>Ga0105354_1002411_pt1 | contig 11131 bp, 8 predicted proteins | sample GOMGulsemesocosm_FD_83658 | JGI IMG/M metagenome (GOLD analysis project Ga0105354, IMG submission 83658) | Methane-oxidizing microbial communities from mesocosms in the Gulf of Mexico - GOM9B Gulf of Mexico | ecosystem: Environmental > Aquatic > Marine > Cold seeps | place: USA: Gulf of America...
GCTCTGACCCGCTGGTGGCTTATTCGTGAGCCGCTTTGTCTGGCCATGGCGGTCTTGCTGTTTACACCGGTTTCCGTCGAGGCTGACGGGACCTGGATGGCTCCGGCCACCCTGATCTATCTGCTCGATACGTTTCTGTCTACCGGTGAGAACCAGTCGCGCGTGCTTGGCGAGCTCAGCCTGGTGATGACGCTGGCGTTTGCCTGCTATGTGCCGGTTGCGGCGGTCCGCCTTGCAGTCCAGCGTTGGTGGCGCCGGCGTCATCCACAGGAAGACGAGCCGGCCGCCGCCGACGCCTGATCCCTTATTCTCCGTTGCGAGCCTCATACATCATGCGTGCCAGACGCATGATCTGCTCCTGGAATTCGGTACGCTGAGCGTCGGTCATAGGGCACATGTTCAGTTGCTCGAACAGACGATAACCCCGTACCGAGAAAAACAGGATGGCCGCCTGGGCTAGCCCCAGGGGAGACTTCTCCAGAATATCGAACAGCCCCTGGACGTTATCCGAGCTGGTCTGCAGCAAGGCCGGATTGCTGGCGGCGGCAGCGAAAATGGCCGAGTCCAGGTTCTTTTCCTCGCTGGATTCGCTCATGTTGCTGAGCAGCAATGCCTTGAGTTCGCGCATGGGCTCGTCGGGCAATACGCTTTCATAGGCGCCCCAGCGCACGCGAAAACGCTCAAGACGGTATTCGATCATGGCGCTCAGCAGCGCTTCGCGGTCGGGGAACATTTGTTGCAGCGTGGCTTCATCAATCTTGCTGCGTTCGCTCAGGCTGGCGAAGGTCAGTTGCGACGCGCCCAATTCGCTGACGATCGCTTCTGCGGCACGGAAAATGATGACCTTGAGTGCATCCGGGTTCTGACTGCTGGGCGTGGTATCCACTGGTAACCCCCTGTGACTGACGTTCCTGCTCGCGGCCGATTCTGGTCGGGCGAGGGTAAAACGAGGCTGTTAGACGTGTTGCATCCGCGGATACCCCGGGCAGCAGCAGGGGTGTCGGATGGCTTTTATGCCGCATAGGGTACGCGGTCGGGACGGCGGAGGCGAGTAGTTTTTAGCATTCTGCAGGCAACAAAAAACCCGGCCTGAGCCGGGTTTTTTTATTCAGTTCTCGGATTAACCGATGATCTGAATGTTTGCAGCCTGCTTGCCTTTCGGACCAGTGGTCACGTCAAAGGACACCTTCTGGTTCTCAGCCAGGGACTTGAAGCCCTGAACCTTGATCTCGGAGAAGTGGGCGAACAGGTCGTCTCCACCGCCATCCGGAGTGATGAAACCAAAACCTTTAGTGTCGTTGAACCACTTAACTGTACCAGTTGCCATTTCAGATAATTCCTATCAAATTGAAATACTTGAGCTTGCACTCAATTAAAGCGTGGGAATCAAAGATTACGAGAATGACAAACTTACGTACTGAAAAGTGCGCTTGCAGCCTACAACTCTATCTCTTGAAAACCTACGCGCTCACTCTGCGCCTTTCAGGGGGACAAGTCAAGACCTCAACAAGACCCCGTCACGGCGCGAATAAACGAAATTGAGTATACGACAGATTCAGGAAATGGCACGTCTTTCAAGATTTTTTTTCAGTAAACCGGAAATGCCCGTTTTACGCGCCTTGCGTGGCGCGTCGATAGGGGTAGACATCCAGTACCTGGCCCGCGCGAATCTGCTCCTGCAGGCCTTGCCAGTACCTGGCGTCGAACAGGTCACCGTGCAATCTGGAGAACAGTCTGCGCTGGTGCAGATCGGCAAACAGGAAAACCGGAAACTCTTCGGGGAACACGTCATTTGGTGATACCGAATACCAGGGTTCCGACGCCATTTCCTGTTCCGGGTAAAGCGCTTCCGGAATGACTCGAAAGTTAACCTCGGTCAGATAACTGATTTCGTCGTAGTCATAAAACACTACGCGGCCATGGCGGGTAACACCAAAATTCTTCAACAGCATGTCGCCGGGGAAAATATTGGCAGCGGCCAGTTCCTTGATCGCCTTGCCATAATCGAGCAAAGCGTCATGAGTCTGCTGCTCGCTGGCATTTTCCAGATAGATGTTCAGTGGCGTCATGCGGCGCTCGGTCCAGCAGTGCCGGATCAGAATGGTATCGCCTTCCTCAATGACGGTTGACGCGGCGACCTCCAGCAGCTCCTGCAGGCATTCGGGGTCGAAGCGATCACGCGGAAAGCGAAAATCGGCAAATTCCTGGGTGTCTGCCATGCGACCGACGCGATCGTGACGTTTAACCAGTCGGTATTTCTCGATGACGGTAGCCCGGTCGATGTTCTTCGAGGGGGCAAATCGGTCCTTGATAATCTTGAAGACCGTATTGAAGCCCGGCAGGGTAAATACGCTCATTACCATGCCGCGTACCCCGGGCGCCATGATAAACCGGTCATCCGAATTGGCCAGGTGGGCGATCAGCGAACGGTAAAACTCGGACTTGCCCTGCTTGTAGAAACCGATGGCGGTATAAAGCTCGGCCAGATGCTTGCCGGGCAGCAGGCGTTTCACGAAGGCGATCAGCTCACTGGGTACCGCACATTCGACCATGAAATAGGAGCGGGTGAAGGAGAAGATGATCGAAACGTCCGACTCATCGGTGATCACGGTATCGACGCTGATGCCCTGGTGCTCGCGGTTGACCAGCGGCAGCACAAAGGGCCATTGCTCCTGTTGGCTGATCAGGCGTCCGACCAGGTAGGCTCCCTTGTTGCGGTAGAACACACTCTGCACCATCTCGGCGGTCAGTCCGCGATCCATCTGCGCCCAGTCAGGCAGCCCCTGCTGCAGCTCACTGACAATCATCTCGACATCCCGGGTCATGTCTTCCCAGGGCACATCGAAGCTGTATTCACTGAGAATCTGGTGGGCCAGCCCCTGCAGCGACCCCTCGGAGATGAAGCCACGGGTCAGGGAGATGCGTGAGGGCGGGCGGCTAACCGGCCGGGTGCTATGGACGAACATGGTTTCGTCGCTGATCTGGTCGTGCTGATGCAGGCTGCAGAATACCGAGTTGAACCAGGTCTCTGCGAGTTCGTCGTCAAAGCGCTGATCAATCAGGGTAATGTAGGAGAGGCGAATATCGGGCCAGGCCGCGACATTGCGCACCTGCTCGCCAAGTTCGGATGCGGCAAGACGTTCAGCGGTGTCCTGTACCTGTTCTTCGTAGGCGTTGATCCGCAGGGTAGAGGCTTCCTGAATGTCGTTCCAGCGGGCTTGCTCGAAGCGCGCTCGGGCGCCGGCGGTCAGGTCGCGAAAGATGCGACGGTAGCGGTCAAAGCCGGAAAGAATCTGCTGAGCTATCTGATCGGAAGCCTGGGACATTAAAACGCCTGCGGGGTAGGGAGCGAATGCCCGCAGCATAGCCAGTCAGCGGCGGACTGGGAAGGGTGTGCTGCGATCCGCCGCACCGTGTCAGGGTGCGGCGGGCGCGGCTGTTACTGCACGGTTTCCTGATCGGTGATCAGGTCGCTGAACAGCATGGTGGACAGGTAGCGCTCGCCGGAATCCGGCAGGACGACGACGATGGTCTTGCCTTGCATCGCTGGCTCCTCCGCGACCCGCACTGCTGCCGCCATGGCCGCACCGCAGGAAATGCCGACCAGAATGCCTTCCTCGCGCATCAGGCGCAGCGCCATGTCCTTGGCTTCGTCATCACTGACCTGTTCAACGCGATCAACCATGCCCAGATCAAGGTTGGCAGGCACGAAGCCGGCACCAATGCCCTGGATCTTGTGCGGGCTGGGTTTGACCTCATCACCCTGAAGCGTCTGGGTGATTACCGGGGAGGTCGCCGGTTCAACCGCGATAGACGTTATCTTCTTGCCGCAGGTCAGCTTGATGTAGCGAGAAATGCCGGTAATGGTACCGCCGGTGCCGACGCCGGCGACCAGCACGTCAATGCTGCCGTCGGTGTCGTTCCAGATTTCCGGACCGGTGGTCTTTTCGTGAATGGCCGGGTTGGCCGGGTTCTCGAACTGCTGCAGCAGAATGTATTGCTCCGGGTGCTGGGTGGCCAGCTCCTGTGCCTTTTCGATAGCACCCTTCATGCCCTTGGCCGGATCGGTCAGTACCAACTCGGCACCCAGCGCCTTGAGTACCTTGCGGCGCTCCAGACTCATTGATGCGGGCATGGTCAGCACCAGCTTGTAGCCGCGGGCGGCTGCAACGAATGCCAGGCCGATGCCGGTGTTGCCAGAGGTTGGCTCGACAATGGTCATGCCCGGCTTCAGGCGGCCGCTGGATTCGGCATCCCAGATCATGCTTGCGCCGATACGGCACTTGACCGAATAGGCAGGGTTGCGGCCTTCGATCTTGGCCAGAATGGTCACGCCCTTGGGGCCGAGGCGATTGATACGAACCAGCGGCGTGTTGCCGATGGCCTGGGAGTTGTCTGCGAAGATGCGGCTCATGGCACGACTCCTTGTTGTAAATGCTGCAGGGCAGGGGGGGGGATCAGGCCAATCAGCCTATGCCGGGCGCCGGCACCCGTCAATGCGATGCGCGGTGCTTTCGGGGGCGGTGGTGGCGCAAATCTCGTCGCCAATAATGAAGGGGTATCAGCCAGCCTTTGGTTGTGCCATGTCGCGTTTACAGTGAAAATCGTCGCAAGCTATAGTGCTTGATCCATTTTTCGTGCAATGCCTGGTCTCTATTACACCGGGCTCCGGCCCAAGGAACACTCAGATGAAGTTCGAAGGTACTCAGTCCTACGTCGCAACCGACGACCTCAAACTGGCGGTTAACGCTGCCATTACCCTGGAACGCCCGCTGCTGATCAAGGGCGAGCCGGGCACGGGTAAAACCATGCTGGCCGAGCAACTGGCCGAGTCCATGGGCGCCAAGCTGATTACCTGGCACATCAAATCCACCACCAAGGCGCATCAGGGGCTGTACGAGTATGACGCGGTAAGTCGTCTGCGTGATTCCCAGTTGGGCGTCGACAAGGTGCATGACGTTGCCAACTACATCAAGAAAGGCAAGCTCTGGGAAGCGTTCGAGTCCGAAGAGCGTGCCATTCTGCTGATCGATGAAATCGACAAGGCCGACATCGAGTTCCCGAACGACCTGCTGCAGGAACTCGACAAGATGGAGTTCTACGTTTACGAGACCAATCAGACCATCAAGGCCAAGCAGCGCCCGATCATCATCATTACCTCCAATAACGAGAAAGAGCTGCCGGACGCCTTCCTGCGTCGTTGCTTCTTCCACTACATTGCCTTCCCGGATCGCGAGACCATGAAGAAGATTGTGGAAGTGCATTTCCCGAAGATCGAGCAGGCGTTGCTGTCCGAAGCCATGGATATCTTCTTCGACGTGCGCAAGGTGCCGGGCATCAAGAAGAAGCCGTCTACCTCCGAGCTGGTTGACTGGCTGAAGCTGCTGATGGCTGACCAGATTCCCGAGGCTGTGCTGCGTGACCGTGATCCGACCAAGGCGATTCCGCCGCTGTATGGCGCGCTGGTCAAGAACGAACAGGATGTCCAGCTGCTGGAACGCCTCGCCTTCATGACGCGTCGTCAGAACCGTTAAGAGGGAGGTGCCCGATGTTACTGGGCCTGTTCAATGAGATGCGGGCAGCCAAGGTACCGGTCTCGGTACGCGAGCTGCTCGACCTGATCAATGCGCTGAAGCACCACGTCGTGTTCGCCGATATGGACGAGTTCTACTATCTGGCGCGTACGGTCATGGTCAAGGACGAGCGGCACTTCGACAAGTTCGATCGTGCCTTCGGTGCCTACTTCAAGGGGCTGGAAAACCTCGACCAACTGATTGAGGCGATGATCCCCGACGACTGGCTGCGCAAGGAATTCGAGCGCATGCTGACCGAGGAGGAAAAAGCCAAGATCCAGACGCTCGGCGGTCTCGACAAGCTGATCGAGGAGTTCAAAAAGCGCCTCGAAGAGCAGAAAGAGCGCCACGAGGGCGGCAACAAGTGGGTCGGCACCGGCGGCACCAGTCCCTTTGGTTCCGGTGGCTTCAACCCTGAGGGTATTCGCGTCGGCGACGCCGGAAAGCGCCAGGGCAAGGCGGTTAAGGTCTGGGATCAGCGCGAATACAAGAACCTGGATGATCAGGTCGAGCTGGGGACACGCAATATCAAGGTGGCGCTGCGTCGCCTGCGCAAATTCGCGCGTCAGGGCGCTGCAGACGAACTGGACATTGACGGCACCATCGACCACACCGCCAAGGATGCGGGTCTGCTGAATATCCAGATGCGTCCGGAGCGGCGTAACGCGGTCAAGCTGTTGCTGTTGTTCGATATCGGCGGCTCGATGGATGCGCACATCAAGGTGTGCGAAGAGCTGTTCTCGGCCTGCCGTACCGAGTTCAAGCACCTGGAGTATTACTACTTCCATAACTGCGTCTATGAGTCGGTGTGGAAGAACAACATGCGTCGCACCAGCGAGCGCACCTCGACGCTGGACCTGCTGCACAAGTACGGTCCGGACTACAAGGTGGTGTTTGTCGGAGACGCGGCCATGGCGCCCTACGAAATCACCCAGCCGGGCGGCAGCGTAGAGCACTGGAACGAAGAGGCGGGCTACGTCTGGATTCAGCGCTTCATGGAAAAGTACAAGAAGCTCATCTGGATTAACCCGTACCCGAAGGATGCCTGGGAATACACCTCATCAACCAAGCTGATTCGCGAGCTGGTCGAGGACAAGATGTACCCCTTGACCCTGCAGGGCCTGGAAGACGGGATGAAGTACCTCAGCAAGTAGGCGGCGGCTTTGCCGCCGCAGCCAGAAGCTTCAAGCTATAAGCCACAAGCAGTCCCTGCAGGGGCTGCTTGAGGCGGCTGATTCGGCACATTCGCTTCCAGCTCCAAAACCAAACCCGGCACAGTGCCGGGTTTGGTTTTTAGCTTGCAGCTTGAGGCTTACAGCTCGTGGCTGCGGCAGCGAAAACTGCCGCTTAGCCCAACTGCACCGCCGGCGCCTGCGGACGGTCGATGCTGACCTTCTCGGTGGGCGCCATTACGGTGGCGACACCATCCACAACCTGCTTGCCGTCCTGATTGATAACGCGGGTGGCGATTTTTACCCGGTTCTTTGGCAGTTTTTCCAGCACTTCCAGCTCAATGGTGATGTTGTCGCCCAGGCGTACCGGGCGCAGAAAGCTTAGTTCCTGGCCGATGTAGATGCTGCCCGGCCCCGGCAGTTCGCAGGCGATTGCGGCGGAGATCAGTGCGCCGGAGAACATGCCGTGGGCAATGCGGCCCTTGAACGGGGTGGCTGCGGCAAATTCTTCGTCCAGGTGGACCGGGTTGACGTCGCCGGACACCGCAGCGAACAGCAGCAGGTCGCTCTCCTGTACCTGGTGGGCAAGGCTGGCCTTGTCGCCAATGTTGAGTTCGTCGTAAATGCGGTTTTCAAGCTTCTGCATGGCTGCGGCTCCGTTGCACGGGGGTGGACAGGTGCCGGTCCAGCCAGCCGAGCAAATCGGAGATGACCTCATCCCGATTGATCTCATTGAAGGCTTCGTGCCGGGCACCCGGATAAAGCCGCAATTCTACCTGTGAAAGTCCGGCGGCGTGCAACCGTTGCTGCAGCTTTGCCAGGCCGTTTCCGGCGCTGACGGGGTCGCGCTCGCCGCCCAGTATCAGAATGGGCAGGTCGCGCCGTATCGACGCCAGCTGATCGGCTGTCGCAATACGTCCAAGCGCGTCGAACAGGCACTGCCAGTAGTGACCACTGAGCACGAACCCGCAAAGCGGGTCAGCTACATAGCGGTCGACCTGAACAGGGTCCCGGCTGAGCCAGTCAAACGCAGTGCGGGGGGCACCTAAGGCGCGGTTGAAGCGACCGAACGAGAGTGTGCTCATGGTGTGTGCGGGCGCATCGGCACCACGCAAGCGGCTTTCCAGTGCTGCCATTACCTGACCGATACGGCAGAGAATCCGGGGGTTGGCGTTGCTGCCGCTGAGCACTGCCAGGTCGACGCAGTCGGAATGGGTCAGCAGCAGGCTTTGGGCGACGTAGCTGCCCATGCTGTGCCCGAGCAGGATCAGCGGGTGCTCCGGCGAAGCGTCTCTGGCATGCCTGATCACTTGCAGCAGGTCGTTGGTCAATGCCTCCCAGCCGGCACCGGGGGTAAGTTGGCCACGAGCCAGCTCGGGCGTACTCAGACCGTGACCACGCAGATCCAGCGCCCATACCTTGAGGCCGGTGGCGTTCAGTTGTTCCGCCAGTGCCTGATAGCGTGCGCCGTGTTCGGCCATGCCGTGACAGATGACGACGCTGGCGCGCACTGGCAATGCGCTGGGCCAGTGGTGAATGTTCAGGCGGGCGCCGTCAGGTGCAGTTAACGCCTGGGTGGAGTAGGGCATCGGTCAGTCGTCCTGTGCTTGTTGTTCTTGTTGTTTACGGGCAGTCGCTGCAGGCATGCTAGTGCCCGCGGGAGGAGCGGTATTCACAAATCAAATGAAACACTCCAGCATTTTGTATTTGCGCAAAGCCCTGTTAGCTTTGAGCCACTTTATCAGTAGTGCCAAGAGCTTCAATGCTCAATCGATGCCAACGACTGGCGTCGCCAATATAAGAAACTGCACCACCGGGGAATAGGAGAATAACAATGGATGCGTCCTTCTGGGCTGACAAACGGCCGGCGGGGATTCCCAACGACATCGATCTGACACAGTACAGCTCGATTATCGACGTCTTTGACCAGGCCTGTGTGAAGCACGCCAAGTTGGCAGCCTTCAGCAACATGGGGGTCACCCTGACCTACGCTGACCTGGATCGTCTGTCAGCCGCCTTCGCCAGTTATCTCCAGCAGCACACCGACCTTGAGCCCGGCGACCGTATTGCCGTGCAAATGCCTAACGTGCTGCAGTTCCCGATTGCTGTTTTCGGTGCGATTCGTGCCGGACTGGTGGTGGTCAACACCAATCCGCTCTATACCGCCCGGGAGATGCGTCACCAGTTCCAGGACTCTGGTGCCAAGGCGCTGATCTACATGAACATGTTTGGGCATCTGGTGCGGGAAGTGCTGCCTGATACCGAGATCAAGTACCTGTTTGAGGCGCGCATGGGGGACATGCTGCCCGGTCTCAAGGGCATGCTGGTCAACGCTGCGGTCAAGCACGTTAAAAAGCTGGTCCCGGATTACTCGTTGCCGCAGGCGGTACCGTTCAAGGCAGCACTCAAGCGCAGCAACGGCCGGCGCCCGAGCGGTGTTACCCGCACGCTGGACGACGTGGCCGTGCTGCAATACACCGGCGGCACTACCGGTGTTGCCAAGGGGGCCATGCTGACCCACGGCAACCTGGTGGCCAACATGCTGCAGGTGTACGCCAACATGCAGCAGCTCGACAGCAACGGTCAGAAGATCAACGGTGAGCCCGGCGAGGTGATCATTGCACCGCTGCCGCTGTATCATATCTTTGCTTTCACCGTGAACTGCATGTGCATGATGATCGCCGGGCACCATAACGTGCTGATCACCAATCCGCGCGATATTCCCGGCTTTGTCGCCGAGCTGAAAAAGTGGCAGTTCTCGTCGATTGTCGGCCTCAATACGCTGTTTGTCGCGTTGATGGATCATCCCGAGTTTGAAAAGCTCGATTTCTCTCGCCTGAAAAGTACCGGTTCCGGCGGCACCGCACTGGTCAAGGCCACTGCCGAGCGCTGGCAGAAAAAGACCGGCTGCGTCATTGGTGAAGGCTATGGCCTGACCGAGTGCTCACCCGTTGTGACCTCCAGCCCGGGCGATGGTTTGGCGCGTCTGGGCTCGGTTGGCCTGCCGGCACCGGGGACAGCCCTCAAGGTCATTGATGAAAACGGCAACGAGCTGCCTATCGGCGAGCGTGGCGAGCTGTGCGTCAAAGGCCCGCAGGTAATGAAGGGCTACTGGAATCGCCCGGAAGCGACTGCAGAGGTACTGGATGCCGACGGCTGGTTCCGTACCGGTGACGTGGCGATCATCGACGAAGACGGCTTTGTGTCGATTGTTGACCGCATCAAGGACCTGATCATTGTGTCCGGTTTCAACGTCTATCCCAACGAGATTGAAGATGTGGTGGCTGCCCATCCCAAGGTCGCCAATGCGGCGGCCATCGGCGTGGAAGACGAGAAATCCGGCGAAGCGGTCAAGCTGTTTGTTGTGCCCAGCGACAAGAGTCTGACCGTTGACGAGCTCAAGGCTTACTGCCGCGCGAATTTCACCGGGTACAAGGTGCCCAAGCATTACGAGATTCGTGAGTCGCTGCCCATGTCGGCGGTTGGCAAGATTCTGCGTCGCGAGCTGCGCGACCAGTAATCCTCTGCCTGCGAGGGTGACCCACCGGTCACTCTCGCAGGCGCTCAAAGCCAAGCTTCATGCACCCTGGATGCCTGTCCGGGGTGCTGGTCTGCCTCTGGAAAAGCTGCTAGTCTTCGGGCTCTTTGGCCCCTCGGGTGCGTCAAATAGACGCTTGCCTGGGGGCAGACTGAGTGTCGTGACAAGAGTGCTGAAAGCACCAAAAGACAACCGAACATACGATAAGACAGCAGCAATACCTGTTCAGGAGCCGGCCTACATGCTTGAAAATTTCTGGAAAGACAAATATCCAGCGGGTGTTTCCCCTGAAATCGATCCCGACCAGTACCCCAACGTTCTCGCCGTTCTCAAAGACTCCTGCCAGCGCTTCGCCAACAAGCCTGCCTTTACCAACCTCGGAAAGACACTCACCTACGGTGACCTTTACACTCTCTCGGGCCACTTTGCTGCCTACCTTCAGAAGCATAGCGGCCTGCAGCCGGGCGATCGTATCGCTATTCAGATGCCGAACGTTTTGCAGTATCCGATTGCCGTGTTCGGCGCGATGCGTGCCGGCTATGTGGTAGTCAATACCAACCCGCTTTACACCCCGCGGGAAATGGAACACCAGTTCAACGACTCCGGTGCCAAGGCGCTGATCTGCCTGGCGAACATGGCGCATATGGCAGAAGAAGTAGTGCCCAAGACCGGCGTCAAGCATGTCATCGTCACCGAGCTCGGCGATATGCTGCCTCCGCTCAAGCGCGTGCTGATCAATGCGGCGGTCAAGTACCTCAAGAAGATGGTACCGTCCTACAACATTCCGGGCATGGTCCGCTTCAACGATGCCATGGCCAAGGGACGCAGCCTGAGTCTGGCTGAAGCCA
>Ga0105354_1002436_pt1 | contig 11083 bp, 7 predicted proteins | sample GOMGulsemesocosm_FD_83658 | JGI IMG/M metagenome (GOLD analysis project Ga0105354, IMG submission 83658) | Methane-oxidizing microbial communities from mesocosms in the Gulf of Mexico - GOM9B Gulf of Mexico | ecosystem: Environmental > Aquatic > Marine > Cold seeps | place: USA: Gulf of America...
CAGAAAGGTATTATTTATATTGATGAGATTGATAAGATTACTCGTAAATCTGAAAATCCATCGATTACTCGTGATGTGTCTGGCGAAGGCGTACAACAAGCATTATTGAAAATGATTGAAGGTACGGTTGCTTCTATTCCTCCACAAGGTGGTCGTAAGCATCCACAGCAAGAATTTATCCAAATTGATACTGCGAATATCCTATTTATTTGTGGTGGTGCTTTCTCTGGTTTGGAAAAAATCGTACAGCAACGTCAAGAAAAAGGCGGAATCGGTTTTACTGCTGATGTGAAGAATAAAGATGACAGCAAGAAAGTCTCTGAATTATTCCGTCAAGTTGAAGCGACTGATCTCGTTAAATTCGGTTTAATTCCTGAATTTATTGGTCGTTTACCTGTGATTGCAACCTTAGAAGAGTTAGATGAAGAAGCTTTGATGCAGATTCTAACTGAGCCTAAAAATGCATTAACTCGTCAATATCAATACTTATTCAGCATGGAAGATGTTGACTTGGTATTTGATGATTCCGCATTGCGAGCAGTGGCGAAGAAAGCACGTGAGCGTAATACAGGTGCACGTGGCTTGCGTTCAATTCTGGAAAATGTCTTGCTTGAAACCATGTATGACTTACCAAGTCGTACTGATGTGGGTACTGTGATTGTGGATGAGGCTGTGATCAATGGTACAGCGAAACCTACTTTCAAAGCTGAACGTTTACCACAAACAAGCACGCCTGAGTTGGTTGAAAAAACGGATTTGAAAGTGGTTGACTCTAAGTCAGCTTAATTCACATTCATCTAAAAAAGCATGAAAGGCTTGGCTTTTCATGCTTTTTTTATTTGCAATTAGGCGTTGAGGTGTTAATCTTAAAATTGAAAAAATCCGCATAGTTTTGCGCTGTTAAAAATAAATTCAAAAAACGCCTTGAGGGATGTCATGCGTTATTTAATATTGTCATTATGTTGTGCAGGGGTGTTGGCTGGCTGCCAAAGTCATAAGGCAGTGGAAAATGATCCAACTGTATTGACTGCGACACTTCCATCTATAGATACAGAAAAAGAGCCGGGTTTATTTGATCAATATCATGTCGGTGGTTTCTCTGTCGGTGGTTGGGTCAATCAAAAATTAGGTCAATACTTCGAACCGATCAAACCGCAAAATGAACAAGCTGCAGTCGTCTATTTATACCGACCAGATACGCGTTGGAATCGTCAGGAAATTGCAGCCGCGAATTTATTTATCAATGGGCATCGTATCCCTAGCTTGTTGCATAATCATTATTATTGGTTAGAACTACCAGCAGGTACATATCGTTTAAGCGTAAGTCGTCCTTTGGCTGGCTTACACTTCCAAAAGCCGAAATATGTCGATTTTACTGTGGATGCGGCACAAACTTATTTTATTAAATACGATGAAGAAAATAAGATTTCTAGAAGTGAGCATACTGGTCCATTTATGATTATGCCAGATAAAGTCGCACGCCAAGAGATTGCGTTTACTCGATTAAAATCATCTAGCTATAACTTTGTTGCGCAAGATGCCTCTGGGAAAATTCGTAGTAAGCCACAAGAATTAAAGCCTGCGAAGTACGATGAAAAATCAGAAGTACATTTGGTTAAACCATTTAAGTTATGGAATCCTTTAACTTGGTAAAACCAAGCTCGAGAATAGGTGCTAGTTGATTTGAATGAGTGGTTTGATGATTGTCAAAAACTGCTCTTTCAGTTTGGCGCTTTGTTCGGGATCATTTAATGTCTGCTCACTCAAACTATTCATATATTGAAAAACATCGGTGCTGATTTTCAGATTTTTCTTATTAATTGATTTACCTTCAGGCGTTTTCAAAAATTTGAGATAGGCTTGTATTTCTTCTTCCGTCAAAGCCTCGGCATAGATTTTTTCAATATTTTGTAGAGTTTCAGGATGGGCAAAAACTCTAGAGCTAGTTTGCTTCAGTAGCTGACTTAGCTCTAAAACGGCTAAATGTTCTTGTGTGGTGGTTAATTCATTCTTACCCAAAATATTTAATAAAATGTTCTCGGCTTGTTTGTCTAATGCTGGCTGCATTTCCTCTAATGAGGCATTTAAAACATTTTCAAGATCACTAAGTGTGATCAGTTCTTTAACTGATTTCAATTGAGCAGGGCTAGCAAAAGTATTCTGCATGTTGATTATTAGACAAAACCCAATCATAAAGATGGGTAAACGCTTACGCATATCTCTATCCCTATACTCATATTATCTTTTTGTAATGTAACAGATACTTTAGACAAAAAAATAGCCGAATCAATGGATTCGGCTATTTTTCTGATAAAGGCGTTATTGAGCAGCATCAACGACTGGAATTTTGCCAATCTTCGCTTGCCAGATTTTTGGTGCAGTCGCATGGATTGATGTGCCATTTACGTCTACAGCAACAGAAACAGGCATATCTTCAACTACAAATTTGTAGATTGCTTCCATACCTAAGTCGGCAAATGCAACAACTTTAGCTTCACGTACCGCTTTTGATACGAGGTAAGCTGCACCACCAACGGCCATAAGGTAAGTTGCTTGGTTGTCTTTGATCGCTTCAATCGCAGTAGGACCACGATCCGCTTTACCAATCATACCAAATAAGCCAGTTGCTTCTAACACTTGACGAGTGAACTTATCCATACGGGTTGCAGTTGTTGGGCCAGCAGGACCAACGACTTCATCACCAACTGGATCGACTGGACCCACGTAGTAAATGAATTTACCTTTTAAGTCGACTGGAAGTTCTTCGCCATTATTTAACATGTCAACCATACGCTTATGTGCAGCATCACGACCTGTATAAATGGTGCCGTTAAGAAGTAATGTATCACCTGGTTTCCAAGAGTTCATTTCTTCTTGAGTGATCGTGTCGAGATTCACACGCTTAGATTGAGAAGAATCCCAAGTTACAGCAGGGTAGTCTTCAAGTTTAGGTGCTTGAATGTGTGCAACACCTGTACCATCTAATTGGAAGTGTGCATGACGAGTCGCAGCACAGTTTGGAATCATACCAACAGGCTTACCTGCCGCATGGCATGGGTAATCTTTGATTTTGATATCAAGAACAGTGGTTAAACCGCCAAGACCTTGTGCACCAATACCCAACGCATTCACTTTTTCGAAGATCTCAATACGGAGTTCTTCCATTTTGTTTTGTGGGCCACGACGAAGTAATTCATCCATGTTGATTTCTTCCATCAATGCTTCTTTTGCAAGCATCATGGCTTTTTCAGCAGTACCACCAATCCCGATACCGAGCATACCTGGTGGACACCAGCCTGCACCCATCGTTGGAACAGTTTTGAGTACCCAATCTACGATTGAGTCTGATGGGTTTAACATTGCAAGTTTAGATTTATTTTCTGAACCGCCACCTTTAGCAGCCACAGTAATATCTACTTTATTACCCGGTACGAGTTTGTAGTGGATGACAGCAGGGGTATTGTCTTTGGTATTTTTACGACCAAAAGCTGGATCAGCAAGAACAGAAGCACGCAATACGTTTGAGTTTTCTAAGTAACCTTGGCGTACACCTTCGTTCACTGCATCGTCTAAGCTCATGGTTAAATCAAATTTAACGTCTAAGCCAACTTCAAGGAAAACGTTGACAATACCTGTATCTTGACAGATTGGTCGATGGCCTTCAGCACACATACGTGAGTTGATGAGGATTTGTGCAATTGCATCTTTTGCAGCTTTGTTTTCTTCACGATCATAAGCACGGCTCATCGCTTGGATGAAGTCTTGTGGGTGATAGTAAGAAATAAACTGGAGGGCATCCTTGATTGATGTAATCAAGTCATCTTGTTTGATGATCGTTGTCATATCAAAATTCTCTTGAGCGGGCTAATAGCTGGCGGGCTAAATTATATGACAAAAAGCGTTCATTGTGGGAGTTTTACCGAGTATTTGGCAAAAGGTCTAAGAGGAATGATCAAATGGCTTTTATGAGAATTTACTCAAATGATTGAAGGGGAAAATCATTTCTTTCTCATTTGCGATGGAGAGTAGCCAAAATGCTTTTTAAAACGATGACTAAAATGACTACTCGAACTAAATCCATACTGAGTCGAGATATTCGTCAGATTTTCATGGGTCAATTCTAATGCTCGATGTGCCAATTCTAGTCGACGTTGCATGACATATTGATGAGGTGGCATTTTCATTGATTGTTTAAACATATGAGCAAAATGATATTCACTCAATGCTGTTTGTTGAGCGAGATCAGATAAAGTCAAGCTTAGGTGTAAGTGTTGATCAACCCATTCTAATAATTGCTTTAATACATAGGGTGATAATCCACCTTTAACTTCAGGTGTCGTCCATTGTGTATGGCTATAATTTTTAATTAAGTGATTGAGTAATAGCGTTGTTGCGGTACTCATCTGCAAATGATTTTCACGATTTTGCCAAGCACCATTGAGTAAAAAATGTCGATAAAGCGTAGAAATTTGCGGGTCAGCCACAAAAATCTGTGGATTTAGGACGATTTGGCTGGGTTCTCTATCCCAAACTTGCTCGACAATCCGTCTTAGGTGTTGTTCTGTATAGTGCAGATGCACAAAAGTAAGCGGATCTCTGAGATCCCATGTTGACTCAAAATCTTGCGGCATCAGACACATACGATCTGGCCCACCGCCATTGTGCCAACCATGCTCAGTCTTTTGATAGCTTTGATAGCCGCCCTGAATATACATGCTTAAGGTGTGATGATTACTGCAAACGCTGACACGATCTTGGTTATTTTGCCACATCGCGAGTTGCATACCCGAACCCAGTTTTACCGAGTCGAGCAACTGGGCCTTATATTGTTGTAATTGATCTAGAATCTGATATTTCATCTTCTACACACTGTGCAAGTATCGTGATTAGTGTAGGACTTTCTATTGATATTGTCACCAATACGAAAGCGGATAAAGAAAATCGCAATTTGATGATAATCACCACAAGATCATGCAAGCATAAAAAGAGAGAAGTTAGACAAAATAGTGATCTCTATGATTGAGTTTGGTTTTAGAAATGAATGCGTTGTTATATGCCTTGGTTGTGGTGATCTGGGGAACGACATGGATTGCAATTACGGTACAGCAACAAAGTGGTATAGCAGCAAATGTTGCTGTATTTTGGCGTTTTTTTATATCCGCATTGGTGTTATTTATTTTTATTTGCTTAACTCGGAAATTACAGAAATTGACGGCTAAAGATCATCTGTTTTGTATGTTGCAAGCGAGTTGCATTTTTGGTTTTAACTTTGTTTGTTTTTATTATGCGGTGCAATATATCAGTAGCGGTTTAGAAGCTGTTATTTTTTCAATGGCTGTTATTTTTAATACTATTAATGCAAAACTCTTTTTCTCTCAGCAAATTTCTACACGATTTTATCCTGCAGCGTTGTTGGGATTATTTGGAATTGTGGCGTTATTTTGGCATGACGTGGTTGGGACGACCTTGAATAGTCATACGCTGATGGGTATCGGACTTTGTATGGTCGGAACTTACGGATTTTCATTAGGAAATATGATCAGCACGCGTCACCAAAAACATGGACTAGATATTTTCACAACCAATGCTTTTGCCATGTTTTATGGTTCTATGTTAATGGCATTGATTTCGTTATTAAAGCAGGATGATTTTTTCCCAACTATGCCTGTGAGTTCAGTGAGTGCATTACTGTATTTAGCAATTTTTGGTTCAGTGATTGGCTTTACTGCTTATTTTTATTTGGTAGGGCGAATTGGGGCAGGCAAGGCTGCGTATAGTACTTTACTATTTCCACTCGTGGCATTGCTCATTTCTACAGTTTGGGAAGGTTATCAATGGCAGATCAATGCCGTGATTGGAGTAATTCTGATTTTATGCGGTAACGCGATTTTCTTTGTAAAAGGACCGCAGTTGAAGTTATTCAGAATGTCAAAGGAAGTATGAGAAATACGATGATGTAAAAAGACCATCTATTTAAATATATCAAATAGATGGTCTTTGGCTGTCAGAACAATATGTTAGTCTTGTTGTTTTGCCTGAATCGCAGTTAATGCGATGGTAAATACAATATCATCAACCAATGCACCACGAGACAAATCATTCACAGGCTTGTTTAGGCCTTGCAGCATTGGACCGACACTCACGACATTGGCAGCACGTTGCACCGCCTTATAGGTCGTATTGCCTGTATTGAGATCAGGGAAGATAAAGACGTTGGCACGACCAGCAACTTTTGAATCTGGCGCTTTTTGACGACCTACACTCTCAACTGAAGCCGCATCATATTGCAAAGGACCATCGATCAATAAATCTGGTCGACGTTGTTGTGCAATTTTTGTTGCTTCGGCAACTTTTTCAACATCTGCACCTGTCCCTGATGTGCCTGTTGAGTAGCTGATCATAGCAATACGTGGGTCTAAACCAAATGCTTTTGCCGAGTCTGCTGATTGAATCGCAATTTCAGCAAGTTGTTCTGCATTTGGGTCAGGGTTAATTGCACAGTCACCATACACATAAACTTCATCTGGCAGCAGCATGAAGAAAATAGACGAGACGAGTGAATAGTTCGGCGCAGTTTTAATAAGCTGGAATGCTGGGCGAACAGTATTTGCTGTTGTGTGAATCGCACCTGATACCAAACCATCAACCTGATCAAGCGCAAGCATCATCGTACCAAGTACCACTGTATCTTGAAGTTGTGCTTTGGCTTGTAAGGCATCGAGTTTGCCTTTACGTAACTCCACCATTGGTTCGATATATTGATCACGGATACTGTCTGGATCAATGATTTCTAAATCATCAGGGAGCTGAATACCACGCGCTTTTGCAACTTCGGCTACAGATTCTGGTTTAGCAAGCAAAATACATTGTGCAATACCACGCGTTTGACAAATCACCGCGGCTTGAACGGTACGAGGTTCATCACCTTCAGGTAAAACAATACGTTTTTTCGCTGAAATTGACTTTTGAACAAGTTCATAACGGAAAGCAGAAGGCGACAAACGTGGATGTAAATTATTTTGCGTGTGCTGATCAAGCCATTGATTATCAATATGGCTAGATACAAAACGGGTCACTTGTTCTGCACGCTCAGTATCATCAACTGGAATTTCATTACCAAAGTGATGTAAGCGCTGCGCCGTTTCTAAGGTGTCTAAAGACGTATGCAAAATCGGTAGACCTTGTTTAATGGCACTTTGACAGAATTCTAAGACATTGTCTGCTGGCGCAGCTTGTTCCGTTAAAACTAGGCCTGCGAGTGGAATACCGTTACTACTTGCAAGGCTTGCTGCAAGTAGCGTATCGGTACGCTGAGACGCACTAATAATCAGCTCGCCTGCAACAAATTTATGCAGTTCAGATTCAATATCAGATGCAACCAAACTGGTATGTAAAATACGACGTTGTTTGGCTTCACCTTCATGTAACCATGTTCCGTTGACCAGTGGGGCAATATCCAAGCTTCTTGGGACGCTTAAAATATTGCTAAATGGAACGAGTCCAATAATTGGAAGCTCATTGGTGCCCATGAAGCGATTGTAACGTTGTAACTCAACTGAAAACTCAGCGATTTGCTTTTCTAAACGTAAACTTGGATCAAGGGTGACTGGGATTTCAGCAGTACCATCAGGAAGCCCTTTGGTTCGCATGAACAGTACGCCTGTAGTACGAGCAGACGCAGCACCACCAAATTGACGGAGATGTGCATCAACTTTTTCGGCTGTTTTGCGTGGATCAGCTAGATCTGCGGTACTGACAAGCACAACTTGCGCATCAAGTGCTTGGGCCAGTGCTGCATTGATTTCGCTTGCAAAATGATCTTGTCCATTTGGAACTAGACCTTCCACAATAATCACATCATGATGTGCGGAAATTTTACGATGAAGAGCAACTGCTTCTTCAAGTAATTCATCTGTTTCACCTAATGAAATTAATTGCGTTAATTTTTCATAAGTAATTGGTTCAACAGATTGATGTTGGAATAAATGGCTATATAGCGTTGTTGTTCGATCAACCGTTGTATCTGCAATTTGAGAAAATGGTTTTAGAAACCCCGCATTAATACCTTTACAGTCCAATGCATAAATCATACCTAAGCAAGCTGATGTTAAACCAACACCTTCGCCTGTAGGAATTAATAAAATAGTGTTCATAATAACCTTAATTTTTATCTAAATTTTTTGAACTAAGCTGAAACAGTTTGCTCAACCACTTGACGTGTTTCTTTGGCAATACGGCCTTCTTCGTCTGTAGGCACTACCCAAATCTGAGGGCCTTGACCTGCATCGATACGGCCTTCAGTACCGCGAGGGAGCGCATCATTTTTCTCTTTACTGAACTGTAAGCCAAAGTGGGATAAGTAACCTAAAGTTTTTTCACGAACATAAGCCGAGTTTTCACCAATTCCACCAGTAAATACCAAACCATCTAAACGTGATAACCCACAGCTAAGTGCTGAGAGTGATTTTGCTAGACGATAGCAGAATACTTCGATTGCAAGTGTTGCTCCTTCATGTCCATCGTTTGAAGCATCAACTAAAGTACGCATATCGTTTGATAACCCAGAAAGACCAAGCAAGCCACTTTCTTTATTGAGCATATTGTCAATTTTTTGAATATCCCAGCCCAAGTTACTTGCCAAGAACAGATGTAAACTTGGATCTACATCACCGCTACGCGTGCCCATAACCACACCTTCAAGTGGTGTCATTCCCATTGATGTATCAATACTTTGGCCATTCCAAACCGCACAAGTCGAACTACCGTTACCTAAATGTGCACTTAACCAACCGCCTTGATTTTTTGCTCCTGCAAGCTCACTTGCACGCTCTGTTACATAAGCGTGGCTTGTACCGTGGAAGCCATAGCGACGAACGTGGTGCTCTGTATATAAATTTTGTGGTAATGCATAACGATATGCATGTTCAGGCATGGTTTGATGGAATGCAGTATCAAATACAGCAACTTGTGGTAATTCAGGGAACAAACGCATGGTTGCTTCGATACCGACCAAATGTGCAGGATTATGCAATGGAGCTAAAGGTGTTGCAGCTTCAATACGTTTCACGATTTCAGGCGTTAAAAGCTCTGCTTTGGTGAGGTTGCCACCATGAACTACACGATGACCAATTGCTTGCGGATTATAATTTGCTAGGCGAGCTAAAAGTGTTTCAAGTGCTTTTGCATGGTCTGCATGTGGAATCGAAAGCTCTAAGGGTTCACCACCAACGGTCACACCTTTGATTCGTGCATCAGCAGAGCCTAAGTTTTCTGCCAAGCCATAAATACGATCTTCACGACGCTCAGAAATTAGCGCGTATTTGATTGAAGATGAACCACAGTTAATTACAAGTACAGATTTAGCCACGTTTTGAACACCTAACAGATTTTAAATTTTATGACGAACACTTTGATCTTGCTGCAACGCAAAAGGCAGTGGAATCAAGCGCAATGTTTTAACATGGGTTGTTGTATTGGTGAAAATAGACTTTAGCCTATACAACTGATTTATAATTGAATCTCATTAATTATAGGTTGCAAATCATAATTTCTTTTGAGTGATGTGTTTATTTTGCACGTATTTTTTGTATGAAATTATGTAAAAACACGATAAAGATCAACTTGATGAGCTTTATCGTGTGGAATATTTAAAACAACAAAAATAAATTATTGGCGAATTTGACCATCACCAAAAACAATCCATTTTTGTGAGGTTAAACCTTCTAAACCAACAGGTCCGCGTGCATGAATTTTATCGGTTGAAATTCCAATTTCAGCACCTAAACCATACTCAAAGCCATCAGCGAAGCGGGTTGACGCATTGATCATGACTGAGCTTGAGTCAACACGTGCGAGGAACTCGCGTGCTAGACTAAAGTTTTCAGTTACGATGGCATCTGTGTGATGAGAACCATATTTGTTGATATGCTCAATTGCTTCATCCATACCGCTGACGACTTTGATCGCCAAGATCGGGCCTAGATATTCGGTATACCAATCTTCTTCAGTCGCCGTTTTAACTGAATCACCTAAAATCCGTTGTGTTTCCGCACAACCGCGAAGCTCAACTTGTTTTTCAGCATACAGTTCAGCAATACTCGGTAAGAAATCATCTGCAATTGCTTCATCGACCAACAATGTTTCCATCGCATTACACACACCATAACGATGTGTTTTAGCATTTAGTGCGATAGGCAATGCTTTTTGAAGATCCGCTTGTGCTTCGACAAAAACGTGGCAATTTCCGTCTAAGTGTTTAATCACTGGAATACGCGCTTCATTGGTAATGCGTTCAATCAAGCTTTTGCCACCACGAGGTACGATCACATCAACATATTCAGTCATGGTAATCAAATGACCAACAGCAGCACGATCAGGTGTATCGATTACTTGCACGGCATACTCAGGTAATCCTGCAACTTGTAAACCGTGTTGAATCGCTGTTGCGATGGCTTTATTTGATTCAAGTGCTTCTGAACCGCCACGTAAAATGATGGCGTTGCCTGACTTTAAAGCAAGTGACGCTGCTTCTAATGTCACGTTTGGTCTTGATTCATAAATCATACCAATGACACCTAAAGGCACACGCATTTTACCAAGTTGAATACCTGATGGACGGTAAGCAAGATCCGTGATTTCACCAATTGGATCAACCAAGGCAATCACATCTTTAAGACCTTGTAACATGCCTTTAAAGCGGGCAGGGGTCAACTCTAAACGGTCAAGCAAAGCGTTGTCTAATTGGCGTTGGCGACCATTTTCCATATCGATTTGATTGGCTGCTAAAATTTGTGCTTGATTATTTTCCAAAGCAGTATAAATTGCAGACAATGCATGATTTTTCAAATGAGTCGATGCGCTAGTCAAAACACGAGACGCTTTACGCGCTTGGATACCGACCTGCTGCATATAATTTTGAATAGAGTCTTGCATAGCATTTTGATGATTGCATGTATTTATAAAGATAGTAACAGTCAAATGCGGAACAATGAATAGTTTGAACCGACAATTCAAAAAATTATAAATTGTTAAATCGCTCAAACCTTTTGATTTAAATGCGATGGAGATATTGAATAAATCGCTG
>Ga0105354_1002443_pt1 | contig 11054 bp, 14 predicted proteins | sample GOMGulsemesocosm_FD_83658 | JGI IMG/M metagenome (GOLD analysis project Ga0105354, IMG submission 83658) | Methane-oxidizing microbial communities from mesocosms in the Gulf of Mexico - GOM9B Gulf of Mexico | ecosystem: Environmental > Aquatic > Marine > Cold seeps | place: USA: Gulf of America...
ACAACATCGACTGTGTAATGACCAGCTCTCCGACTAGGTTTATTAAACTATCAACTTTATCAACACCAACACGTATTGAACCTGAGTCATTTTTAGCTTTTTGAGATTTTTTTTCTTGAGTAATATTTACTGCGGTAGAAGGCTTTTGCTTGGCAAGTGGTAGCGCCGTTGTTTCATCATGCAAAGGAGTTACCAGTAATGTTTCGTCTTGATTATCAACTGATTTTTTAGTTATGGTAAGCTGACACTCATCTTCTACCCATTCAAAAACTTCCTTAATATCGTCTTCATTTGCTGATGTTTTGATGGCTAATGACCAGCTCAAATACAAGGCTTCGGCATCTAGTTCAAGTAGTGACGGAATATCCTGGCTGTGCGCTTCAAGACTCACCTCACCTAATTCAGACAAGGCATTAAATAATAGCAGCGGATCGTTACCGGTTTGAACTAAATGAGGCTCAGGGACAAAAGTAATTAACCAGGTGGCAATGGTGTTATTTTGTTGAGCACTTGTTTCATTACTTAGCTTACCCGTAGACTCGGCATTGCTATTGTCGAGTGCTAATTCAAGCAGCTTGGCAGTCGCTAAAATATTACTATTATTACAAGTTTCTTCATCACGAATGGCTTCAATAAGCATACGCAGGCAGTCTACAGAAACTAATAAAAGTTCTATGTCCGGCTGAACAATCTCTCGGCGACCATCACGCATTTCATCAAGTAAAGTCTCGACTAAGTGAGTAAACTCGGTAACCTCATTAAAACCAAAGGTGCCTGCTCCCCCCTTAATGGAGTGTGCAGCTCTGAAAATAGCATTGATGCTGTCATCATCACCTTGCTGCAAATTGAGCAGGCTAGATTCCATCAACTCAAGCCCTTCAAAACTTTCTTCCAAAAAGCTAGGAATAAACTGAGAGAGATCAATACTCATAGTCAGTTACCGTATGACACGCTTAATGGTGGCAAGTAGTTTTTCTGGATTAAAGGGTTTCACTAACCAGCCAGTGGCTCCGGCTGCTTTGCCACGCATCTTCATATCAATTGAACTTTCAGTTGTTAACATTAAGACTGGCGTAAATTTAAACGACGGTAATTTTCTCAACTCAGTACACAAGGTAATACCATCCATGATCGGCATGTTGACATCTGAAATGACCAAATCAAAACTATTAGATTTAGCCTTGGCAAGTCCATCTTGACCATCCCTAGCTTCAGTTGTGACATATCCAGCACTTTTTAAGGTAAAACTCACCATATCGCGAATAGAGTTAGAGTCATCGACTACTAAAATTTTTGACATTTTTTTTCCTATAAAATAATTACAAACAGCACAATGCTAGCTAGACAAAGACTGATTTAAAACAGCGTCATTAAGCCCTAACTGCTTAACACCTTCTTTGATAACTTGAGACTGGCATTGCCAAATTAGTTGTTTATTTTGAGATTTGATATAATTGACTGTAGCAAGTAGTAGCTGCACGCCTACAGTATCAATACATTGAACATTGTTATCATCAAATTCAATAATATCTTGGTGCTGTATCTCAGCTAATAATGAAGTTTTACAATCATCAACATAAGCAATTGTTAACTGTTTAGGTAATGTAAACATATACGGCAACTTCCTTATTCTCAATAGATAAGACACACAAAAACATGTGACAAACATGATATAAATCAAGCTAAAAATTTTATTTGTAAGATATATTGGTGGGTTACCTTTGTCTATTGTATTTTTTTATCGGCTTGCCAAAAATTAACAAATTAGTTTATTTTTAAACCACAACGAGGTCACTACTCACCCAAATAGTTGTAAGCGCTTCCATTGAGGTGCAATACAGTAAAATAAAGTAGCTATATATTCAATTCATTATTAAATATCAATTTATGATATAAGAAATCTCTCTCAACCAGCCGTATTTATTGAACAATCCTCCAATATTACTCAGATGATTTTAAAGTTAATTTAAGCTTAACTATCCTGCTAAATTAAAATTAAATTAGTTAAAAAAGAACCTTTTGATTCGTTGAAATATTTAGTTACATTTCAATTACGATTCAGTTACAAATGTTAACAACCTTTGCACTCGATTAATTTATACATTGATTTGCTACTCAGCAGACTTTAAGATGAAAAATTAATGATTATGCTAGTACAGAGTAATGATATGAAAATACCAAGCCAGATTGTTGAATGGTTTGAAAAGATGAAAGGTGATTATGAGCAAAGTGTACAGTCGGTACTAGATCGATTTGAACGCAATAATACCGATCAACAAAAGAGATATGACCAAGCAATGCTGGAAAATTTCTCTAACTTAAAACAAGCGAATAAAGCACAACGAGAACAATACGATAAACAAGTATCGCAGTTACAACTTGATGTCACTTATTATAAGCAACAGGTAGACCAGCAACAGCAAGCTATTATGCAATTAAATACTCGCTACGATGCGGTAGTGAACTCTTTGCTTGTTGGAAATAAAGAACATAGTGATATAAAAGACATAATTTCTGAAGATATGTTTGTTGAACCGGTAGAGCATAAAACCATCGCAGAAGATTCGGTTGCAAGCAAACAGATTATCAGCAAGATAACGCCTGTAACATCCGCTGAAAACAGTAACGAATTAAATGTCACCGATAAGACATTAAATTACAATGTAGTGCCTAGTGCCATGGAGCCCGCTAACAAAGCTAAAGAACTAGATGCTAGCAATACTTTGTTTGAACAAGCGCTATTATATCGAGAAAAAAATGAGTTTGAGCTGTCTTTTTCCTTATTTGAGCAAGCGGCCCAGTCAGGACATTTGAAAGCTATGGGTGCTATGTGTCGTTCTTATTTTCTCGGTGAAGGCATAGAAGAAGACCATACCATTGGACTAGCTTGGCTTATTAAAGCAGCGGGTCAAGAATTACCCCGAGCCGTTAGTAAAGTTAAACAGTTTCAAGAAAATGAACCTGATTTATATCAACAGGCCTTAGCAATATCGCTCGAGTAAAGTAAATATACTGGTGACCAATGGGGCTATATGATTTCAGTAAGTAGTGAATTTCCCAAAATTTAAAGATCTTCGATACACATTCCTCCGTCAATCTAAAGCGGCGCATTTTGCTTTTAATGTAATTAACAGTGGGATTGTTGATGAGAGGCAACATTCAGAACAAATCGATGTCCGAAAATTCTGCCCATGATGAATGTTTCTCATTATAATAAATAAAATTCTAGACTTATATATTCGTCTCAACATTGATAGTTTTGGTGAGAACAAGGCAGTATTACGTACGCAATATGCCGTATCAGTATGAAAGTGCAACGTTTCTTTTGTAAAGATAGGGTTAGCTCTTTTTTGAGTACACCTCTACTTTGTATGAATAAGCTTTTATAAATCGTTTCATGCGACACGTGGTTGTACTCATTGTTAGAGAATTCGAACTTCAGCCTGAAATTTGCTCAGATGGCCACTTATATTTTAGCTTAACACCAATTATTTGACATAACTTTGGACTACTTGTTAATTTACAACATTTTGGGCGACATGACCTTGCCCATGCGGCTTCGTCTGCTAGTGTAGCGCGGTAATTATCCAATCCTCCATTACGTTTTACTTCTCGGCTAATCGTCGATGGTGCTCGACATACCTTTGCTGCAATGCCTCGTAATGAGAAGCATAAAGCTATACTACGGGAGATTTCTTCTCTTTTACTTAAAGATAGGCAATGTTTAGAACGAACTCTTTCTGGTGGGCGAATACCACCAGTTCGAGAAATGAGTCCATAAATTGAAGAAGAATAGCGATCAAATACCCTACCTATCCCTCTTAAAGATTGCCGATCTTTCCAGCAATTCCATATTAAGGTCATTCTCTCTGTGTGTATTTAATTCGTGAACGATGAACCATTTTTAACACTCCTTTTCTTTTTTACTAAGAATGGAGTGTGTTGACTGACCATTTGAATTCAAGGTGCATTGTTGACGTTAGCTTTATGTGAGGGAAAAACTACCAGTGTTCATTGTTCTAATGGTCACTAGCTACCACATCAATGACATTTACCAGCCTCATAAGGACGGTTTAGTGCACATAAGACGACCTTAGCAGCAGATCGTTTAATGATAAGATCTTTATTCAGATTCAATTGTTTTTCGATTATTTTTATTTAGTAGAAATGACTACTTGGTGCTTTTCCATTACAGGTTTACCTTTAAAAGCTTCTCTTGGTAAAGGGTTTTGATGCGCCAGTTTAAAATCTTCACTTTTAATCCATTCATTAAAAGCGTTTTCATCTTGCCAACTAGTAAGTACAACATAGGGGACATCTTCACTTATTGGTTTTAATATTTGCACGGATACAAAGCCTGGTTGCTTATCTATTTCTCCAGCACGCTTTCGAAAACGATTTTCAAACTCACCTTGCCATTCTTGCGCTACTGGGATGCGATTTGCCACTATGAACATATTATTTCCTTTGCAAATATCACACGGAAATTCATATGTTCATTTCCGTATTGATGGTTAAAACCAAAAGTTTAAGAACCCGAAATTTAACAATTTTCCGTTTAACATTATACCAAAGCTGTAAATAGGCAAGTTCTACCACATTGAAGACCAAAGGTTTTAGTACCATACCGACAGCTTTGGGACAGCAAGCTGGCATAAATTAAGAACCAAACAATATGTCTAGCAGTCACAATGGAGCCTATAACAGACATTCGGTCTAATCAAATCGAGCGCCGGCATCAATTCATTTGGTAATACAATTTAAGTCTTGAATGAATACAGCCCCCGATTCTTGGCCTTGAGCATCATGATTGGGTGTGGAAACAATGGCAACGCCATTAGATAACCCAACGTTCCATCCAAATTTATCATCTGATATGCTACTATTGGCTACAAACTTGGATGTATAACGCCAACCGCCAGAGCCTTTCTTGTATACTTACAGTGCTCCAGTATTGGCACCGTTAGCATCATGGTTCATTGCACTTATGATTGCAGTATCGCCACTCAACGCCACGCCCAAACCTATCGTCAGCTTGCCCATCGGGTGAAGTCAGCTTATCTTGTTGTGTCCAAGTACTGCCATCTCGCACAAAAACATATGCAGAGCTTTCATCTATCCCTAACTCTTCAGAATCGTCTCGTCTTGCAGAAACTAGTGCTGTATTCTCTGACAGTGCAACTCTGACGCCAAAAATATCAGTTTTCCCACCATCAGGCGCCATGAGTTTAGCTTCTTGCTTCCACTTATTTTCCTTTAAAACATACACGTATACGGCTCCAGCAGTTTCCGCTTTTTCGTCAGGTAAATCAGCCCCAACAATAATGGTATTGCCGTCAATGGCAACGCTTATACCAAATAAATCTCCTACTACGCCATCACTCGCTAAAATAATATTTTTGCGCAGCAAAACTATTCGCAGCGACTAATGTTAGAATCGCACATATGTGGCATTTGAGCTTATGTAATAATTTCATCAATTTCCCCCTATCCTTGAGTTAATTTTATAGCCATGATTATGACTCTCTTTTATCTTGTTGATTATCTTTCTGTATTACTTTTATAGGCGTACTTGACTTACCACTAGATGAATCTGCTTGCTTAAAAAGAGAGGTGATAAAATTTGATATGAGCAGGGTTACTTCTTCTGTGGCGTCTAAGTGAGGGGAATGGGCGCTGTCTTTGATTAAATGCGTGTAGACATTTCCTGATGATAATTTTTCAATAGATTGCAGTTGAGCATTTGTTGCATACTGATCGCTTGCGCCTTGCAACGCTAGAATTGGGACCTCAATACTCGGTAATAAATATTCAATACTCCAGTACTTAAACCAAGGTTGTAACCATGTATCAGCCCAAGCGTTAAATGTTTGAGTTGTTTTCTCTCCATGATATTTATACAAGCCGTTTAGCTTATTCGCTTGCCAAGCTTCATTAGCTAGGGCTATACCTCGGCAGGTTTCATTTTCAACCATCACATGTGCCGCGAGTGAAATAATACCAAATAGATACTTTGACTGTTGAGCGCCGTATATTAAACCTATACTCGCGCCATCTGAATGTCCCACTACGATAAAGGGTAAATTAGGGATAACTTCCTCGATGATTCGAGGTAGCTCGTTCAACGCATATTCATGCAGGTAATGAATAGAACGGGTAGCATTAATAGCCGAAGATTTTCCGTAACCGACTCGATCATAAACAAGTCCACGACAGCCTGTTTGTTTGCATAGACTTGCAGGAAACCCTTTCCACATACCAATACAGCCCAATCCTTCATGCAGAAAAATTAAGCAAGGTTTTAGTTTATCACCGTCTATAAGTTGGTAATGAATCTCTTCAGTATTGCTAATATTAATTATTGGCATGATTATCTACTTTAAAATGGAGTACAAAGATTAAAAAACCCTAATTAACTTTCATCCAGTACTTTTACCATGAAATACTTACAACCAGTACGAGGGTAACCTTCCTGAGTCCATTTAACCTCATAACCATGTCGTTGATAAAACGGCATGGCTTGAAAATCTAAGGTATCAAGTAGAGATTTATTACATCCTCTTTCTATAGCTGCTTGCTCTATCGTGGTAAGTAATTGACTGCCAATATTCTTGCCTCTTAGTTTTTCGCTAACCCACAAAGTATCCAGTAAAAACCAGTCGCCAAACGTTCTTCCTGCGGCTCCAGCGATAGTTTTACCATCTTCATTCGCGATTTTAACTGCTAAAGGTATTTGCTGCTTCACTTCCCAATTTTCTACATTATATTCATTTATTTGTTGATCTAAGAAATCAACAAGCAATTGTGTAGGTTCTTCAATTAATTCAATTTTCATATTTTTTTCTCAGTTAGTTAAGTTACAGAATCTCAATTAATTCGTTAAAGAAATTGAAATTTCAACAGGGTAAAGTTGAATGTAAACGTTGAATCTTTTGTACGCCTATGTATTTTGATTATGGCCTAAAGCTATGTAAAGTCAGATGATTACATAAGTCTTATTAACTTGAAGTGGTTATCCCGTTAAACGTTCACTAAGATAAAACAGTATCTCTGCCTTTAATACAACGTCGTCAGACTCATCCTTAATCTCAAAGGGAATGTATATATTACCCGCTTGCAGAATAGCTAAATCAAATGAACATATTCCCGTCAATTTTCCCATCGCTTTTTTAGTGTATTTAACAGTCATTTCTTTAGGAATCCAACGCAACCTTGAAGGTATTGATGATTCAACAGCTAATCCAGCGGTTAATTCACTAAGAGTGCACATTGCGCCTGCGTTAATTGAACCAATATGATTACGAATTGACCTGCGATCATTAATTTTGACTTGACAATAGCCAGGCCGAAGTTCTGTAATGAGCGGTTTTATAGATGAAAAATAAGGTGCTTGAAACGCTAAAACTTTACTAAAAATGTATTGGCCAAAAGGAAGTTTTGATATTTTTTCATATAATCGTAATGTATTCATTTTTTGTATCCTACGTTATTAGTATTGTTCAATCACATCGGCAATATGCACAATTCTTTTTGACAAGTTGCATACACTTTATCTTGTTTGTCTACTAGGTCAATTTCATACATTCGCGTTAGTTTAACCTGCATCTTCAAATCATTATTAATATTTTTAAATTCTTGCTGGCTAATTTGAAAACGAGCAAATAGTGTTGTTTTTACAGGACATTTAAAATGAATTGAGGCTTTTCGATCAATCACTCTATATTTTCCACCCAGTATTTTATATATCATCACAGCATAAATAGGGTCTAAGGCACTATACAACCCCCCACCCCACGTGATTCCCATATGGTTTCTGGTTTTCCAATTACTAGGAATTTTGATATGAACCTCATGAAAATCTGGAGCCACATAAGTAATAGACGCTCCGGTTCTGCGATAAGCAGGAAATAAGTTTCCACCCCATCTCCATAAACGCGATTCAAATGTCTCGGATTTTAATGTTGGTTTAATTTTGCTCATTTGATTACTTCTTTTTCCAGTTTCACTTCCAGTATTATTTTACCTTTGGCCCGAAAGCTCCTGCTTAAGTCATGTGCACGGCTAGCTTGTTGAAGTGGGAAAACTTGGTCAATAACAGTGCTCACACTGCCAGCTGAAATCAATTTGGCAATATGTTCAAGATCTCTTCCACTTGATTTCACCATAACCACCTTTGCTTTTTTACATGATTTTAAAAAGACTGACTGAATTTTTGTGATTGCCATTGCTATTAAGTTTTTAAGGTGAGGTACCGTTGATACATAAGTCCCTCCGAGGTTCATTAAATGTGAACATTTATTTAGGTCATGACGACCAATAGTATCGAAAATGATATCGTACCTATCCTCACTTTTAAGAAAGTCTTGCTGATTATAGTCAATCACTTTAGTAGCGCCTAAGTTGCTCACCAAGGCCGCGTTTTTTTTACTGCACACCCCTGTTACTTGTCCACCTAGTGATCTCGCAATTTGCACACCAAAGCTTCCAACTCCTCCAGAAGCACCAATAATTAATATTTTCAGCCCTTTTTTCATGCCCCCTTTTTCTACAAGAGCTTGCCACGCTGTGAGCGAGCATAATGGCACACCAGCGGCTTCAGTATAGGAAATACCCTTTGGAATAAAGGCTAAGTTTTTCGTTGGTGCAATCACCTCTTCCGAATATGTAGACAGTCCTTCAGATGGATTTTTCATACCGAAGACTTTATCACCTGGTTTAATACCTTTAACCTTCGCACCTATTTCTAACACTTCACCGGCAAAATCACTTCCTAAAACAAGCGGAAAAGAAGGTACTAAAAACTGCAATTGGTATTTCCCGTTTCTAATCATCCAGTCTCGCGGGTTTACACTTGTTGCATGGTTTTTAATACGTACCTCATTTACTTTAAGTATGGAACTAGCAAGCTCACCGTATTGCAATACATCGCTTTTGCCATATTTGGTTTGAAAAACAGCTTTCATTAGCTAATAGCTCCTGTTTGATTAATACCATATAGATAACACCAGAAATAAAGTTCGGTGACGAACTACTGGGATAAATAAAAGATATGATTTTAATAATTCTTAAGGGCCTTAGACAATAAAGAAGTAAATTGCTGCTTTTCATTTTCAGAGAATCCGTTATAGACTCGCGCATTAACATTCTCTGATAATAATTTAAAGTTTTCTTTGTGCGATAAACTTTTGGGAGTTAGGCGCACCAACTTCATTCGTTTATCTTCCGTTGAAGTTGCCTTTTCAACATAGCCTAGACGAATCAATTTATCGACCAACTCTGTAGTAGATGACTTCTTTTTATGAATTCGTACTGATAAGTCCTTTAGAGACAATGCTTTCTCACGATACAAAGTAATTAAAATAGCACCGTGTGATGGAGCTAGATCAACCCAACCCAACCGCTTAAGCTCACTAGTAACATGCTCATAAGCGTTATCGCGAAGTTGGGCCACTAAAAATACAATACCATTCGTTCTTGGTGTCATTCAATTCTTCCTCCATAAGTTAATCAATGAGTATTACTTTGTTTAACACACAAGCAATATAGTTCGTTAACGAACCACATGCAAGTTTTATCATTTCATTCTTTTCTAAAAGTTCTTCTATTTACCTGAACTGACTAATTAGCATTTGTTTGCAGATAATATAAAAGACAACCAATCATTTTTATTTATTTCTGAATACCATACACCCGAATCTGCATATATAGTTTGTACATGACCTCAAAAATGGTCTCTGTTTCCTGTGTAACTGACATGACCTTATTCGGCTTAGCGCAGCAACTTGTTGTTAGGATATTTTGAAGTATTGAGTTTCTAAAGTTAAACCTAGAGTGTATGTACCGGACTTATCAAAGGGCAGTAGCTAGCCAATATGACCCTTTTATAAAGGAAAAACCGACTTCAAAACAGTCAGAAAAGATACGTAAGCGGAAGTTAGCTTCAAAATATTTGCGATATATTTTCTAATGAATTGACTGTGTCATATTACTGAGAAGACTCAGTAATAAATAAAAATCAACATTTCTAAACCCTAACTAATTGATATTATTTGAAATAGCCTTTAATTCTATGTTGGATATTACTGAGAAGTATCAGTAATATCCAAGACCTAACAAAAATAAAATATCTTTAGTTTATAAGACACTGAAAATATGGGATATTAATACGAATTAAATTAAAGTTATGGGATGGACATTACTGAGAAGTCTCCATAATAAGCTGTTAGGTACACAAGGAGAGTTCGGTGCATAAATTCATAGTCATAATTTTAATATTTCTTTTTTCTTCAGTTACAGTTGCAAAAAACTTCACAGAAGAAAACCTAACCGAGTTAGCTACTAAATTTGTTAACGCTAAAAATGCTCGGCAACAACCTGATACAACGGTAAGCGATATTGAAAATTATTTATCGTTGCTTGCAGATGAATTTGTCGATGAACATATCAAATACAATGTTACAGAAACCGATAAAAATAAACTTCGTAAAAATATGATTGCGAAAATGAGTGATAACGTAATTTCAAGCTCAATAAAAATTGGCGAGCTTATGCTTGGCTCAAATGTTGTTTTTATCAAAATGTTAGAAACTGGTAAAGTAAAACCAGCCCACCTTGATAAAATTATTGAATATAATGTTACCAATATAGTGTCTCTAGAGTTTAACGATGACGGTTTAATAAAACATATTCGCAGGCACCATGGGTTTTAATGTGTACCTAACAAGAACTTCAAACGGAAAATACAGTTAGCGTTATCGATACAAAAGCTAATCCAACTTGTCCAATTAGCAGTAATAGCCAATGTTCGCAAAGTGGTAGCTGAAGAAGTCTCTAATGGTCACTAGCTCAACGTTAACAAAGATAGGTTAGCTGACGTTTTAATAATTATTTTTTTATGCTCTAAAGTATCAACTCAAGAATATGTCCGGACGACCATATGAGAGAGAAAACAAACAAGTTCGAGTTTATAAACCCTTATGATTGTTAACACTAAATATCTACTGTGTTGATAGAGTAATGGTTAGACTAAGTGACAAGTCTTTGGGGGAGAAGCA
>Ga0105354_1002445_pt1 | contig 11048 bp, 10 predicted proteins | sample GOMGulsemesocosm_FD_83658 | JGI IMG/M metagenome (GOLD analysis project Ga0105354, IMG submission 83658) | Methane-oxidizing microbial communities from mesocosms in the Gulf of Mexico - GOM9B Gulf of Mexico | ecosystem: Environmental > Aquatic > Marine > Cold seeps | place: USA: Gulf of America...
CTTTATCACGATGCTCAAATGGCAGAAGTGTTAGCTAGTCGACAGATCCGTTATTTTAAATCACGTTATGATTACCCTAATCGTTTGATGCAACAGCCAGACGAGAAATATCAAGTAAACCGATTTTTAGGCCAATGGCTTAAACATTGTTTGGAAGACGGACGCGTTACAGCGCTAAATCAGGGTAATTCATGAGTCAAGAGACACTTAAGCTTGGGGTCACAAACCCGCAGCTATTACAATTTAGTGATTTACATTTATCAAAGGACGATAATTTAATGGGCATTAACTGCGACGAGAGTTTCGCGGCAGTTAAGGCGCTAGCGTCGCAATTTCATCACATCGATCTCACGCTACTGACGGGGGATATTTCACAAGATCATAGTGAAGCATCTTATCAAAAGTGCTGTGAAGTATTTCGTTATCAAAATCACCCAGTGGCTTGGATCACCGGCAATCACGATGATTTATCAATTCAGGAACGTGTGCTGGCGGTTGATGCGTTAACACCTGTAAAACGCATCATATTTAAACATTGGCAGTTAGTATTACTCAATACCCAAATTGAAGGGCAAGTGTGTGGTGCGATTAAAGCGCATGAACTGGCGCAAATTAGTGAGGCGGCCAATGAGTATCCTAATCATCATTTGATGTTAGTGATGCATCATCATCCTGTGCCGATGAACAGCGCATGGATTGATAAACACAATTTAACTAACAGTGAGCAACTGTGGCAGGCACTAGCGGAGATTCCCCAAGTGAAGAGCATCATGTTTGGGCATGTTCATCAACAGGTTGATGAAGTCCACCAAAATGTCAGGGTGCTCGGCGTTCCATCGACGAGTGTGCAATTTACCCCTGATGTTGATGAGTTTAGTGTCGATAAGCGCCAACCGGGCTTTCGTCATTTAGAACTGCTAGCCGATGGTACGATTAAGACTGATGTGCATCGGGTCGCTGATAATAAATTTGTACCGGTGTTTGATCCTTCAGGATATTAACCCATTGGTATGAACATAGTACAACGTTTGGAGCGGCAATGAAGAAACAAGTAGTCATTTATTTACACGGTTTTAATAGCTCTCCAAACTCCGTTAAAGCGCAGCAAACCGTGGCATTTTTTGCTAAGTATTACCCAGACATTCAATTACTCGTACCGCAACTTGCGCTAAGCCCGCATGCTGCATGGCAGCAGATAGACCAACTAGCAATGCAACATCAACAGGATCAATTGGGCTTTATTGGCAGTTCGATGGGCGGATTTTTTGCGACCTTACTCGCCAATAAATATGACGGACGAGGGGTGTTAATTAACCCTGCGGTGAAACCTCATCTCTTGATTGAGGGCCTCGTTGGAGACTATCAAAATCCTTACAGCGGCGAACAACATTCCGTCACGTTAGCGCACGGCCGTGAGCTAGAATCATTACAGTTTCATCACATAAACTACGTTGACCGACTGTGGATTTTACTGCAGCAAGCAGATGAAACCCTCGATTACTCACTGGCCGTGGAGGCATACAGTGGCGCACGGATCACACTTGAGCCACTAGGTGACCATGGTTTTGTTGGTTTTAATCGCTATTTAAACTCAATAGTGGGATTTTTGTTTAAAAACAGCCTTTAAGTACTTAAATGATTGCCCAATATTAGCTACACTGGAGCTAATATTTTTAGTAAAGGGCGAGACGTGTGAGCGACCAGCAATATAATTCAAATGCAATTGAAGTTTTAAACGGATTAGATCCGGTAAAGCGCCGTCCCGGTATGTATACCGACACCACAAGACCCAATCATTTAGGCCAAGAGATCATCGATAACAGTGTCGATGAAGCACTTGCTGGCTTTGCTGGCTATATCCAAGTTATCCTCCATGAAGACCAATCGTTAGAAGTGATTGATGATGGCCGTGGTATGCCCGTTGATATTCATCCCGAAGAAGGGGTGTCGGGAGTTGAGCTTATTTTGTGTAAGCTGCATGCAGGTGGTAAATTCTCTGGTAAAAACTACCAATTCTCCGGTGGTTTACACGGCGTAGGTATCTCAGTCGTCAATGCCTTATCTTCAAGAGTTGAAGTCTCTATTCGTCGTGATTCAAAAATCTATGAAATTGCCTTTGAACACGGTGAAAAAGTTGAAGAACTGCGTGAAGTCGGCACCTGTGGTAAACGCAACACCGGTACACGCGTGCGCTTTTGGCCAGACCCTTCATACTTTGATTCATATAAATTTTCGACCTCTCGCCTTAACCATAACCTGCGCTCTAAAGCGATTTTGTGTCCAGGCTTACGCATTAAACTCACCAATAAAGTCACCAAAGATGTTCAAGAATGGCATTATGAGTCGGGTTTAGAGGACTATCTGCTTGATACGGTAAAGCAATGGCCATGTCTGCCTGAAACGCCATTTGTTGGTACTATGGTCAGTAAGTCCGAAGCGGTTGATTGGGCCGTTGTGTGGCAGCCAGAAGGCGGCGACGGCTTAAGTGAAAGCTATGTTAATTTAATCCCGACCATTCAAGGGGGAACTCACGTTAACGGGCTTCGCTCAGGTTTACTCGATGCCATGCGCGAATTTTGTGAGTTTAGAAACTTATTGCCGCGCGGCATTAAACTATCGCCAGATGATATCTGGGATAAATGTAGCTATGTATTGTCGGTGAAAATGCAAGATCCAGCATTTGCAGGTCAAACAAAAGAGCGTTTGTCATCTCGTCAATGTAGCGCATTCGTTTCTGGTGTGGTGAAAGATGCCTTTAGTTTATGGCTCAATCAACACACCGAAATTGCGGAACAACTGGCAGAGCTTTGTATCAATAATGCACAACGCCGTTTAAAAGCAAGCAAGAAAATTGCGCGTAAAAAAGTGACATCAGGTCCGGCATTGCCGGGTAAATTAACCGATTGTACCGGGCAAGATCCTTCACGGGCCGAGTTGTTTCTGGTAGAGGGTGACTCTGCTGGTGGCTCAGCCAAACAAGCGCGAGACCGTGAGTTTCAAGCCGTGATGCCACTGCGTGGTAAAATTCTTAATACGTGGGAAGTGGAATCCACCCAAGTGTTAGCCTCACAAGAGGTTCATGATATCTCGGTGGCAATTGGTCTTGATCCTGACTCGACCGATTTAAGCGGCTTACGTTATGACAAAATTTGTATCTTGGCGGATGCCGATTCCGATGGATTGCACATTGCGACACTGCTGTGTGCGTTATTTATGATGCACTTTAGAACGCTGGTGGAAGAAGGGCACGTCTATGTCGCTATGCCGCCACTTTATCGCATCGATATCGGGCGAGAAGTATTCTACGCGCTGGATGAAGATGAAAAGAAGGGCATTTTAGACCGCATCGAAGCCGAAAAGAAACGTGGTAAAGTCAATGTGCAACGCTTCAAAGGATTGGGTGAAATGAACCCACTGCAACTGCGTGAAACCACCATGGATCCCAATACTCGTCGTCTAGTGCAACTGACACTCGATGATGTCGAAGCAACCTGTGAAACCATGGACATGCTACTAGCTAAGAAGCGTTCAGGTGATCGCCGAGCTTGGTTAGAAACTAAAGGTGATTTGGCTCAAGTATCAGATATTGACTTAACCATAAGCTGACATGTGTAAACCATAAGGTGTCGCATTTGTAAGTCATAACTTGACATATTGAAAAATGTTATATAACTTCATATAAAGGATTGGAGTTATATAACAATGGCAAAACAAAAAGCACGTAGAAAAATATCCCACCTAATGTCCAAAAGCATTAATGTTTTTAACGGGCAAAAATCCTTAGATAAAATTACATACACCGAAAGCCCCTTAGAAGCAGATTTTTGTTATCACTTAGAGTTTGACGATAACGTTAAAAACTATCTGGCTCAGCCACTGTCCGTCGATTATTATTTCGAAGGTGCCCCACATTCATATACTCCAGATTTTGAAGTCTTTTATCACGATGGCACCGTGTGCTATTTCGAAGTGAAATATATTGCAGATATAGGACGTAACGTCCATTTTGATGCGTGGGAATCAGCAATTCGAAAGGCGAGTGGGAAATTGGGTAAAGGATTTATTGTGATAAAGGAAGACTTTATTCGTAAGGAGTTTCTCTATGAAAATTTACAAACGCTTTACGCATCATCAGATATTAACGTCGAGAAAGAGTTTCTTGTCCATATTAATCAAATATTTCAAGACCAAGACCAAGTGACTATTATCGACTTAATGACTGATTCAGCTAGCGACAGTGAATTAGAGCAAATTTATCGCTTTATATTCGATAAATTGCTCATTACTAATCTAAATTGTGATTTTTTATCCAAACAGACAATAGTTGATCTAAATGGTAAAGGCTATGAACAGTATTTATAAGGCAGGAGACTTTATTGTTATAAAGTCTGATGATGTTGAAAAGCAATTTGAAATAATTGAATGTGGTAGTAATTTTGTCCGTATTCGGGACTATTTTAGTCAAGTCGAGTCAAAACGGAAAGTAACTGAATTAGATGAGCTAGTTGTCGCTGGCATAGCTAAAATAATGCCGAAAAATTTAATTGAGCGAGAGCTTCATAAATCTAACGCGGTTGATTTTGCCAGCTACCCAGAACATAACAAGTTGATAGCCCGAGAACGGTTTATATTTGTCTGTGCGATTATTGATGCCGATTTACCATCCAACTCTGAGGTGAGAATCACCCCTATTGTTAGTGACATTTTTAAAGAACATAGCTTCGAAACAATTGATAAACAGCCAAGTACCCGCAATGTTCAACGATGGATTAAGAGTTATCGAACTGCTAACAATAGCATCCGAGCATTGATCCCTTTGACTAGCTCTAAAGGCAATAGAAAGCCGAAAGTTAAAGAGGAAATAGAGCATTATATGGCCGCAGCGATTTCACATTTTAAGCAGCGAGAAAAACCAATAATCTCTAGCTCCTACGACCATCTGAAAACATTAATTGAATACGACAATATTTTAATCTCGGATAAGTCTAAGAAACGTAGAGTCCCTTCATTAACTGCTTTTATAAAGCGACTCGAAAAAGAAGCACCTAAGCCACTTATGATCGCCAGAGAAGGTAAACGGGCTGCCAATATTGCATTTAAAGAAACCAAAAACACTCAAGATATATCTTTAATATTACAGCGCGTGGAAGCTGACCATACACAGCTAGACTTATTTATTGTCGATAAAAAATCATCATTGGTATTAGGGCGACCGTATGTCACCGCGATACTAGATTACAAATCTAAAAGCGTATTGGGGTTTTATATAGGCTTTGAAAGTCCGAGTTATTTAAGTATTGCTCGTGCATTAAGACATGCAATTCTTCCTAAATCTTATCTCAAGGGCCTTTACCCTGAAGTCGTTAATGATTGGCCATGCTATGGCATACCGAGAGTGTTGGTTGTCGATAGAGGTAAAGATTTTGAAAGTATCGCTTTAGTCGATGCTTGTTTAGACCTGAACATTAGAATTCACCGAAACCCAGGAAGACACCCTTGGTATAAGGGAACCGTTGAACGATATTTCAGATCTCTGAACGACGATCTATTAAGCGATAAACGTGGCAAAGTGTTTCCTAATATTGTTGACTCTAATGCATATAATTCAGAGAAGAACGCCGTCATAACAATGGATCTATTTCTTCAGATATTTCATAAATGGGTGGTAGATATATATCAAAAAGACTTAGTGTCAAAAGGAACAATAATCCCAAATGAAAGCTGGAGGGAGGATATTGGCCGCGTGCCACGAAGAATAATGGACCGAGAAGCTTTAGATCTAGTTTTAGCAGAAACAAGTAACAGAGTGAACACCAAGGACGGAATTGTGTTTGAGCATATACAATATGACAATGCAGAATTAGCTAAATTGAGGGCTCTCCATGGCTTTGATAAAGTCGATTTTAAATATGACAGGGAAGATCTAGGCTCAATTCAAGTACTAAATAGCCATGATCAATTCTACTTTAAAGTACCGGCAGTTAATCAGAAATATGCAAATGGCTTATCATTGCATCAACATCGAGTGGTAAAAACATTCCATCGTAAATACCTCGAAGGTAAAGTTGACCAAGAGGCACTTGCGGCAGCGAAAGTACAAATAACGGTGATGATAAAAGAGCACTTCGAAGCGAATAAATCAAAAAAATAGGGGCAACGCATAAGGCAGCACCTAAGCAATCAGAGACCGATATAACTAGACTTTCGCCCAAGAAACCAGTAATGCCAGAGATTGAAGATTTCAAAACGCAATTAGGAAAAAGGCATAAGTATCTCAGGACGACGCTATTAAATATTTCGGAGAAAAAAATGTCAAATCTATATGAACTTGACACGGTATCTGAACTTGAACAATTTGAAGCGGGTGTCGATGAGTTGCCTAAATCTTTAGTGGCAAAAGCGTGTAGTTATTTTTTTGTCAAAGATGATTTTTTTGATCCTGCTTGTTCGATTGATTATCCATTTGAATCGTTTCAATTATCGGTCCCTGTGATCGTGGGATTTTTTGATGAAGGTTTCAGCCCTATATAATAGTATGTTGTCCAAATCACCGAGAGGCTGATTTATATTGCTATATGTTATTGCGAAAAAATGAAAATAGCTTTGAACGGGTTGTCTACTCAGATCGCCAGGGTAGGTTTAGATCCGGTGACAGGGGAAAACGAAATGTTGAAGTAATGATTCATTCAATGCTTAAGAGCGGGAAATCTGATATTGATATTTCGATCTTAACCGCCACGGAAGACGACTGGGAGTTACTAACGTCTAGGACTTTTTCAAAAAATATTACTAATCGCGAAGCTGATTGGGATTGCATGGAAATATTTGATAGATGGTACTCAAGCTACAAGCAAACACATGAAGATAACTTTTGATGTAAGTTTATTTGGAGTTAAAACTTATATTGAACATTTAGATATCGCAGACTTCACTGCTCCCTCTATGTCAGGATAGACTTTAGAAAAGCTGATGCCCATGAAATCTAAATCAATAAGAACCTTTTTTGCTTCTGAAGTTGGTAATATTAATCTTATTAAAGCGGGTGATGCAAGATCAAACGAACTTGCATATTGATTAAGTGAATTTGACGGGGTTTTTAAAAGGGTAAAAAGACCATTTTGATTTCTAATTCGTGCGTTAGAGAATTTTTGGTCCATTACTATTTTCACTCCATCTTCTTCATTCCAAATAGGGCTGACAGCGTCTAATGCCCATACAGCAATAAACTGATGTTCAGAGTTAAGACATGAACTGAATGCAAAGAAAGCTGCAATATAATGGCTATCTGTCCAATCTAAAAGTCTTGTTGGAAGGCCATAGTGTTGGCCTAAAGCAAGTAAACTTTCATCGTCGATGACCTGGCTATCATTTGAAGATAAGGTTGTATTTTGATATTCTTTTTTGAAATTATCTAATAATTTTTTAGATAGCTTCTTATCCGAATAAATTCGATCAAATGATGAAATAAGGGCCCAATCAGCGTTACTTTGCCCTCTGAAAATAAATCTACCTTTTTGTGGTTTTTCTGTTTTGAATAAATCCTTTAATATATTTTCTTTAAATTGCTCCCACGTTCTATACTCAATTGTTTCAATGCCTTGGTTCATTTTATCTCCTCGAACGGAACGATCAATTGAGATTTGTTTTTAATGTGAATCCTGTCAAAAATGCATGGGTGGAAAACATAACTTGATTTTTTTCTTGGCAAATTAAATTCGTCAAAATTATCTCCGTTGTAAAATATTGGATAATTTCTTTTATGGTCTCGATAACCAATGAGGCCATGCTCCCAAAGAACGTCGAATACGTCATTTTTCAAAACGCCCCGGTATTTGTCTAGCGCGCGATCCATTTCTGCATAATTGAAAGTGTCCACAGCAATGTCCGTAATTAAATAGACTATAGAGTTATATATCTCGTTGACAATATGTTCTGATCCACCAGTATAATATTGTGTATAATCATATTTAGACGCTTCGTTTGGCATTATGTTCGAGGCGACATGATTTGCGCATATTTGAAGTTGTTCGTCGGCAAAATCACGTGCTACTCTTGAAACCGTTAATTTTAACGAATTCTCTAAGTTCAACGTACTGTCACTTTTACACCTTAAAACACATTCCGTCAGCTCATTCCCTAATATTATTATATCTCGAGGTATTAAACGTGTGTGCCTAAGAAGATACTGCTCAATTGTTTCTCTTTTACCTAAGCCATTTGTGATCATTGACTGACCTAACCATCGTTCAAATAAATTGTCTTTATTTGGGGATTTCAAATTTACATCATCAAGGTTCTCAATCTTTCGTGCTATTAGGTATCGACAAGAGTCGCGATTCCACGTCAGGGTTTTGATATGGGGTTCTCCTTTATATCTATTCTTATGCTCACTCCTTAACACAGATGTCATTACTAAATCCCTGATACAAATAGTGACATGGAGTCGCCCCCCTAGTGTGCTGTTTCGCAAAAATCGCATAGTCTGATAAAAAAGTCCTTTTTGGCATCTTAACCAATACATTGGAGCGTGAGCGAACTCCTCATCGATTGCATCAATATAAAAATATATAGGAGGGAATTTTTTTATTTCAGACTTTAAGACTTGCTCTAACTGATGCCATTTAGGGTTATTAAGAAATTTGTTAATATCATTTTCTGTGGAATTTGATTGGATGATCGTGCGTAGTTCATTGTAGCAATTTGACGTAACTTTATGGGGGGGCAAAATGTCATAAAGATTATGTTCATCAATCAAGTCTGCTAATTCAGCGCTATCAGATTTAAATTGTGACGCGTATAGGAGATTTTGTGTAACTGTTCGTATTATTGCAATATGCCATAATGCCATCCACTTCTCTGTTAAAAACCTTTCTGGAAACCAATGACAGAATTTTATTATTTCTTCAGTTTGAGGAAGGCTTTGTTCAATAGGTTCCGCATATATTGCGCTATCTGTTGTCGCGTCGGCATGTAAACGGCGCAAATAAAGCGTTTTACCAGCTCCTTTTCTGCCGACTATAACTCTAGCCCTTGAAGCTTTTTCATTGAGAGCAAGTCCTCCCCATAATGCTTCGTTGTTGAACTTTACAAAACCGTCAAGTAAATCATTTATTTCAGCACGTGAGCCATCTGGATTCCCAAATGGAAGATTTATATCCGTCATTATTACTACATCCGTTCGATAATCAACATTTTCAATACTAGCTTATAGAAATAAAGTTGCAGAATTTAATTTTGTTATTTACGGCGATATGCAGTTTATCTTGAAATTAGATTGAAGATATGACCCGTATCCGTTTAACAAATTATAAATTAGTTACTATAGTGTGATGATAAATATTACGACTATATATGATTTAAAGGTTGGAGTTTGTGACAGGTTATGGTTGTATCTGTAGTCGTGTTTGATAAAGTTTCTTAGTAATACTGCGATTTTATGTGTATTTTCATGACAACATATGGTCAAATCAACATCAGATATCGTTGATTAAGCTAGTCCTTAAACCATAAGCTGACCAAGTAATATTTTAAACTTACACCTTTCATATTTGGATGGAGGGTGTATGTTGAATTTATATTTTTCCAAAAGCCGCGATTTGATAAACCGGACCAACGGTTTGTAAATTCGAGTCAACCAAATCAGAAATAGTGCGAAGCCTCACTGGTGGAAAACTTGAAGCCGATTTTTCTAACTAACTTTATGATGAATCCGGAAAATTCACGATAGATCCTACAGACAATGGCCCTAAATTTGAGTTTGATATTCCGGGTAAAAAAAGTACCGGTAAATCAAAAATGCAAATATTTTGTTTTGATATGACTTTAATGAAGCTGTGGGCAAATGAGCCTAAAAGACCTGATTTTTTAATTCACGATAGCGCGATGTTCGACGGTGTTGACGAAAGACAAATAGCCAAAGCACTCATAATTGGTTCTACAATGGCTAAAGAGTATGGCTTTCAATATATTGTAACAATGAACTCAGATGATATGCCAAACATGTCGATGTATCCCGATTTTAAGTTAGAAAACCATCGAGTTAAATTGAATATTACCGATAGTGAAACTGGTGGCTTATTTGGTATTAGGTGATCGCGATGCATGAGAATATGCAGCATCTCAATGATGTTAGGGTCTCGCGAAAAAGCATTAGCCGAAAGGGTAGTGCTTTTATTTTTTTTTGCTATTAGTTGTACTAAGATTACTTGTTAGGTGAAAAGCGACTAAGGATAATAATGTCTGCCTCAAGTATGATTTGCTTTGAAAGATTTACCTTAGATACGGATAACATGGTGCTCTACTTCGAGGGCGAACAGGTAGTGGACAATAGCCGGGTGATTGACTTACTGGTTATTTTGCTTAATCAGCCAAAACAGCTACATCAAAAAGACGCGCTAATGACCGCACTGTGGCCTAATCGCGTGGTCACCGAAGGATCTTTGTTAAAATTGTGCTCCGAGCTACGACTCTTACTCGCAAAATATTGTCCAGACATCGACTTTGTGATCACTGTCCGCGGGCGTGGCATTAAATTTAACCCCGTCATTGAAATCTCCTACGATGCTGGGCATGACAAGTCAAATATGGTGAATAAGTCGCGATGGATATTGTTATTAATATTACTGTTGGTTGGGCTGGCAATTAGTGTTTATTGGTTGACCCCAGAGCGCGATAATCCCGTAGTGATAGCCGACAGCCGTGGTGAAATATTTGCGATAATGCCCGTGGAAATGACAATCCTTGACGATAAATACCAATGGGCTAAATATGGGTTAATGACGGTAGTTACGCAGGGATTATCTAAAGCCGGAATCGCGATAAAAACGCCTAGTCACACTATTAATGGTCTTAAATATATTAGTGAACCCACGATTAACAACCTATGCCAACATTTAGCCTGTGACGGTGCCATCCAGCTCACTTTGTCGAAAAATGATCGACTGTTTACCCTGCGTTATGATTACTTCGATGGTGACGATGTCACTGCGCTAACGTTTAGTCACGCACGAATAGAGCTGGCGGTGCAGGCCGTGGTAGTGAGCCTGATC
>Ga0105354_1002449_pt1 | contig 11034 bp, 9 predicted proteins | sample GOMGulsemesocosm_FD_83658 | JGI IMG/M metagenome (GOLD analysis project Ga0105354, IMG submission 83658) | Methane-oxidizing microbial communities from mesocosms in the Gulf of Mexico - GOM9B Gulf of Mexico | ecosystem: Environmental > Aquatic > Marine > Cold seeps | place: USA: Gulf of America...
CTTTAGTGAATTAGGCCAACACACTTTGTATGTTGCGATGAAAAATACTGAAACATTGGGTTATGTCCATGTTAGAGCAGAGCAAAGTAAATGGGGATTAGTTGAAATAATATGGGCATTAGACAAAGATTTAAAAATAAAAGATTTCACCTTCCAGCGCTGCCGAAGCCCTCAAAAAAAGCTCCTTGATAATGAATATTTTAAAAATGTCTTTATTGGAAAAAGCTATACAGAACTCAAAACGCTGCTCAGTAGCGACGGAATAACGGCAAATAACATTCTGCTCGATAAAGCTAAAGATGCACCAGAACTAGCAAGTGTAGTGCTTAGGTGTGCACTAAAAACGCTTTTAATCACAGATATATTGTGGGGAGAAGAATTGAAGAAATTTAATCCTTAATGTGTACCTTTTAGGTTCTCTTTTAAAATGGCTATTAATGAATGAAGATTTCTAATTATAATCAGTTGTTAGCGGTTGCAACGCTTTTCTCGGGAATGATTATTTTCGGGACGCTTTGGAGCCAGTATCAAAAAGTAGAAAAGATCTCCCGTGCCCATTTTGAATCTCGGCTATTGGTACAAACCATTGAACATCTTTCAACCATGTCACAAGTTTGGCTAACCACACAAGACCTACTTTTTACAGGTAAGCAAACCTATTTAGCTAATGGTATAAACGCACAATCAAAGCAACTAATTCAAACACTGTTAACGATTGAAAGTGAAAATAAAATCACCGCTACTTTAATAGAAAAATTGATCAATACGATCAAAGGCAACAAGAAAATTATAGATTCTTTCTCAAAATTATCCATGCAAGATAATCAAGCATGGCAAACCACCATTGCCGAATCTGATACATTAACAACTGATTACGTCGGGACGTTAGAAGCGTTATTATCACGAACATTACAAAAAAACAGTTTGCTATATCAAAATTTATTGATTGCTAATAGCCAGTTAAAAAACCTCACTTGGATAACAATTTCTTTATATCTTATCGTTATATTTATTATTATTACCTGGTTTAGTAAGTACATTGTTAAACCTCTTGAAAACATAACCGCCGTCGCCCAACAGCCTAATAACGAAGTACTGGGTGTAGAGTTTAGGCAAGAAAATGCACCTGCCGAAATTATTGCCTTGTCTTCTGCTATCCAATCTTTTACTCAGCGTATAACCATTGAAAAACAAAAAGCAGAACAAGAACGGCTTAATGTCATCAAAATAAATAAACAGATCCGAACGATCATGAATACTATTCCTTGTTCATTGCTACTACTGAATGAGCAAGGAATAATACAAGAGTGTACTCCGGAAGCTAGCAAGTTATTTTCAAAAAACAAAGATGAAATTATTAATGAAAATATTGCTATATTTATACCTGCACTTGCTACTTTAGACGGTGAATTTGACACTGAAACTGCATTAAAAAACTTGGAAGAATCGTTACTTGCTCCTAATTTCAAGAATCCATATATAGAATTTTCAGGACGAAAAATCTCCATAAAAGAATCGGTTAGTTATCTATTAACGATCACCGATATTAATGAAAGAAAACATAGCCAAAAAGCACTATCAGCCTTAAGTCAACAACTGGTTAATGCTGAAAAGCTCGCGTCAATCGGACAGTTATCTGCAGGCATCGCTCATGAAATAAACAATCCACTGGGGTATGTTCACAGTAACCTTGACCTATTAAGCGATTATATCAAATCTGTAATTTCGTATATAAATGTTGTTAAGACTTATGAATTAGATGGACCAGCTAAAAACCTCTATCAAGAAGAAGATTTAGACTATATTATTAATGACATAGAGCCTTTAATAACCTCTTCATTAGAAGGAACCTTAAGAATAACCGAAATAATAAAAGGCTTGGGTAATTATGCTCATACTGACAATAAAGTGCCTGAGCTGATCTGTATTGATAAACTGATAGAACAAAGTTTGACGTTAGTTACTAACGAACTGAAATATAAAGTAAAAATTGTTAAGTCTCTAGGTGCCAATGTTAGCGTTATGGGTTTCCCGCAAAAACTACTGCAAGTATTTATTAATATGTTAGTCAATGCTTCCCATTCTATTGAACATACCGGTCAAATTTCAATTCGTTCATCTATTGTTCAAGACGAAATAATTATCAGCTTTGAAGATAATGGCGCTGGAATAAAGCCTGAAAATTTAAAAAATATTTTTGACCCTTTTTTCACCACTAAACCTATCGGTAAAGGTACAGGTTTAGGGCTTCATATCGTGAGAACAATTATTGATGATCATAACGGGCGTATCGACGTAAGTTCAATGATCGATAAAGGCAGTAAATTTAATGTTTACCTGCCGATTCACAAAAAATAATTAAATGAGTTTCTTTATTCTATTTTTATAGCAAGTAACTCAATTATTTTTTCAGCCACTAATGCTGATGATAAATAGTTCTGTCCGGTGATAACTCGTCCATCAACTTCAACATGCGCTTTATTGCGTGCACTGTATTTGAAAACCCCTGCTCTTTGCTCAATGGTTTGCTGAATCTTAAATGGAAATTGCTGAAAGTAAGCGGCAGATTGGTTTTCATATGCATCGGGATAACCGCTTATTCGCTTGCCTGCAACAAGGTACTTACCATTACGCGTTTTTAAATGCGCAATACCTGCAGTGCCATGACAAACTGAGGAGATAATTCCATGATGCTTTTCATAAATTTCCATTGATATTGCTTGGATTTTTTTATTGTCAGCCACACCATACATAGCACTACTACCACCAATGTAATGTACCGCTTTATAATGCTCAGGTGTTACCTGTTGTGGCGTTCGAGTATGTTCAAGCGCATACATAAAATCATGATTATATAAATACTGCTTATCGAGCTTATTTGAAGTATTTATGTATGCTAAAGGTATTGCGCCACCTTCAGGGCTAACAAAATCAACAGTAAAACCTGCTTGTTTAAAAGTATGATACGCATTAACTATTTCAGAAAAGCTTGCACCCGCGGCTTTGTCGAGTTCCCCATGAAAATGGGCATTCGAGACAATAAATAAAATACGTTTACCATGATTTATCGATGGTTCACTACTGGCGGTTTTACTAATTATTTTCCAATTTTCATTGAGCTTTTTTAATAAAAACAGATCTGTGTATCGTAACTTCTTTGCCGGAAAAATAATTTCTACTTTCGCAGTAGCAACATTTCCAGCAATATCAATACTGATAATTTCCCCTATTCGACCAGTAAACTCACCGACTTCTCCACTTTCAAACCAAGATATATATTGTTCAACAGGAACACGCCATAAAGGTGTGTTTTTTTTCTCTAGCAGTAAATCGGTATTTTGATGGAAAGCTTTTTCGATTTGTTTGGGACGGTTATAAGAAGTACCTTGAACATAATTGGTTAATGTTTGACGAATTTTCAACTCATTTGTTTGCCCGTACGCCGACATACTGGTTAAGGAAAAAGTTATCGTTAATATCGTTATTGAAATAATAGTGCTGATGAAATTAGTTTTCATTGGTTCTCCAAAAATCATTATATGTGTTTGGAGTGACTCTAATTTTTAAGAAAATAAATTACATCAGCATATTATAAATTCGCACTACGGTATTATAATTCAGGAGAAATAACTCGCTTATTTTCCTTTCTAAATGCTGCAGGTGTCGCAGTCACTATTTTTTTAAAAGTACTATAAAATGTTGATTGCGAATTAAAGCCACATTGCTCAGCAATAAGATCCATACTCATTTTTTTCTCATCAACGAGCAGTAATTTGGCTGCTTCTATTCTATATTCATTAATAAAAAGTGAAAAAGATTTTTGGCAATTGTCATTGAGTAACTGTGATAAGTACGGCGTTGATACACCTAAGATTTTGGCGATCTGAGGCAGGGTAACATTAGCGTTTTTGTACAGTTCTTTTTCTTCCATAATACGGGTTAAGTTCGCAATTAAACTATCCGCTTCCACATTAATGATTTTTTTATTTTCATATTTTATATGTTGCTTACTCTGAATTTCTCGCGATTTTATAAAGACCAACAACACCAGCAAAAATATAAATGAAAACGACAACGCACCGACAATGTAAGACGTATAAGAAGCCGTAAAGTAAGCGAGCCAAATAACGACATTTCCTACAAACACACTCATCAACCAAGTGTTATCATCCGTTAAACTCAATTGTTTGTAGTTCAACTTTTTAACCCTCGGAAAAAGTACCGCGGCAGACATCATAAGGTAGAGTAGCCAAGTGTAATTAATCACTTTATACAAAACCTCACCCCATAACTCGGCATTTTCTTGATAGGGATAAACGACGCCCACACTAACAATTAAAATAAGTAGGCCTGTAAGATGCCATGGCCATTTAATCACCTGGCTTGCTATATTTCCAACTGTACTTACACAATATAAATACATCAAAGGTCCAATCATAAAACAGGCTGACAAGCCAATTTGCAGTATGGTTTCAGCAACTTCAGCGTTAAAATAATAAAGAATTGATTTTAAAATACGAATACTGACCATCAACAGCATCGCCGCTAAAAATTTGTTTGAAAGTGTTTTAGGTTTAATCGTAAAAAAATAAAGAGAGAGAAAAAGACCGTTCAATGCACCAAACCCACTAAACAATAATAAAATGAGACTACTAATATCCATGATTATTCACTGTAGTGGATTTAAATATTGTTCGCATAATAATACTAATCATCGCTAATGCCAACGCCTAGTCACAGTGAAATTTGTCGTTGTCATGAAATAGAATACCTAAAGCCGTTTACATTTTGTTAGCTAATGTTTCAAAGCGTTATACTAAGGTATTTAAGCCTAATTTATAGACAACCCAGCGTTTTACCGTTTTAATAAAACGATTCATTCGTTAGTTTATAACAAACGAGTTATTAATAGTGTAACCAAAACAACAGGGAAATTTATGAACGCATTTATAAAAATATTATCAGCAGCGTTATTAACACTTACCGCATCAAGTCAGGCAAGTGACCTTACTTTGACAACCGATAAAGGCTTTGCTTTAAAAGCGAGTTATTACCAAAGTAACCAATCAAGTGACCGCGCTGTATTGTTATTACACCAATGTAACTACAATAGAACCATGTATAACGACATCGGACAACAATTATCAGACAAGGGGATTCATGCCTTAAGTTTAGACTTTCGTGGCTTTGGTGAAAGCGCAAACGATGAGTTTAGTGCTGAAAAACTTCAAGCATTACCAAGAGAAGAGCGAAGAACTGCTTGGCAAAAGATGTCGAAACATTGGCCTAGTGATGTTCAACTCGCTTATGATCACTTAAAAAGTAAAATGTCTGATAAAGGCATAGTCGGTGTAGTTGGCGCAAGTTGTGGTGGTTCTCAAGCGATTACGCTAGCAGAGAAGAATCCTGTAGATCTTATCGGCTTTTTCTCATCAGGCCAGCGCGATGAAAACATTGCTCGTTATAAAAAAATACTCGCTGACAAACCTACTCTGATCATTGCTTCAGAAAAAGACAGAGGCACTTACGAGAGTGCGAAAAAATTATTTAAGGCTGCCAACAATAATAACAGTAAATTTATTGCTTATAAAGGGGCTGCACATGGTTACCCTTTACTTGATAGTGACACGAAATTGGCCAGTTATATGGTGAATTGGTTAGATAGCCATTTAGTAAAATAGCGTAATTTGATACTTGCTATACCAAGAGACTATCTGTGAGGTCTGTTTTTCAAACAGGCCTTACAATAGTTTTTTAGTAATATGTTTATAGCTTTTGCCAATGCTCACACTTTGGTGATTATTCATTTTTATCACGCCAGCTTCAATAAAAATTATCTTTGATTTTTGAATAATATAGGATTTATGAACACGAATAAATGCTTGATGATCTTCTAATTGTTCTTCAAAAGAAGTTAATGTTCTTGGCGTTAAATAGACTTTGTCATTTACCCACACCTTCACATAATTACCGTAAGCTTCAAAAAAAGTAATATCTGCTAACTGCAGCTGAATAATTTTTTTATCTACTTTGATAAAAAGAGTAGTGCCATTTTCATCAGATTCAGCACCTTGATCAACGCCGGCAATTTGAAACTGTGATGCTTGCAATTTAATTTGCTCATGGGCTTTATTTACCGCTTTTAGGAATCGGTCGTAACGATAAGGCTTGAGTAAATAATCGCACACCTCTAATTCAAAACTTTCTAACGCATATTCTTGGTAAGCCGAGGTTATAATAACTTGTGGCTTATTTGTTAAGACTTTCAATAGTTCGATACCTGAAAGTTTTGGCATGTTTACGTCTAAAAACAACAAGTCAATCTGGTTTTCACTGATATAGTTAAGCGCTTCTGTTGCTAAATAGCACTGCGATACCACCTCAACAAAAGGAAGATCTGCTAAGTAATCTAAAATGATTTCATGTGCTAAAGGTTCATCATCGACAATTAATGCCTTAAGTGTACTCATAGGAAAATCTTTAATCTGGCCATAAAGCTATTGCTTGACGGTTGTAAGGTTAATTGATGTTTGTCTAAATAAAGCAAATTTAAACGTCGTTGAAGATTTTCTAGACCCACGCCAAAAAGTATTGTTGAATCCGCTATTTTTTCTTCATTATTTTTGTCATATTCAACAGAGTTTTCACACGTAAAAAGTATAAACTCGTGGGTTATTTGTAAATTTATTTTTAAAAAACAATCCTCTGTTGAAACCTCGACACCGTGTTTAAAAGCATTTTCTACCAAAATTATTAATAACAAAGGCGGTATTTTTGCTTGAGGATCTTCAATATTGACTTGTACGTCTAACGCTAAGTGATGATGTAATCTAATACTTTGCAGGCTAATATAATCTTCAATGTATTTGGCTTCTTCACTACATAAAACATAACTTTCTTTACCTCGATAAACAACATAACGCATTAATTCAGCAAGCTGTAAAACTACATCAGGGGCCAAAACGGATTTTTTCCGGCACAATGCGTATAAATTATTCAGGGTGTTGAATAAAAAGTGCGGGTCTATTTGTTGCTTCAATAAACTCAACTCTGTTTGAATATGCTCTTTTTCTAACTGAACCAGTTGCTTGCTCTTTTGATGCCACTGTGTCATCAAAATCACCGGTAAGCTTAAGATCATCACTCCAAAAACAACACGCCCATTATGCCAATCAAAAGGGTTAGCGGTTACTGATGGGATTAAAGGTTCACCCATATAATTAATAGGTAACCATAAAAATAATGTTGTAATCACAGGATATAAAAAAACTAATACGGCGACTAAAGCCAAAAAGTAAATCACTACACCTCTTTGCGCTAGCACTTTATTCACGAGGATATGACGATTGAGCCAGTAAAATATATAACCACAAAAAAACAAGCAAAACATTTGCAATGAAAGACTTAAAAAAGTGAGAAAGTTTTGAGCTACAAGTGTGAAATTGATTGTTGATGGAATTGAATTAGATTCTCCCCACTCAGGCAAATCAGAGGTGATCAATAAACCAACATAAAATGAAAGGAATATTAAAAAAGCAATTATAGCGCTATCTAAACCGAGTCTATTCAAACCGATTTTTAGTGGTTCAATATGTTTAAAGCTATAATTAGCAATAAGTAATAGCTCGAGTGCTATGGCGATTAATAGTAAATATCCCTTTGCCTCGAAAACCGTAAGAGGATAAATAATAAAGACGAAAAACCAAACGATACGATAACGATTAGGTTTACATATAACATTTAATTTCAGCTGAAATGCTTTAAAGCAAATGATAGGCAACAAATACACAGCATTTAATATAAACAAATGCAGATAAGAGGACCAAGTATTAAACGTTAATTGCCAAAGGCTATAACCAATAGCCAGTGCAATGAAAATCCATTCATCTTGATGATTTAAATAGTGAGATATTCTTTGCGTTAGACTTTTCATTTAATCATTTTGCCCTTAAAAGCATGTAAAGTCATGGCACTAATGACCAAGGACACTTTTTTGATGATAAAAGAAAAAATAAGGCACTGGTCACGATTAATGATCCCTTTATCATTTGCCGATGTTTTTCTTTAAACGACAAAAGTAAGCTATCAACACCTAAAAAATATTTAAGAATTATTATGCTGACAGTTTTCAGAAAAGTGACACTCTCTATCGTTGGAATAACACTCATCGTCGGATGTAGTAACAATACTACAGCTAAAGATTTAACGAGTCTTAGTGTGAAAGAATATACTAAGTGTGTTGTTCATAAAAATAGTATTTGTAAAACAGATTTACACCCAAACAATGAATTGATTGCGACGGGCAGCTCAGCACCCAATGTTGAAATTTGGCAACGAGATACCGGCAAAGTACTACAATCACTCATACACCCAGATGGAGTGCCTAGCGTTAAATTTAGTCCTGACGGCAAACTTCTCGCGACTGGCGGCTACGATAATAATGTAAGAATTTGGCAGGTTTCAAACGGAGAGTTACTCAATACATTTTCTGGTCATACAGGTATGGTTGTTAAATTAACCTTCAGTCCCGACGGAAAAAGCTTAGCCAGTGCAAGTGCAGACGATACTGCCCGACTTTGGGATTTAGCGTCCGGAGAATCAAAAACATTATCAGCACATGGCGCTGACGTATGGGCCGTAGCTTTCAGTGCAGATGGTAAATTTCTTTTAACCGGTGGAGAAGATAGCATTATTAATGTTTGGAATGCGGTAACGGGTGATCATATTAAGGCCTTAACGGCGCATAGCCAAGCCATACTAGATTTAGCCTTTAGCCATAACGGCAAGCTATTAGCTTCAGGTGGAGATGACTACACCATAAAAATATGGGACACCTCTAATTGGCAAGTAATAAACACATTAGAGGACGACTCATATTCTATCTATGATTTAACCTTTAGTCATGATGACTCATTTTTAGTCAGTGGTGGTCGAGACAAAGCCCTATTCGCTGAATTTTTCCAATATCATTGGCAATACGAAAGTGAAGAAAACGACATTACCGTTCGAATTTGGGATGTTAAAACGGGCAAGGTAATACAACGACTCAATGGTCACAAAAACGATGTCAGTAATGTAAATCTAACGTCTGACAGTGAAATATTAATCAGTTCAGGCGCTGATGGCAAAGTCGTTGTTTGGGATACGAAGTCAACGCTAACCCATTAATATTATCAAAGCCCGGTGGGATATGGACTGTTTATCGTGCAGAACTTTGTTATTCACCGGCTGAATTATACGTTTCGATCAGCTCTTATTTCGACTCGGTTCAAAAGCATCGTACCGGGGAAGCTTTTCGTCAAGGTCTTCCCAGTTTGCTTTTGAGGTAACAAAGTTATGCGAAATAGGCCTTTCTGAAATATCAGACGTCAGTATTCCTAAACGAATCCGGAGTCTGGTGGGATCTTGGTCATTTGAACTATAAACGGGTGAACCACATTGCGAACAAAAATGGCGATTTCTTCCTGGTTTAAATGCAAAAGTCGTTAAACAATCATCACCCAAGACAATTTTAAAATCAGCTGTATTGATAAAACCATTGGTGGCGTAGGCCGTACCGCTACTTTTTCGACATAAAGAACAGTGACAATGAATAATATCACTTATTTCACCGGTAATTTTAAGACTTACAGCCCCACACAAGCACTTCCCTAAATACATTTATCCTCTCCATTATTTCTCATTTATTAGCTTTAACGACCAACGTCTCTTATCAAACGATGTGATCATTATAAACTTCAGCCATAAATTCTAACGCTTTATCGTGTCGAAATATATCACAAACCATGTACCTGATTTCGTCCATTATCCTTCGCTTGATATAAAGCACTATCAGCCTCAGCTACCAGAGCTTTCCAATCAATAGTTCCTCCACAAGTGCTCGCGACACCAAAACTTGCACTAACTTCTAACTGCAGGGAGTTTTCCATACAGAATACGGGCTGACAAATAGTAACCCTAAGTTTTTCGGCAATGGTCAACGCTGTATCCACATTGGTATCAGGTAATAACAACATAAATTCCTCACCACCATAGCGCGCTAAAATGTCATACTGACGCAAACTTTCCTTCAAACGCACACTAAACTCTTGCAAAACTTTATCACCAATTTGGTGCCCATGAGTATCATTTACCCTTTTAAACAAATCAATATCCATCAAAACAACTGAAATATACGTATGTTCTCTCTCTGCTCGATTCACTTCTTTTTCTGCGAATTCTTCAAATGCCCGACGATTATATAAATTGGTTAATGAATCTATGGTCGCCTGTACTTTCAGCTTCTGCGCTAATTGCTGGCTTGCGCTCCATGACAACGCCAAGCAAGTGCTAACAACGAATATTTGCAGTGCTATCATCGAAACCGCATCGATATAACCTGCATCCATAAAATTGACTAATTGAGCAGAGTTAAAAGTCATCACAATACGGCATAAAGAAGCCAAAGCACAAAAAAAGCAAGACGAAGCTAAAAACTGAATAAACACTCGAATAACGGGATTTTCATGGTAATACGTTTTATAAGTAATAAAGAAAGCTTGGCCACTAATAAAACTACTAATAATTATTATTCGCGCGTTAACATTACTCTCAACATAGGTGAAATAAATAAACAAAATCGTAATAATAATAAGCAAAAAACTCGATATTTTAATGAATTTTCGATTTGAATAATTGAGGAAATTTAAAATACCGATAATAACGACGGTAAAGGCAATGGCAATCAATATATTGGCAATGACTATTGAGAGAAAATCGTTAATATGCTGTCTTGAAGCAAATAAGATATATCCGAAAGCAAATAAAAAGTAGCCTATACCTAATTGGTAGAAGCCTCTAAATGATGAATGTACTTTTGCAAAAACCACCGAACCGATACTTAACAACACACCAAGTATTAAATTTGTCATGGCTAATGTTCTTATATCAAACCCTTCCATACTCACATCATGGATAAAAAACAATATTAATTAACTATAGTCCAGATATTTATAATCACGAATCAGTGACTCGCTACATGTCTGTTTCATAGTA
>Ga0105354_1002456_pt1 | contig 11020 bp, 7 predicted proteins | sample GOMGulsemesocosm_FD_83658 | JGI IMG/M metagenome (GOLD analysis project Ga0105354, IMG submission 83658) | Methane-oxidizing microbial communities from mesocosms in the Gulf of Mexico - GOM9B Gulf of Mexico | ecosystem: Environmental > Aquatic > Marine > Cold seeps | place: USA: Gulf of America...
GCATTAAAATCAAAAGGTGTATTTTCCTGATCACGAATTGGTAATAACTGACACAACTCCGTTAGCGCTCGTTGTGCAGCTAGCTCTTCATGTAAATGGCAACCAAAGCCAAAACTGTAGCCACCTGTTATTTTATCATTTGCTATTGCCACCATCACTGGAACTCCAATATCAGTCGTGAGATCCAATAACCAATAATCCTGACTTGCAGCCAAGGTTTCATCCAATTTTAATAGATGAGATTCAGGAATGCGATTTATAGCAAACCCTGGTCTTTCTATTTGATTGTACCACCAAATTGCAATAGCATCCCGTTCTATTAATTCAAATAAAGACTGAAGAATTGCTTCTTCCAAGGTATTCCCTGCAGCACATCCATTAGAATTCCAACAACCAAATTTTGTGTCGCTAAAAGGAACATTATTAAAACACAAACTCATGGGTACATACACGTGTTCCTGTTGGCTAAGCGACCAGGTAGAACACCAGTGTATATCAGTAGCTTTATAAACTACTACAGCCTGCTTTCGTTTAGAGTCCGGATGCTCAGTATTTCCAAAGTCAAGGTACTGTTGTGTACTGTATGGCGCTAGTTGATGATAGTTATAAAATCGTTCTGAAAATTCTGATGGACTACTCAATAATAAGGGTTCATCTCCATGATACAATGCAGCATATCGTTCTATAGTTTCACACAATGCACTTGCTTGTGATTGACTTGATGAAACTCCTTTACCCATACAGGTTTGTACAAAACTCTGATTATTTATGTTGTAACCATCGTGTATCGAAGGTGTTTTAAAAAAGGAACTACAATATATTTTTATCGGATTATGGGTTGAAGCTTTATGTTCACTAAGATGAGTAATGACTCCTGTACATGGGCTAATAAAAGCTTTTAACCGCTCTAAAGTTTCCTTTGGAGAAATACTGCGTGAACCACCATCTGTATCAAAATTTATAGGACACGGCCGTAATAGCACAGGGGTATTTATTTGTCTTGCAAAGGTACTTTTCGATTTATTAGCTATTACAAGCGAATGATGTGTGCTTTTTTGTTGCTGAACATCTATAATTATTAGCTCCGATTCTTTAGTTATCAATTGACTGTTTAATGCTTGAACTATTAGGTTTTTAGTAATTTCGGGTATATGCTGTTGATTCAGAAATGGCAATAAATGATTTTCTTCCGGATATAATCGTTTCGTAAATTGAAGTACTGGTTGATTATGTAATAAACGTTTTTGTAAAGCAGTAAATGATATGGGAGTAGGCTGTTTTGAAATTGGAGTAAACCATAGCTTTTCCCCAGTAATTTTTAATAAACACCAGTTTTGAGAATCAGCTGTATCTTTTTCTAAAAGTGATGTAATACGATCATCAAAAAAATCATCTATTAAAATGAAATGTATAGATGATTGTAATGGATTTATAATACTCGTTATCAGTTCAGTCCACTCCTTTATATAAGACTGATTTACAGCAGATAAATTGGTAATCAAATAGTTTTCATTAGTTGCCAACCGCTGAACTTCAGGTATTCTTTTATTTATATATTGATTGTTAATATCAGTATCTCGATCATCATCAACTATAATTCCTTGTTTTTTTAAAAGATTTACCTGATGTAAATACTGCAAACGTTTTTCAAAAGATAATTCATTATTCATCGCAACAATAACACCTGAAGAGTCATTGCCCACTTCGGACAAAAACGAGTTTTCTTTATGAGATAAACATAATGGTAATAACTCACTATTTAGCAATACATCACCGTTATCCATGCGATACACTCTAAATTTGGGATGCCATAGTAATGACTTTTGAAATTTTGTCTCTACTGCTTCATTAATATTGCTTAGTATCATTTAGCTTGATAATTAATATAATCTTGATAAAACAAGAGGATGATATAGTTCTTTAATTAAAGTAAAAGTGTATAACTAATTATTTTATTACTTTAAAATCGACATTTCTTCTTCATGTATTAATATTGAATAAAAAGAATTTGAATACAGAATAATTATTCTGTATTCAAACTAACTATTATTAAAAAACACTTCTATATTAACACGTTAAAGGATATGTAGGCCCTGTATTATTATACTTAGCCAATGCCTCAGGTGCGAGTGAAGGATTATTAGGTTTATGTGGATAACTAAGACCTATAAGGTTTGATTCTATATTTTCCCAATTCTTTTTATCGTTATTCCAAAAGGTCTTTTCTGCTTTTTGAAATATTATGCTAAAACTCCACGGATTAGCGAAATCATTACCACTAATTCTCATTACTGAATCATCAGTTCCAATAGGTGAAAGAAGTCCATTTTTTATTACATTTTCAAAATATACTTCATCTTCCCAACACTTTGCAATTACTAAATTAAAAACAGCAGAAAAGCTCATAAAACTTTGTGCTCCACCGACGCCCATATTATTATTCACATTTTGTTCCCATGCATCTAAAGGTTTAGCTTCTTGCGCCTCAAATGGTTTAAAAAATGAACAAGCTTGTTTATAAGTCACATTTTCATTTTTTATAGCTGCCTCATCAGATATATTTTCTCCAAATATTGTTGTAAATATATTATAATAAGCAGCTAAAGCAGCAACTCTGTCCTCAAGAGCTGGAGCCTTAGGTATTTTTATAACAAATACATCATTAGTACAATCCCAACCATTATTGGCTGATTTTTTCATTTCAAATGGGTTTTGATCTTCCAAAAATATTGTACGTTTTGTATCTATAATAAAAACTTCAATATTCCAATGAAAATTAAAATTTTTATTTGGCAAAAATTCCTTAAAAGCATCTTGTTTTAAAATATCTATACAATGATCTTTGGCATTCTCTTCACCACTAATCAGCTTATTCTCGATATTTTTATCTGACCAACATGCAGCTAACGATTGTAGATAAGCTGTACGAAAAATCATTAATTTTGTCGTCAAATCAATATTTGACTCTGCTCTTAATTTACTCTGTATAGATATCAATTCTTCTGCTGGTTGGACATTTACTTCTGTTGCAATTCCATTTGATGTGCTTTCTTGTGCCATAAAATTTTATTTAGTTTTTGATTATTAATACCTTATATCTAATGTATTTTAATTCATTATTTCCCTACTATGAATAATATTATTATCAAAAAAATATTTAATTCAAAACAGATATGTTTTGAAAAAGAATAAACTCCCTCCTTCACTAATATTACATTAATAATTTTTGAATGATGCTTTTAATTTTAGCAACTCTTTTTGATAGAAATATTCTTTATTTTCTTCACACAATTCAAGGCATCTATCAATTCTTGAAATTGCTTTTTCAACATCACCATTTTTAAATTCCAATTCAGCAGGTAGTGATAAATAATTAGTTAATGCCAAATTGCACCCCATCATTTGAAGTTGGTTTATAGTTTCATCTATAGGCTCTATTTTATCAGATGCCCAATCATTAATTGTTGACGCATACATTCTATATCCTAGTAAATTATATTTATCAGCTATTGCTATTGCTTCATCAGTAGCAATTTTAGCAGATTTTTTATCTTTATCCCATTGATATACTATCCCTCTGTAAAACAACATTAAACAAATTGTAGGCGCATGATCAATTTTTTTTGCTCGATCAAGTGCCCAATCCATTTCCTTTCTAGCTTCATTTTTTTTGCCATCTTGCCATAAAGCTTGGCCTAAATATGAAATTGCCCAGCAAAAATTTTCAATCCCAACTATATAAGTAGGTTCATTCATATTGGTACCATCCATATATTTTTTTACACTCTCCAGAATTTTAATTCCATTTTTAAGATCTCCTGAATTAAATAAATGAATTCCACGCAATACTGTTGATGATAGTCCTAACCCTTTATCATTTGATAATTCAGATAATTTAGAGAACTCTATTGTTAATGTATCTACCTTATCTCTATCACTTGCCACATGATAATAGGTGAAAAGCGCCCAATATGCAGAAATAATATTTGATAATTTGAATCCCTTAAACCCTCTTTCCTGAATCAATTCATATGCTTTAAGTGCTGAAATCTGAACTTCTTCAGTTGACCAACCATACTTATTCATTAAAGCATTCGTTCTAATACAATGGACATTTAGATTATCATCATAATCAGCCATTGATTCATCCAACTTACTAATCCATTCTAATAGCAAATTAGTATACTCTAATACTTCAAAATCTGCAGAACGATCAAGCGATCCCTTAGCAGCTATCGCTCCATACTTAATTGCTTTTTTATACTCTGTTCCGCTCCCATAATGTCGTGCAATTTCAAATGGGTTTTCCTCTACTTGGTTAGGGAAACTGTCTTCTAAAGTTATTGCAATATTAGAATGTATTTCTTTTTTAGAACTCTCAGTCATCCCATCATACGCCGCATCACGAATCAAAGCGTGACGGAAAATGTAATTTTCCCCTTGTACCCTTCGCTGACGATAGATTAAATCAGAATTCATTAGAAGGTTTAAATCACTTTGTGCTGTCGCTTCATCCTTTACTGAAGATTTGACTAGTAATTCATAGCTAAATTCTCTACCTATGGCGGCGGCTAATTGAGCTGTTTCTTTTGCCAGACTTAAGCGATCCAATCTGGCATTCAAAAGATCCTGTAAAGTCATAGGAACCATATCAATACTACTTTCAACAAGCTCGTATACCTTGTTTTCTAATTGTATATACTTTTGCTCTAAAAGCATGCTTGTTAGCTCTTCAATAAATAAAGGAATTCCATCTGCTCGTTTCTCAATATAATTAAGGGTTTTATTACTAATAGATTCACCTCCTAATACTCCTTCAACTAAAAGTTGGATAGCATTTTTAGGTAATGTTTCTAAGTTAATTTGCGATAAATAATCATATTTCCACGGATTTTCGAAAACCGGTCTTGTAGTCATTACCAAAAAATACTGGTTATCTTCTAAATCTGATAAAAGGTATTGTATAAACTCAGTACTTGTTGGATCCAACCAATGCAGGTCTTCTACAACTAAAAGAAACGGATTTTCTCGATCTATTTGTAGTATACATTGTTTTAATATATGAAAAAGTAATTTCTTTTGCTCCTCAGGTGTAGCTTGACTTATAACATATTCTTCAGGTAATGAAATGGATAACCATGAACACAATAAGGCGAAGCTGCTCTTCTTCGTGCATCCTACGTTATTTAAGGCATTTTTCACCTTTTGGATCACCAAATTTTTATCCTCAATCCCTACAATTCCCCAATGGTTTCGTAGCATATTAAAGAATGGATATAAAGCATTATTCTGGTGTTCTGGAAGGCATCGACACTCTCGTACCACTCTTCCAACGGATCTTACTTCTTTTTTTACTTCATGCGTTAACTTGGACTTTCCTATACCTGCTTGTCCATTAATTATTATGGCATTCCCCTTATCATTAGCAAGCTCCCATAGTTTTAATAATTCAGTTTGTTCATCATCTCTACCAATCATTTCTTTAGTGGCACTCCAAGGACGCAAAGAAGACAAAGCTTCCGTTTGTCGTTCCCCGACCAATTTAAATATTTTCAATACCTCTGTAGTATTTGAAATATCATTGGCTTCAACTTTTTCAAATTCTAAAAATTGAGCTAATAATTTCTTTGATGAAGCACTTACCAAAACATTCCCTGGAGCAGCTTTATGTACTAAATCAAAAGCTGTATTGGGCACATTTCCTTCTGGGGTGTGGTTACGTTTCACCAATACAGTTCCTGTGTGCACCCCAATTTGTATACTTAAAGTTACGCCATGTTGCGCTAACATTAGTGTACTTCTTTTCTTTATTTCTGTAACTAATTCTAAGGCTGTTCTACCAGCTCTTCTTGCATCGGTATCATTCGATTCGGGATAACCAAAATAGACCGCAAGGTTATTCATAAAAGTTCCTGAAACATGTCCTCCGTATCGAATAGCGGTATCTTTACATAAATTCAATTGATCTTTTTGAATAGCATCTAAAATTTCTATATCTAAATGGACATCATTAGCGATCTCTACATTTAATTTTAAACAAAGTACGGTCAACTGTTTTCGGGATCCTGATATACCACTCCAAACCATATCATTTCCTATGGTGACTTCTTCAAAACTTGTTGTTACTTTCCTTTGAATTGCTATATTTCCAGTTAATGTATTAAAATTAATTTGTTCAAATTCTTTAAAAATACTTTCAACATTTTCAGCCCTGTTTCTTGGATTTTTTTCTAAAACACGTCTTAACAAATGTGCTAAATCATGTCCAACAATAGCTGGTGGTATTGGTACGTTTGAAGGCATCAGCTGTTGTTGAAATACTTCAGCTATTGAACCTCCATCCATTACTGGTTTACCAGTTAAACACTCTATAACTATAAGCCCCCATGCATACAAGTCAGATTTTACTGTAGGAGCTTCCCCTCTAAGTTGTTCTGGAGCACTATAGGTAGGTGTACCTAATACATCTTGTGTAACGGTTAAACTCTGATAATCAACAGAGCGAAAATCATGTGTAAAAGCACCAATACCAAAGTCTAAAATTTTCACATAATACTTTGATCCCAATTTAGAAACCATAATGTTATGTGGTTTCAAATCTCTATGAACAATACCTTTGGCATGAGCACAGACCAAAGCATCTAACACTTGTCCCATTAATACAGCCATTTCTGGAGCTAGCAAACCATTATTTTGTAAAATAAACTCCTTTAAGGTTTCCCCTTCAATATACTCAAAAACAGCATAGGGCTCGCCATTACCTGAATAGCCCTTATCTAATAATTGTACAATATTAGGGTGATTAATTTCTGCACACAATTTAGTTTCTCTTTCAAAACGTGCTAACTGTTGATTTTTTTTCTGTTTACTTATTCCATCTTTGAATTTAATAGTTTTGATGGCCACAGTTTGGCTAGTACTCAGTTGTTCTGCTTTAAAGACTAAACCATAACCTCCTTCACCAATTCTTTCTAAATACCTATAATTATTTATGGTTGAAAATTGTTTTTTAATTAATAGGGATGTTTCCATGTATTTGTGCTGAGTTAGGGATAAAACGTTAAATAATTCAAGTATTGTTTTTAGTGTTGTTAGGCCAAGGCTCTTTCTTTCTCAATTTCAAAATTGGGTAAGCCAAAACGTAGTTTTCCTTTTTTCCGCTCTACTATGTTAGCAAATAGGAAGCCATATGGTGGTAAGTTAATTAGGTTTTTACGTAAGCGATGGATTAAGGTATTGATATAATAAGCATCAACCTCTTTCAATAATTCTTTACTTAAGGCTTCATATAAATCATCCATATCAACCCAACCACATAATTTATCATTTAATCCGAAGTTTAAATCTTGTTGTTTACTCTTACTAAGTGAAGTAATAAGTGATTAAAAACACGGTTTCCTAAATCAAGCTCTAAATCATTAATTTTAATTTTTGAAGTTATACTTTCTTCATCAACACTAATAAGGAGCTGAAAACAAGCATTTTTTGTAATATCTGTATTTAATAGTGTATCCGATAAAATTTCGTTTTCAATAAACTGATATGAAACACCATTTACTAAATACGTTTGATTATGAATAAGAATTGTCTCCTCAATTTCGTCATCCATAACCCACTTTTGATCTTTGTTTTGAAAAAAGGTTACTATTAAATTATTCTCATAAGCTAATAATATACCCTTTTTTAAGTCGATACATTCATTATTTGAATCAATGGAATATAAAAAACTGGTAGGTGGATCTAAGTTTACAATTTTCCAAATTCCCTCTTCGGTACTTGAAAATTGTAGTAAATCGTTCTTTTCTAGTTTCTTAGTTGTATGATGTACATATGTAGAATTCACTTTTGTTCCATTACTACTGAAATCAGTTAACTTCCAACAATCTGTCTCCCAATAAATAACAGCATGTTTTCGGGAAACGTCATTTTGACTCAATGGACTGATATTATTTATATCTCTTCCAATGGTATGTTGGCTGTGAAGAATGAATTTTTCTTCATTTAATTTATTTTCGACAATTGCCATCTTTAGTAAATTTAATTAAGGTACATTCTCTACTGAATTTATAGGGTATGTTTTAAATATATTCACGTAAATCTAACATATGTGTACGAGGTTACATTATTAAAAACAGTAAACTAATTAAGAACGACTGTTGATAAAAAGCTTAAAATCGCAAGTAAAAATGGGTAACGTTTTTTTTTTAACTAAAAGGCTTTATTATTATCTTTTGTCTTGAAACACAGCATAAATTGAAAGAATTGATAACCTTTTCAATTTATGAGTAGTTGATGCGGTAGGCAAATTCAAGACTACATATATTTTGGAAACAATTAACGGCTTGTTTCACTATATTTTAGATGGAAAAAATCACAAAACTCCTGTGAAGCTTTGTAATCTTGAGCGAGATGATCGTTTTAACACCATTTTTCAATTCTAATTTTGAATAAGCGAAAATGGTTTTCAATCCTATTTTTAATTACAAAATGTGAACATATTTTATGCAAAAAATAATAAAAACTATCCTTATTACAATGTTCGTATGATAGTGATAAACTCAATAATGTATTATTTATGTTTTTATCATTTTTTTGTATTGAAATAATAATTGAATCAATAAATATTTCCTGAAAAAAAATATTATCTCGAATTTGGATGTTAAAAATAATAGATTCATTACTGTCTTTAGATTTATCAATATTAAAATCATTAAAAAACACCGTAATTCCCTCTATCACTCCCCTATTTACAATCGGAACTGGTTTTGATATATTAGTTTTTAGGCGTATTGAATTAATCATTGTTTTAACCAAATTTTATGAAACTAGACCATTTTAATTTTTCACTAACTTTTTTAGGTCACTAATTTGTTTCTGTAGCCCTTTTGACTCAAACTCATCTAATATTGATTTAAGAGATATCTTATAAGCTTTTTCTAATGCTTCAATAGCATTTTTATACTCTTTATTTACTTTATATGCTTTAGCTAGTTCACTCAAAGCTGTTATAGATTTTGGGCGATATACTGTCCATCGCTCTAAAACATCAATTGCTTCTTTTGCTTTGCCTTGTTTTAAAAGATTTGAACCAATCCAACTCAATCTGTTTACACTGTTCCATCGTTCAGCCTTCGGTAAAATATTAAAACCGTATTCATTAGATATTTTTTTAAAGTATGAATCTATATTATTCATTGCACTTCCAGGTTCTATTATAATATCACGATACTTGGCAGACCATTTCTCTTTTGGAAATACCATATTTAAAGCTTCATATAATGCAGGTAACGCTACATCATAATGTCCTTCATTTGAGAATATTTTAGAAATAAACTTAAAATTTGTGGTACGATATGGTGAAAGTCGTTTCTCTAAAGATTCTAAATTATGCTGTATCTTATGTGAATCTTTTTTATCATCAGAATCTGATGATGTGAGGTATAAATATTTGTTTTTATAACGTAATTTGTTGTTTTGAAATTCATTCACAAATAAATCGCCAAAACTTTCACCATCTTTATACCCCATACCTAAAATATCTCCAGAAGCAATACCAATAAACACATTAAAAAGGTCAGGTTCTTTTGCAAAAGCATGTAAAGTATAAATAGATGTTGTAGATAGTCCCATTACCATTCTAAAATCATTAGCACGGTATTTTTCTTTTAAGTATGGGAGTAGCTCTTTTTCTAAATAAGATGTAAAAGGATCTGGATCACCACCAAAAGGCAATTGCGTCCAGTCTTTTGGCCAATTATCACTTCCATTGGTGTACAGTTTTGGCACATGTGCGCCATCGGTTAAACTTACCACAATGGTTTCTGGCATTCGTTCAACAGAACTCATATGTTTTACCACTCCTGAAACCATTTGAAAAAACTCATTTTCTAACAACAATAATACAGGATAGGTATGTTCTTTAGATACTTCATGAAAGTTTTCCGGAAGACAAATATTAATAATTTTGTCTTCTTTTAAAATACTAGAATGAATAACTTCTTGTTGTGCAAAGACTACCGGTTTTGATTTTTTTATATTCTCTTGCGCATTTATAGCGGTAATATTGTATAAAACTGATGCTATTAATAATATATACTTCATTGGTTTCATATTTTTTGATTTTAATTATTTTCTTTTTTGTTTATATTAATAACTAGTTGCTCAATATCTTTACTTTTAAACAAAAGCCATAATGTAAACAATAGCTCTCCTATGAAAGTAAAATCTGAAAGAGTTTGTGTCCATAAATTTGGCTTAAGGAATAAAATAAAACTATCCAAAACATAGCCAATACCTGCAATTATCAGCATTATTCCAATTATTTTTGAAATTCGAGTAGTTAATTTAAATACAAGCATTCCTAATGGAAAAAGCCATAACCCCCAAAATATTACAGCTATATGACTTCCGTATTTTTGCATATCTATAAATAGGCTTGTGAGGCTTTGAGCCTGCTCGATAGTATTGGTACGATTAATAATTAATACAGCAAAGTGATTCATTTCATTTAGCATAGATATGCCTGCACCAACCAATAAAAATGATAACATAAACATTGTCATCCCCTTATGTATAGGTGATAATAATTTATATAAATATAGAGCAAGGATAATGCTGACCACATTCATTAATAATATACTAAATATTCCTAATCGAAATAATGACTCAGATTTAGCAATATTACTCATTGTAGTTATTATATCTCCTTCAATCTTAATTTGAGGTAATGCATATACAAAACCGTACATACCTACAATTATTAATACTAAGTATAATAATCCTGCTACGAAAGCATTTTTTGTTTGTTTATTTTTCATCTTATATTATTTTCTTTACTCTACAAATGTAGAGGTATTATTTGAATTCTACAATTGTAGAGATGTTTTTTTAACCTTCTAAATAAATCATGAGATTTGAATAAAAAGTAAAAGCAGCCCGATTAAAGCTGCCTTAGTATCATCCAAAAACCTTTATTTTCCTACAAAAACCAATATTGGTCATCCTTTCTTGTAGTTTGAAA
>Ga0105354_1002462_pt1 | contig 11007 bp, 10 predicted proteins | sample GOMGulsemesocosm_FD_83658 | JGI IMG/M metagenome (GOLD analysis project Ga0105354, IMG submission 83658) | Methane-oxidizing microbial communities from mesocosms in the Gulf of Mexico - GOM9B Gulf of Mexico | ecosystem: Environmental > Aquatic > Marine > Cold seeps | place: USA: Gulf of America...
CGAGCATCCGGGCTTGTATCGCATCGGCGACCTTGCCACGACACCAATCCCGCGCCCGCCACGGGCCGATGTGGCAGAGGAAACGCACGCGCCCTGCCCCGAAGGTTTCGCCGATCCCGCCGCGCGTTTTGCCGCGCGGTCCGGTCGCAACCGGCCAGCCTATCTACGGGTCGTGAAGTAAACATCGTATCCCCGGTGGGACGCCTCCAATGCAGCAAACGAAAAAGGCCGCGCATGATGATATGCGCGGCCTTTCTTATTGCATGAGCTGCGGCAGTTAGCCGACGGCTTTGACCTGTTGGTTCGCCCGGCGTGCCGACAGTTCCTCGGCCACGAGGAAGGCAAGCTCCAGCGACTGGCTGGCGTTCAAACGCGGGTCGCAGGCAGTGTGGTAGCGGTCAGACAGGTCTTCGTCCTGAACGGCGCGGACACCACCAGTACATTCTGTCACATCCTGACCGGTCATCTCAAAGTGGACACCACCGGGCACGGTGCCCTCGGCCCCATGTACCGCAAAGAATTCACGCACTTCACGCAGCACGGAATCGAAGGGCCGCGTCTTATAGCCGCTTGAGGATTTGATCGTGTTCCCGTGCATGGGGTCACAGGTCCAGACGACATTCGCGCCCTCTTCCTGCACAGTCTTGATCAGACGCGGCAGGTGTTCACCGACATTGCCGGCCCCGAAACGCGCGATCAGGGTCAGGCGACCCTCTTCGTTTTCGGGGTTCAGCTTGTGCATCAACAGCTTGAGGTCATCGCTTGTCATCGTCGGGCCGCACTTCAGACCGATGGGGTTCTGAACGCCGCGGGCAAATTCCACATGCGCGCCATCAGGCTGACGTGTCCGGTCGCCGATCCAGATCATATGACCCGAGCCCGCCAGCCATTTGCCGGTCTGGCTGTCCTGACGGCACAGTGCCTCTTCGTATTCCAGCAGCAGCGATTCGTGGCTTGTATAATATTCCACCGATTGCAGCGTATGCGCCGTCTCGGACGTGACACCAGCCGCCGCCATGAAATCAAGCGTGTCTGAAATGCGGTTCGCGATCTCGCGGTATTTTTCCGCCTTTTCGCTTTCGGTAAAGCCCAAAGTCCAGCCGTGCACCTGATGCACATCGGCATAGCCGCCGGTCGAGAACGCCCGGATCAGGTTCAGGGTCGCGGCGGCCTGTGTGTAGGCGCGCAACATCTTTTTAGGGTCGGGAATACGGGCGTCGGCGGTAAAGGCGAGCTCGTTGATGATGTCACCGCGGTAGCTTGGTAGTTCCACCCCATCCACGGTTTCAGTGGGCGCTGAACGCGGCTTGGCGAACTGACCCGCCATGCGGCCCAGCTTGATCACCGGCACTTTGGCACCGTGGGTCAGCACGATGGCCATCTGCAACATCACCTTGAAGGTGTCGCGGATCATATCGCTGCTGAATTGTTCAAAGCTTTCGGCGCAATCGCCGCCCTGAAGCAAGAACGCCTCGCCACGGCCCGCGGCCGCCAGATGCTTTTTCAGCCGCCGCGCTTCACCCGCAAAGACCAACAATGGATAACGGGACAATTCAGCTTCGACCGCGCGCAGCGCGTCCTGATCAGGATAGTCGGGCATCTGGATCCGCGGTTTGTCGCGCCAGCTTGATTTTGTCCAATCGGTCATCATTTTTCTCCGAAGTCCGCAGCGCCCGAAGTGTCAGGCGCAAACATTGTGAAATTGTGGTATATAAAGGTCTGGCCCAAGTGACCAGAACCGAAATTCACCCTATTGACCTTCGCCCCCGCCCGTGGGCAAGGTTTTTGGCAGGTTTTTGAGGGCAGCGCCCACTTTGCCCCAACGTATAACGCAAACCTGAAAGGCGACGTGATGAGCGACACCCGTCTGGCCAACCGCATTCTTCCTGACGCTGAAAAGACACGGCGCTTTGTCTTTGTGCTGCTGGAAAACTTTACCATGCTCAGCTTTGCCTCCGCGGTGGAATGTCTGCGCATTGCCAACCGCATGGCGGGTCGTCCGGCCTATGACTGGCGTCTGATCGGCGAGGATGGCGGGCGCGTGCGCTGTTCGGCAGGGGCTGAATTTACGCTGGACGGCGATCTTGACGATCTGGGCCGCGACGATACGCTGGTGGTGTGCAGCGGCATCGACGTGCAGGCGGCGACGACCAAGAAGCTGCTGGGATGGCTGCGCCGGGAGGCCCGCAAGGGCATGATGGTCGGCGGTCTGTGCACAGCCGCCTTTACGCTGGCCAAGGCCGGATTGCTGGACGGGAAGAAAGCCACGATCCACTGGGAAAATCAGGATAGTTTCAGCGAAGACTTCGAGGACGTCACCCTGACAAAATCGGTCTTTGTGGTGGACGGCAACCGGATGACGACAGCAGGCGGGACATCCTCGATCGATCTGATGCTCAAGCTGATTGCCGACGATCTGGGCGAGGATCTGGCAAATGCCGTTGCCGACCAGCTGATCTATAGCTCCATCCGCACGGATCAGGACACGCAGCGTCTGTCGGTGCCCACCCGTATCGGCGTGCGGCATCCCAAGCTGGGTCAGGTCATCCAGATGATGGAGGCCAATATCGAAGAGCCGATCAGCCCGTCCTCATTGGCGCGCGATGTCGGCATGTCCACGCGGCAGCTTGAACGGCTGTTCCGCCGCTACCTCAACCGCAGCCCCAAACGCTATTACATGGAACTGCGCCTGCAAAAGGCGCGTAACCTGTTGATGCAGACGGATATGAGCGTGATCAACGTGGCGCTGGCCTGTGGCTTTGCCTCGCCGTCGCATTTTTCCAAATGCTACCGCGCGCATTATAACACCACGCCTTACCGCGAACGCGGGTCGCATGCGGCCAAGCCTGTCGCCTAATCGTTACTGATCCGGTACACCGCACCGTTCCCGACCGAGATAAACCAGATCGCGCCGTCCGGTGCCTCTATGATGTCGCGCACCCGTGCCGTGGCGGGGGTAGAGATTTGCGCCACCTCGGCCAGCGGGTCGCCCTGTAGCCGCGCTATATAATTGAACTTGAGCGAGCCTATGAAGATATCGCCCCGCCAGTCGGGAAACATCTTGCCCGAATAGACCAGCAACCCCGAGGGCGCGATAGACGGGTCCCAGTAGAAGGCGGGCTGCTCCATCCCCTCTTTCGCGGTGCCTTCGCCGATCTTGGCACCGGAGTAGTGACGCCCGTAGGATATCACCGGCCATCCGTAATTCGCGCCCTTGCGGACCGCGTTAACCTCGTCTCCGCCGCGCGCCCCATGTTCTGACACCCAAAGGTTGCCCTCCAGATCAAGCGCTGCCCCTTGCGGGTTGCGATGCCCGTAGGACCAGATTTCCGGCAGCACGTCGTCGCGCCCGACAAACGGGTTATCGGCGGGCACAGTACCGTCACGGTTCACCCGCACGACAGAGCCGTTGTGCTGACCCAGATCCTGCGCCGCGGGGCGGTCGCCGCGCTCTCCGACAGTGACGAAAAGCGTGCCATCGCGCGCCTCGACCACGCGGCTGCCAAAGTGCTGACCGGCGGCAGACCCGCGTGACATGGTAAAGAGATCGCGTAGATTTTCGAGCCGCGCACCATCCTGCGACAGCTCTGCCGCGGCAAGCGCGGTACCGGCCCCGCCCTCAAGCGCCTTGGCATAGGTCAGGAATATGGTGCGCGATCTGTCGAAATCCCGTGCCAGCGTGATGTCCAGCAAGCCGCCCTGCCCTGCGTCAACGACCTGCGGTGCGCCCGCAACCTCGTGGCTGGTCCCCTCGCGGACCCGCAGCAAGCGGCCGTCGCGTTCGGTGACCAGCACGTCCCCATTCGGCAAAATTGCCAGCGCCCAAGGCGTCTCCAGTCCTGACACCTGCTGGGTAATCCGCAGCTCTTGCCCGGCAACGCCCGACGCGCCCATGACTGATCCGGCTATGACCAACGCCCCGATGGCCCGTGCGGCCTGATGCATCATCCCCCCGAGAAACATGGCTTTCCCCCTTCATACAACCTATCCCTGCAAACCTAGCGCAGACAAAGCGTCGATCCACATCATCTTGCGCCACTTTACCTAGGGATAACGCTTTTCTTTTTCAAAATCGCCGCATAGGCTCTGGCGCAGAACACCATGTTCAACAGGGAGAGAAACATGAAAAAGATGCTTATGGCCACAACGGCTGCAGCATTGCTGGCCACCAATGCCTATGCCGACGCGCACAGCAAGGACGTAAAGCTTGGCGTGATCTTTGGCTACACCGGCCCGATTGAATCGCTGACCGGCATCATGGCATCCAGCGCCGAGCTGGCCATGAAAGAAGTCACCGACAGCGGCATGCTGATGGACGGGGCGACAGTCACCGCCTCGCGCGCGGACACGGGCTGCGTCGATAACGCGCTTGCGGTATCCAGTGCGGAACGCCTGATCGCCGAAGGGATCAACGGCATTGTGGGCGCGGCGTGCTCTGGCGTGAGCGGCGCGATCTTGCAAAACGCGGCACTGCCCAACGGCATGGTGATGATTTCGCCATCCTCCACATCGCCCGGCCTGAGCACGATGGAAGACGATGGTCTGTTCTTCCGCACTGCCCCCTCCGACGCCCGTCAGGGCGAGGTCATGGCAGAGGTGCTGATGGAAGAAGGCATCAAGGAAGTCGCGGTCACCTATACCAACAACGACTACGGCAAGGGTTTGGCGGACGCGTTCCAGCAGGCCTATGAAGCCGCGGGCGGGACAATCACCATCTCTGCCGCACATGAAGACGGCAAGGCCGATTACTCTGCCGAGGTTGGCGCGCTGGCCTCTGCCGGTGGCGACCGTCTGGTGGTTGCGGGTTACGTCGATCAGGGTGGATCGGGCGTTGTGCGTGCAGCGATTGATTCAGGCGCGTTCGACACGTTCCACTTCCCCGACGGGATGATCGCGGCGAACCTTGAAAACAACTTCGGTTCCGAGCTGGACGGCTCCACCGGTCAGCACCCCGGCACCGATAGCCCCGGCGCTGACAAATTCACCGCGCTGGTCGACGGTGCCTTCGACACCACATCACCCTTCGCACCGGAAAGCTATGACGCAGCGGCGCTGCTGATGCTGGCGATGCAGGCCGCAGGGTCTTCCGATCCGCAGGTCTATAAGGATCAGGTCATGTCGGTTGCGAACGCCCCCGGCGAAAAGATCTATCCGGGTGAGCTGGCCAAAGCGCTGCAAATCCTCAAGGACGGCGGCGAAGTCGATTATGAAGGCGCAACCGCGGTTGAACTGATCGGCCCCGGTGAATCCGCTGGCAGCTACCGTCAGATCAAGATCGAAGACGGCAAGATCACGACGGTTCAATACCGCTAACATCACATGACGTGACAGAAAACAGCCCGGTGCATTGCGACCGGGCTGTTTTTGCAACGGGGCTTCGGCACCGCACGGGGAGACTACAAAATGATCGTCGTAGACGACATCCATAAACATTTCGGCGGGTTCCACGCCGTGGACGGGGCCAATCTGACCATTGGCAAAGGCACGATCACCGGTTTGATCGGCCCGAACGGTGCTGGCAAAACGACGCTGTTCAACGTGATCGCGGGGGTGCTGAAACCGACCTCGGGGCGCGTGACGATGGACGGCGAGGATATTACCGGCCTGCCCCCCCATACGCTGTTTCACAAAGGGCTGCTGCGGACCTTCCAGATCGCGCATGAATTCTCGTCGATGACCTGCCGCGAGAACCTGATGATGGTGCCCGGCGATCAAGCGGGCGAGACGCTGTGGAACACGTGGTTCGGGCGCAAGCGCATCGCCGATCAGGAACGCGCCTTGCGCGCCAAAGCCGACGAGGTGCTTGAGTTTCTGACGGTGGAACATCTGGCCGAGCAAAAAGCGGGTCAGATCTCCGGCGGTCAGAAAAAGCTGCTGGAACTGGGGCGCACCATGATGGTCGACGCCAAGATCGTGTTCCTTGACGAGGTCGGGGCCGGTGTGAACCGCACGCTGCTCAATACCATCGGTGACGCGATCATCCGTCTGAACAAGGAACGCGGCTATACCTTTGTCGTGATCGAACACGACATGGATTTCATCGGCCGTCTGTGTGATCCGGTGATCTGTATGGCCGAGGGCAAAGTTCTCGCTCAAGGCACCCTGCCCGAGATCAAGGCCAACGAACAGGTGATCGAGGCCTATCTGGGCACCGGGCTCAAGAACAAGGCCGTGTCTGCATGAGACGGATGGCCACCGCATTGACGCTCTGCGCGGGATTTGCCCTGCCGCAGGCCGCTGCGGCCTGTGCGCAGCTGTCGGCGCAGGTCTGGATGTGCGATCGGGGCACCCCGTGGGAAGAAGCAACCTGGGACACGGTCGGCGACGGCTCCACCCGCTATTTGGGCGAGGTGATCCTGAACTTCACCCAAGAATGGCCCGGGTACGACATCGCCGACGGCACCTCGACACTGGAAGAGCAATACGAGACCTATAGCGCCTGGATCGCGGCGGATGGCGGCCCTGCCCCCGAGGTGCTGAAGGTCGACCGGATCGACACGCCGATGGGCACGACCCTGCGCCACCTGCAATATGACGAGATCGAAGGCGACCGCACCATGAGCGCGGTCATGTTGTCGGATGTCGGATCAGCGCGGATTATGCTGTATCTCGATACCACCGACACAATGCCTTTGGATGAAATGGACAAGATGTCCTTTGAGGTGGCCATGATGCTGCGCGACACATGTGCGGATGAGATATCCTGCGCCGCGCCCATCCCCGCGGCAGCCCTGGACACCGAATGAAAGAGACTGACATGAGCAACCCATACGGCGACCGGGGCAATAAGGACCTGTCGATCGCGAACCCCAAAGGGCAAGGCACCGCGCAGCCGGTCAAAGGGGGCGGCAAAAGCCACCCCGCGCCGGGGGGCCCCTTCCTGATCGGCGACACGATGACGGGCGGTTATGGCAAGGGCCCCGATATCCTGCACGGCTGCACCATCGCCGTCGAAAAGGGTGAGATCGCCGTCATCGTCGGCCCCAATGGCGCGGGCAAGTCCACGGCGATGAAGGCGGTCTTTGGCATGCTCGACGTGCGCCAAGGCCATGTGCGGCTGGACGGCGAAGACATCACCTTGCTGTCGCCACAAGACCGTGTGGCCAAGGGCATGGGGTTCGTGCCGCAGACCTCGAACATCTTTACCTCGATGACGGTGGAAGAAAACCTCGAGATGGGGGCGTTCATCCGCCGCGATGATTTCCGTGATACGATGGCGCAGGTCTATGACCTTTTTCCGATCCTCAAGGAAAAGCGCTATCAGGCCGCGGGCGAACTGTCGGGCGGGCAACGCCAGCAGGTCGCTGTGGGCCGCGCGCTGATGACCCAGCCGAAGGTGCTGATGCTGGACGAACCCACCGCTGGCGTATCCCCCATCGTGATGGACGAACTGTTCGACCGCATCATCGAGGTCGCGCGGACCGGTATCCCGATTCTGATGGTGGAACAGAACGCCCGCCAAGCGCTGGAGATTGCGGATAAGGGCTATGTTCTGGTGCAAGGGGCCAATGCCTTTACCGGCACGGGCAAAGAGCTTTTGGAAGACCCCGAAGTTCGCAAATCCTTTCTGGGGGGTTAAGCGATGCGATGGACCCTTCCGATGGCCCTATTGGCAACCACGGCGCCAGCCTTGGCGCAGGACAGCGTTGCCACGACCGCTGCAACAGCCCCGACCGCCGCAGCCGCTACGGCCCCCGCAGAGCCGTTCCAGCAGACGATTGCGATCGCCTGCCGCTTTACGTGGGAATGTGTGGAGAACGAACCCTGCACCGAGACAGAGTTCACCCCCGACATCACCGGCAACGCAGGCGGAGCCTCTGCCGATGCGCTGACGGTTCAATCACAAATGGTCAGCGACGCCGAAACCGTCGAGATGACCGGCACGAAACAGGTCAAGGCGCTGTCCCTGACGGGGGGTGGGTTTGATGCCCGCCACCTGCTGAGCATCGCCACCGACGGGGCCTCCCGTTATACCGTGCATTACGCTGATGGGCCGATTGTCATCAGCTATCTAGGGACATGCAAATAATGGATTTACTCAACGCTTTCATCGCCTTGGCCAACTATGTGCTGGTTCCGGGCATCGCCTACGGGTCGCAGCTGGCGCTTGGTGCGCTTGGGGTGACGCTGGTCTATGGCATCTTGCGGTTCTCGAACTTTGCCCATGGCGACACGATGGCGCTTGGCGCGATGTCCGCCGTGCTGATCACCTGGGGTTTCCAGTCGCTGGGGCTGAGCCTGGGGGTCCTGCCAACCGCGCTGCTGGCGCTGCCATTCGCGATCATCATCACCATCGGGCTGCTTCTTGGCACGGACAAGCTGGTCTATAGCTTCTACCGCGAAAAGAAGGCCAAGCCGGTGATCTTTGTCATCGTCTCGCTGGGGGTGACATTCGTCTATAACGGCATCACCCGCTTTATCATCGGCGCAGAGGATCAACGGTTTCTGGATGGCGAACGCTTCATCATCTCGGCCCGCGACTTCAAAGAGATGACGGGGCTAGAGGAAGGTCTGGCGATCAAAACGACCCAAGGGCTGACCGTGGTGACGGCTGTCATCGTGGTTGCCGCGCTGTTCTGGTTCCTGAACAAGACACGCTCGGGCAAATCCATGCGCGCCTACTCTGACAACGAGGATCTGGCGCTGCTGTCGGGCATCAATCCTGAACGCGTGGTCATGATCACCTGGATCATTGTGGCCTGTCTGGCGACCACCGCAGGCGTGCTTTACGGCTTGGACAAGTCCTTTAAACCCTTCACCTATTTCCAACTGTTGCTACCGATCTTTGCCGCCGCGATCGTGGGCGGTCTTGGCAGCCCGATCGGGGCCATCGCGGGGGGCTTTGTTATCGCATTCTCCGAGGTGACGATCACCTATGCGTGGAAAAAGGTCTTTGGCTACCTCGCACCCGAGGGGATGGCCCCCGACGGCTTGGTGCAGCTTTTGTCCACCGACTATAAATTCGCCGTCAGCTTCGTGATCTTGTTGATCGTGCTGCTGTTCAAACCCACAGGTCTGTTCAAGGGGCAATCGGTATGAACGAGACACTGAAAAACACCGCTCTTTTCGCCATTGTCGCGCTGCTGATCGTACTCACCGGGCTGGCGCAAAGCTGGAACGCGGCGCTGCTGATCATTGCGATGGGGCTGATCTCCAGCATCATGGCACTTGGCGTGAACCTGCAATGGGGCTTTGCGGGGCTGTTCAACGTGGGCATCATGGGGTTTGTCGCCCTTGGCGGTCTGGCCGCTGTGCTGATCGGCATGCCCCCCACGCAAGGCGCATGGTCCGCGGGGGGCTGGGGGATCCTCACCGCCCTGCTGATGGGGGCCGCGACGATCATTCTGGCGGTTCAGGTGATGAAACGCATGGCCAAGGGATGGCTGCGCACGCTGGTCGTTCTGGTGGTGCTGGTGGCAGGGTTCTTTATCTTCCGCGCCCTGCTCGACCCGTCTGTAAGCGCGGTCGAGGCCGTGAACCCCGCGACCACCGGCTATCTTGGCGGGCTTGGCCTGCCGGTGATCATCGCCTGGCCCGTGGGCGGGCTGTTTGCAGCCGGAGCGGCCTGGCTGATCGGGAAAACCGCGCTTGGGTTACGGTCGGATTACCTAGCGATCGCGACCCTGGGCATCGCCGAGATCATCATCGCCGTGCTCAAGAACGAAGACTGGCTGTCGCGGGGCGTCAAGAATGTCATCGGCATCCCGCGCCCCGTCCCCTATGAGATCGACCTGCAAAATAACGCGGGCTTTGTCGAACAGGCGGCCGGCTTCGGACTGAACCCGGTAGAGGCATCGACGCTTTGGGTGAAATTCCTGTATGTGTGTCTGTTCGCCGTGGTGCTCTTGGTGCTGATGTGGCTAAGCCAGCGGGCGCTGAATTCGCCCTGGGGCCGCATGCTGCGCGCGATCCGCGACAACGAGGTCGCGGCCGAAGCCATGGGTAAGGACGTGACCGCACGGCACCTGCAGGTGTTCATCCTCGGCTCTGCCATCTGCGGGATTGCCGGCGCGATGATGACCACGCTGGACAGCCAGTTGACGCCCGGATCCTACCAGCCGCTGCGCTTCACCTTCCTGATCTGGGTCATGGTGATCGTTGGCGGGTCCGGCAACAATCTGGGGGCCGTGCTGGGGGGCTTTTTGATGTGGTACCTTTGGGTGATGGTTGAACCCATGGGGCTGTGGCTGATGCAATTGGTCACCGCGGGCATGTCCGACGGCTATTGGCTGAAAGACCACCTGATTGAATCCGCTGCGCATATGCGGTTGATGACGATGGGGGCGGTCTTGCTGCTGGTATTGCGGTTCAGCCCGCGCGGGTTGATCCCCGAGAAGTAAAAGAAAAGGCCTTATCCCTTGCGGGATAAGGCCAGCCTTCGGCGAGGATTTATTGCCATTTGGAAGCGCGTTCAGCGTCCTTTGAACAACCCGCCCAAGATTCCGCGCACGATGCGCCGGCCGGTTGTGCCTTTCAACTCCTTGATCACCACACTCGCGATGGCACCGCCAAAGCTGTCGTCGCTTTTGGTCGTGCGTTTCGAGGTCGAGCGCGTGACCCGTTTGCCTGCATAGCGCCGCGCTGCGTTGAATTCGCGCAAGGCGGGGGATGTGTCTTCGGCCTCGGCTTGTTCCTCGGCCTGTGCTGCCTCTTTCGCGGCGTCTTCGGCGCGTTTGGCCAGCATTTCGAACGCGGAGGCGCGATCAAGGCGGGTGTCGTATTTCCCCGCCATCGGGCTTTGCACCATCAGGGCGGCGCGGGTGGCCGGATCGATCGGACCAAGCTGCGAGGATGGGGGCCGGATCAGGGTGCGTTCCACGATGCCGGGGATCCCTTTTTTCTGCAGCATGGAGGTCACCGCCTCGCCCACGCCCACATCGCGGATCGCGTCTTCGGTCTCAAAACGCGGGTTCTCGCGGTAGGTTTCGGCGGCAAGGCGCAGCGCCTTGCGATCACGCGCGGTGAAGGCGCGCAAGGCGTGCTGGATGCGGTTGCCCAATTGGCCAA
>Ga0105354_1002464_pt1 | contig 11003 bp, 6 predicted proteins | sample GOMGulsemesocosm_FD_83658 | JGI IMG/M metagenome (GOLD analysis project Ga0105354, IMG submission 83658) | Methane-oxidizing microbial communities from mesocosms in the Gulf of Mexico - GOM9B Gulf of Mexico | ecosystem: Environmental > Aquatic > Marine > Cold seeps | place: USA: Gulf of America...
AAATCACCGCTAATTCTACTCTAATTTTTGAAGTTGAGTTATTAGAAATCAAGTCGGCTGCAGCGGTAATGTAAGCTGAATTCATTGTTATACCAAGTTGATAAAATGATAACTTGGTATAACTAAGTTCAGTTAATACTCAATTAAAATTTGTAAGTAATAACATAACTTAACTATCTAGCTTAAATTGAAAATAACTTAATCAATGTGGTAGTAAAGCAAAAGAACTTTCGTAAACCCCTTAATAACAACTAAAGTTTTAGGTCTGTTATTCATTTGTTCATGTTAAAGCTAAAGGCAATACCGATAAGCTTATTACACATAAGTACAAAAATGCTCCTATACTAAAAGTGAACTGGAATTTTTCGTTAGGTGCAATATGTCAATTAGCGATTTTAGGTCGCAAGTAGAGCTATTGGTCGACTCAAAACGTAATGCGCGAGCTTGGCTTGAGTGTTCGCCAGTTTGTACAAAAATAGTAGATCTCGATTTTAACTTACAATATATGAGTAAGTCGGGAGTAGATGCCCTTTGTATTGAAGATATAACCACCTATTACGACAAACCTTACCCTTTGCAAATTTACCCGCAGCCTTATAGAAAGCATTGGGAAACTTCTTTTCAAAAAGTAAAAGCTAGTGGTGAAACTACTAAGCAGGATGTCATTGCGATCAGCTTGCTTGGTGATGAAATCTGGTTTGATTCTACCTTTCTTCCCGTTTACGACGATAAAGGCAAGATTGAGTATATCATTGTTGTCTCTATTGATATTACGGAACGCAAACTCGCTGACAATAAACGTCGTCAACTAAATGCTGAACTTGAAGTGAGGGTTTCTCAACGAACTCTTGAGCTTGAAGTTGCTAATCGCCGATTAGAGGATGCTAATGCTCAGTTGACGGTACTGAGTGAAACAGACGCTTTAACTAAAATAGCCAATCGCCGGGTTTATGATCGCCGAATGACTGAGAGCATTGATATAGCTATGCGAACCGCTAAACCTTTGTCACTGTTAATGCTCGATATTGATCACTTCAAAATATATAACGATAAGTATGGGCATGATGTCGGAGATATTACCCTACAAAAGGTCGCAGAATCTATTGCCAGCTCATTACCCAGAAAAACAGACTTAGTTGCTAGGTTTGGTGGTGAAGAATTTGTTATTTTATTGCCTGAAACTAATAGTCAAAATGCATTGTTTGTCGCAGAAATTATTAGAAATAATATCGAGTCATTAGGGATCATGTTTCAAGGCAGTATAGTTTCAAAAAATTTAACGGTAAGTATTGGCATAGCGTCGCTACAAGGTGACGCTCTTAATGCTATAGACCTACTGAAACGGGCCGATTCCTCACTGTATCAAGCTAAAAACTCAGGTAGAAACTGTTGTCGTTCCTTCGATAAATAACTAATGAACTTATGGGTAAGTACGTAGAAATAAAAGGAGGATTAAGCGAATAATTAATATGGTTAATTAAGTATTAAAAATTAATTAGCCTCATTTCTTCCACATTTTAATATTAAAATAATAGCCGTGATTAATTTAATATTAAGCATTGATTACAATTATCTATATATGAAAAAAATATTAATTATTGAAGATGAGGTGGAAATATCTACCCATATGGCAAAATTTTTGACTGCTGCGAAGTATAACTGTCATTTCTGTTATAGCGGAAAAGGCGCGGTTGAATTAGTCAAATCAATGTCTCCTGATTTAATTTTTCTCGATATCATGTTACCTGAAGTTGACGGTATTGAAATTTGCCGGCAGATCAGAAGTTTTAGTGATGTTGCTATTATTATGATAACCGCTAAAACTGAGGAAGTTGACCGAATTCATGGTTTAGAGGTGGGGGCGGATGATTATTTGTGTAAACCTTTCTCTTTACCTGAAATGGTACTCAGAGCTAATTCACTACTTAGAAGGGCAAAAACATTTAATGACGAGAGCTTTAAGGTCAATAAACAAACTTTCGAAATCACCTATCAGCATGCTCAAATTCAGCTAACGTCATTAGAATTTTCATTGTTTTATTTATTATATAAAGCCCCTGAGCGAATATATTCACGAAACCAAATTATGGATTTAGCTTATCCTGATTTACGTGATATTTCTGATAGAGCAATTGATAGCCATGTAAAAAAAATCCGTAAAAAATTTAAAATCCATCAAATTGAAGAAAATATTATTGAATCTGTATATGGCGCGGGCTACCGGTTCGTATGCCCTTAACATCATTAGGAATAAAATTTTGTATAAGTACTTTTGTTTTTTGTTTATTACTTTCGCCCAAAACAGTATTGCTTTTGAAATCAATAACCACTTTAATGCCGCCGAATTTAAAGAGTATATCAGTGAGCTAGAAATACTAAAAAATAGCTCGCCAAAAATGGCGGTAGAAAAAGTTGAATCGATTGAATTAACGAGTTTTTCCGAGCTTCAGCAATTAGAAGTAATTGGGTTGGTTTTCTCTGCTTATGTTGATCAAGGTAATATAGACAAAGCTACTTCGTTGAACGAGTTACAAGAAAAAATAGCAAGCAAGAAAAATTTAGATGAGTTTAAAGTGAAGTATTGGATTAATAAATTTGTTATAGATTTAACTGAAGGAGAACAAGCCGAAGCACTTAAAAGTATTACCAAAGCAAAAGATTTAGCAAGAATGGCAAATATCACTGAGTTAAACGCCACAATTTTCCTTTATTTAGGAAATTACTATCGAGATACTTCTGATTATAAAGAAGCTAAATTCCAATATAATGAAGCGCTAAACCATGTTGTATCAGATGACATTCGAGCTCAACTACTCAATCAATTAGGTGCATTGCATAACCTACAAGGTAAGCCTCTGCTTGCCATTAATTACTTACATGAAGCGTTAGCTATTCATGTGAAAAACAACAATTTAACCGAAGTTTCTAATACCTATTACAATATTGCTCAAACCAACTTTAATATGGAACACTTTGATTTAGCTCTAAAAAACTATATAGAAACCAACCGTATTGATAAAGAATTAGGGAATAGCAATAACCAAGCATACAGCGCCACCAATATTTGTAGTTTATATGGCTGGTTCGGTGAATTTGATAAAGCAGAGCAGAAATGTGATGAAGCTAGAGATATCTTCATTAAGCAAAATTCTAAAAGAAGTATAGCTTGGGTAAATAACTCCATAGGTCAAAGTTATTTAAAGAAAGAGCAATTTATTAAACTTGAAGATCTAATGTTAGATACTTTAGATAAATATGAGCAAGTCACCAGTAAATATGTTTTGATAAAAAGCAAAGCTCTTTTGGTGAAAGCATACACTGGTTCTAAAAAATATTCAGCAGCAGAAGAAGTCGCCTTAGAAATACAAGCTATGGCTGAAGAATATAACTTTTCAAACTTTTTAGAAAATATTTCTTTGATGTTAAGCAATATATATTTGGGTCTTAATGACCATGAATCGTCAATAAAGCATGCTCACATATACATTAAATCAACTAGAGAAAGTAGAAAAAAAGTTGAAGATAAAAGAGTTGAACGACATAAAAGTAGTATTGAATTTATTACCCAACAAAGAGATTTAGAGCGCCAATCCCATCAAACTGTCTTAGCAGAGAAGGCCTTAGAACTTAAAAATGAACAATTAAAGTTGTGGGGTAGTATAACGCTGATTATCATAATGTTAGTGCTTGGATTTAGTTATATTGTTTTACAACAACGGAAGCTTTCGCTTAAAGAGAAAGATCTATTAGATGAGATTATTCAAAAGAAAAACCAATTACTCGCTGATGTTTCACATGAGTTAAGAACACCCTTAACTGTTCTTAAAATGCAAATCCAAAGCTTAGAGTTTAATATTGAAAACGATAAAGACATAGCGTATGCGGCATTACATCGAAGAATAGCTGAAATCAACCGGTTAATTGCCGACATTTATGAATTATCAAGAGCAGATGCCGGAGATCTTGATTTAACGATTGAAACGGTTTCGCCTCTGCAATTGTTAAATCACTGGTGTCATGATACACAAACTATTTTTGCTGATATCGAAGGGTTAACTTTTACCAGTAAACTTGCGTTAACTGAAAAGCTAACAATTAACATAGACAAAGCTCGCTTTCTGCAAGTATTAACTAATTTAGTCTCGAATAGTCGTCGTTATACTGATAAGCCGGGAGCTGTTGTTTTTAAGGCCACGGCTGTTAATCAAGAGCTTGTTTTAATGATGGAAGATTCATCTCCGGGTGTTGAAAATGGTGAGTTTTCACGAATTTTTGAAAGATTATACCGAGTCGACCAATCGAGAAGCCGAACAAATGGTGGCTCAGGTTTAGGTTTAGCTATTTGTAAGAGCTTAATTGAAGCACAAGGGGGAAGTATTTCTGCCCAAGCAAGTCAGTTAGGAGGATTAACAATATCAATACGCTTTCCAATAACAGAGCCTTGATGGTTATCTAGCGTTTATTTAGAAACATACTTTAAAAAGAACATTGTTTAAGCCCTCAAGCTAGCTTGGCTAAGATTCCAGAATATTAGCCACATTTTTGCCACATTTATTCCTTATTGTTCAATCATCAAAGTTTTACGTTCTATATTGAGATGTTTTATGAACTATAAGAGACAAATTACGTTGGTATTATCGTTGTGTTTTACCCTGTTCCTCTCTGCTTGTGGAGGAGGTGGAGGCTCTAGGAGTGATAACAATGAGGTTAAGGTAACCCAAGTAAGCAACAGTGCCCCTGTTGTTGTTGTTAATCAAAGCATTAGTGTCGATAAAAATAAGTCAGTTGATTTTACTCTGACAGGAACTGACTCAGATAATGATGCTTTAACTTTTACCATCACCTCTCAACCATCGAACGGCACATTAAGTCAAAGTGGCGTTACGGTTAGTTATTCTCCCGCCGTTAATTTTACCGGCACAGACAGTTTTGCATATAAAGCTAATGATGGCGTTAGAGATTCCAATGTTGCCACTATTGAGGTCGCGGTTAACTCAATTGGTGACGATGTATTAATCGCATATAATCAAGTGGCAAAGTTAGAGTTGAATAGCCACTTAGCGATAAAATTAACATCCAATGCCAACATAAATACCTTAGTTTCTTATGAAGTCATAACCACGCCTCAGTTTGGTAGATTAATGGGTAGTGCACCGGATATTAACTACGTATTAAATGACCTAACATACACTGGAGAAGACTCTTTTACTTACCGCGTTAATGATGGCTCTAGTTGGTCAGCACCAGCAACGGTTTCAATTTTAGTTCGGGATAATCAAGTCACTAGCGCACAGGTTGGTGGTACTGATGAAGGATTATATTTACACGTACCGAACCACTTAGTTTATAAAGACATTGGTCCTAATAAATTTTCACTTGAAGTGACTCGTGATGAAGATCCGTTAGATGAATCTATTCGTCGGGTACAATTAAATAATAGCAAGTTAGACGTCGATTTAGCTGAGCAATCTTTAGTTCCGCCTTATACCGTAGCATTGAAATGGATCCCAGATGCCGAAGCCAATAATGAAACTATTTTTCATTCTTCGGCATTAGCTATTCATCAATCATCAGGCTTATTAACAACTGAAGTTGTTGGTGCCACCACCAGCCTTTTTAATCACCCCAATATGGTTACCACCAGTTCATGTAATCAAGCGACGATTGTTGTCGAAGATAATCAAGTGACGACTTATTTAAATGGCGCTCCTCTGGCCGTTACTACTGAAGGTGCACAGTCATTAGCCAACTCATTAAGTATTGGTCCTTATCAAGGACGTGTTTGGGATTTACGGGTTTATGACCATGCCTTAGCTGAAAATGACGTGGATGATATCGCTCAAGATTGTAGTAATACAACAGCAACGCCTTTTGAAGACCTACCTTTATATCGTTGTGGAGTATACATGTGTGAATGGTATTCTGATGCTGATGGGTTGTCAGAAGAGGATTTAGCAACGTATCTATACGATCAAGATTATTTTTATGAACATAATGTCATGGCAATAGGTATGCATAAACATGGCGATATTGGCGGTTATTTTTTTGCAGGGCGTCCTGGTTGGGAAACCCAAGCTAAAGCTCGAGATTTAATGTTAGATTCTCGATGGATCCAATACGCTAAGTTACGCAATCGTTTTGATAACTCATATTGGGTCCATGAAGATTTTCACCAGTATCAAGGACCTTTAGGGGAGTACACAGGATATTATTGGGCATATTTCATGGCTGAAGCTACAGCTGAATGGGCCGCTGTTGAGTATTCACCTGAAGTTGGTGGCTTATATATACTAGGTGAGTATATTTATGACTCTCATTTCCCGATGTGGATGGGAGCGTATGATGATCAATCAGGCTACAAAACCATTCGAACCGATGGTGTGAACCAAGGGGGGCATCCATATGGCCTTTATGTTTTCTTTTCATATTTAACTAAAGAGGTGCTGAGTAATAAAGTCATAGGAGATATTTTTAATGAAGTGGATAGTGAGGAGGCACCCGTTAACGCAATTTATCGTTTATTGTCTAATGCTGGGGTCGATATGCGAGATATGTTTATTGAATTTGCTGCCCGCACCGTAACTTATGATTATAAAAACGGCTTAACTCAAGCCTTTAGAGATAATGAAGCCAACAGCTTAGCTTCTATTCAAAATGGTATTAATCCTGATATTCATGAAGACTCAAAATATGTCGAATTATTTGATAGTGAGGGAACTGGAGAGCAATGGCAATCACCGCCAGAGGGTAAAAGGCCGGGCTCATGGGGATATAATCTTTACAAAGTAGCACATGCCCAAGGTAAATATCACCTTGCTATTGAAGCTAGTACCAGTAATCCTGAATTTGCAGAATTTAGAGCGATGGCTATTTTATATGATGCTGAAACGGATACACGACAATATATTGATATACCAGCAGATGAATTAGCAACAGGTATTGAGGTATTTGCTGAAGGCGAAGAGCTTATTTTAGTTATTGCCACGACTCCTTCTCAGAGATTTTATGGTTTTGAGCAGTACGACTATCAATTTAAAATGCAAAAGTTGCCCAGTAAACCTATGTACCTTATGGCTGGTCAATCAAATATGGAAGGGCATATTGAAATAGATTTTTTTGATGGCTTGTTAGAAGATTTAGCATTGAACTCAGCAGACGATTTACAAGTTAGATTAGAAAACCGCATTAATAACTGGTATGCATTTTATGATGGGGGTTATGCCGATTATGCTGCATCGACAGAAGTCGCAACATTACAAGCACAAGAGCTTGTTAGACTACACAATAATGGCTTAGTTGGAGATGTATTAAAACAACCATTACCAGAGGTGTTATGTTCATTTAATAGTCCCACTCTTATGCCTTTAAAAGACGACTGTGGTTATACTTTTGGGCCAGAACTAACCTTAGGACATTATTTATCTGCTAATAAGGGGCAATCAACTTCTTTAATAAAAGTTGCTTTAGGTGGTTCAACATTACATACCGACTGGTTAAGCCCAACAGCAGCATTAGATAATGGTACTCAGGTTGGTCAACAGTTTGAGTTATTGTCAGATAAAATTGAGAAGCTCACCACCAAACCTGACAGTATACATCCTCAATGCAATACTGATGCATGTCATTGGTCAGCGTTTATTTGGTTTCAAGGGGAAAATGACTCCCTTTCTCAATCAGGTGCCCAAAGCTATGAAGAGAATTTAAGAACATTTATCCATGATGTAAGAGCAAAGGTTGGTCGTGAAAATCTGCCTGTAGTTATTGTTGAAATAGGTTATTGGGCTAAAACACTGGAATTTGGTGAGCAGGTTTCAGCGGCTCAGAGAAAAATTGCCGATGAAGATGTAAATATAGTTTTAGTTAAAACCGATGATTTGAGCCGCTACTTTCATTATGATCCCGCTGCGCAAATGATTATTGGTGAACGGATCGGTGTTGCCCTTAAAAACATGTAGAAGTTGAATTAGCTATAAATCATAAGATATGACCTAAAATATAGTCGTGCAATTTAAGTTTAGAATTTATTCAAGTAGGGTTCATTCTAAGCTTAATGTTTGGCGAAATCTGTACTTCACCAGACGAATCAATGGTAGCAACGTTATCTTTACATTCAAAAATAGCTAAAGTTCTAAGCCCTTTTCCTCTGATAAACCTCAATTTAAAGCCATATTGATTTAGCCTTGATGCTGAAAATTTTTGCGCTAATGATAACCTATCGTATAAGGTATCATTTGATAACTCTATTGCTCTACGTTTGTATTTTTTTAATTGACGAATTTCAAGAGGTAATACCTCATTGTCTGTAATTTCTTCCTCATTCTTTATGTCTAATAATTGCGCAATCATATTATTCCAACAAAAAATTAACAATATATTAACTTTAATATTGAAATGTGGATAAAATAGGGAGGAATATTGATCCTAGGTTAGATTGGTCGGGAAATATAAGACTATTGAACGTTATTATTTATACGTGGTGATTTTACTTAAATTAAATCAATTACTTGTTGGCTGTTAAGTATTTTGCCATGTCCTAGGTTACGAGTGATATAGAGCTCAGCTCCTGATAAACCTGCTAATTTCTTACTGGAGATTAATGGAGAGAATTTGTCATCAACATCATGAATTATTTTTAAACAGCCGGTAAATTCAACTAAAGTTCTAACGGCATCAAGATCAGGTAAGAACATATGGTGCTCGATAAAAGAATCCTTAACCATTTGTTTAAATAGCTTGTAATCAAAGCCAGTCCTGCGAACCGTTTGTTGTAATAAATTATAGGTTTCTAAGATCGGCGATATGATCATTAAATTATGATGATAAGATTTGAACCATTGGCAATTAGCGACAATTGATGCTCCCATTGAATGAGTGATCACAAAGTCGGTAGGTGGTAAATGCTTGGTTAAATCATCAAACGCATGGATCATTAAAGGCAAGGATGAATAGTTTCCCTCACTTTCTCCATGAGCAGGGAAATCAAAAGTAACTGTGCTAAAACCCTTATCAGCAAGTTTAAGCATTAAAGGCCAAAATTGAGAGCCACTTCCGGACCAGCCATGGACTAGCCATATGACAGGTCCTTGACCATAGCTATATACTTTTACCTCACCGTGCCGGGTTAAGTAGCTCTGTTGATTAACTTCCTGTGGCCATACATCTGTTCGTTTGACTGGTTGTAAAATTATTTTTTTTGACAGAGATAAGGCCATTTCTGGTAGGAATTTACGCAAACTAGCAGTAGTTAGTTTGATCAGTCGCTTTTTTACAGGACCTATTTCAGCGAAAAAACCATTATTCATCTTAATACCGTGTTTAATAAATCAAAATCAATTTGAGTGCGTTAAATTGCGAACATAACTATTAAAACAATTAATTGTGTATGAAATATGGATGAATAAAACTGATATAAAATAAATGTTATCTTTAGGCAATTTGAGAAATAGGTTTTTAATGAAATTAATTTTAGATAGACTCAGCATAATGAATTTTTAGCACTATATAAATAACCTAAATTACAACTTGTTGAAATCTAGGTTATTTTGAATTTATAGGTTTTGTATAATAAGGTGTTGTCATGCAGGAAATTTTTGACTTTATTATTGTCGGCGGCGGCTCGGCTGGTTGTGTATTAGCGTCACGTTTAACTGAAAACAAAGATGTGAATGTGCTACTGATTGAAGCTGGTAGTGACGATAAAAGTGTCGCCATTCATATGCCTGTTGGTTCGGCGACAATGGTGCCGACCAGTTATAAAAACTGGGCGTATCAAACAACACCCCAAAAAGGCTTAAATGGCAGGCGAGGATATCAACCTCGAGGTAAGGTATTAGGTGGCTCTAGTTCGATAAATGCGATGATCTATATTCGAGGCCATAAGGATGACTATGATGATTGGCATGACTTAGGTTGGGGCTGGGAAAATGTTTTACCTTATTTTAAAAAGTCAGAAGCCAATGCCGTATTTCAAGATGAATTTCATGGTGTTCAAGGACCACTAAAAGTTGATAACTCACGTTCTAATCATCCAATTGCAGAGGCATTTATTAAAGCGGGCATGGCACTGGGTTACAAACATTGTCATGACTTTAATGGTGCAGATCAAGAAGGTATTGGGCGCTATCAAGTCACTCAGGTTAATGGTCAACGTTGCAGCGCAGCTAAAGCTTACCTAACACCGATTAGAAACCGAGAGAACCTCACCGTTTTAACCAATACCAGCGTGAACAAGCTGTTAATAGCAGATAAAAAATGTTTGGGTGTCGAGATAAAACACCAAGGTAAATTGATAAACATCACAGCTACAAAGGAGGTTTTACTTTCCGCTGGAGCGTTTATTTCACCGCAACTGTTATTGTTATCAGGCATTGGTGCTAATGAGGATCTCGAACCTTTTGGTATTAGCCAAGTCCATGAATTACCCGGAGTAGGTGAAAACTTGAGTGATCACTTAGACTATATCAGTGGTTATCAAGCCAATACTCATGAGATATTTGGTTTATCACTGAAAGGGTGTGTTTATTTTTCTAAAGAACTGGTCAAGTATGCCGTTAAACGTCAAGGGATTTTTAGCTCAAATTTTGCAGAAACTGGCGGATTTTTAAAAACATCTGCTCAGTTGGATCGACCTGATATTCAATACCACTTTGTTATTGCTGTGGTTAAAGACCACGCAAGAAACTGGCAAGCCGCATTAAAGCATGGTTATAGTGCACATACGTGTGTATTACGACCGAAAAGTCGAGGTACAGTAAAACTTAGTTCAGCTAATGTGTTTGATGCACCTTTGATTGACCCCAATTTCTTAGGTGAAGACGAAGATGTTCAAACCTTACTAAAAGGGGTACGCATAGCTTCAGAAATTTTAGAACACCCAGAAATGACCACATATAAAAAAGCATCGTTAGACCAAGAACATCAATTGTCTGATGAAGCATTAATAGACCAAATCAGAGCCAGTTCGGATTCTATTTATCACCCTGTTGGTACCTGCAAAATGGGTA
>Ga0105354_1002467_pt1 | contig 10999 bp, 9 predicted proteins | sample GOMGulsemesocosm_FD_83658 | JGI IMG/M metagenome (GOLD analysis project Ga0105354, IMG submission 83658) | Methane-oxidizing microbial communities from mesocosms in the Gulf of Mexico - GOM9B Gulf of Mexico | ecosystem: Environmental > Aquatic > Marine > Cold seeps | place: USA: Gulf of America...
CGTTGCTGCTTTGGCTGCAGTTGACGTGATCGTTCGGGTTGATGGTCTGGCCGCATTGGCGGCTGGCGAGGGTGGCGAGCACTTCGTTGGCGTTCATGTTGGAACTGGTGCCGGAGCCGGTCTGAAACACATCGACCGGAAAGTGCTGCATGTAATCACCGGCTTTCAGCAGCTCATCGACGGCATGGCAGATGGCCTTGGCCATTGGTGCGGGCAACTGGTCCAGTTCGGCGTTGGCACTGGCAGCGGCACGCTTGGCCAGCAGCAGGGCGCGAATAAAGCGCTTGGGCATCGGTTGGCCGCTGACCGGAAAGTTGTTGACGGCGCGCTGGGTTTGGGCGGCATAGAGGGCGTCGCCCGGTACCTGCAGCTCGCCCATGCTGTCTCGTTCAATGCGGCTGGTGCTCATTTGCGCTACTCCCTGATCGGCTGAAACGGCTGTCTGCTTCCATGGTCGGACCACGGAAGCAGACAGGTGTTCAGCATAGCGCGTGTACGCAGCCAATGGCCGAGGGTCGGCATAAGGCGCGCCTGCGGCGTCTTGCGCTTGCCTCCCCCGGATGACCGGGGGAGGCAAGGACGGTCAGAAACGGTACTTGACCGTCGCTGTCACGCTGCGTGGAGCACCGTAGGTGATGGCGCCGAAGGCTTCGAAGATATCGAAGTGTTTCTCGTCGGTCAGGTTGTTAACGTTGAGCTGGCCAGACAGGTTGTCGGTGATGTCGTAGCGGGCCATCAGGTTGACCAGCGCGTAGGCATCCTGCTCGATTTTCTCCAGTTGATCGTCGGGGTTGGTTGCATAGGTATAGATACTGTCCTGCCAGTTGACACCGCCGCCAATGGTCAAACGATTCCAGTCACCCGAGAAGCGGTAAGTGGTGAAGGTGCGCAGCAATTTTGTCGGGTACAGGGTGTTGACGGCTTTGCCGTCAGCGTCTTCGACTTCAAACTGGGTATAGCCAGCGCCTATGTTCCAGCCGGGCGTCAGCTCGCCAGACATCTCCAGTTCGAAACCCTTGCTGGTAGCGCCTTCGCTGGCTTCATAGGCAAGTTCGCCAGTCGGACTGCCCGGAATCACTACCCCGGTGCTGACAGCAAGGTTGTCCTGTTCGATCTTGAAGATGGCGGCGGAGGCGTTCAACCGGCCGTCGAACAGCTCGCTTTTCAAACCCAGCTCATAACTCTTGCCGACAATCGGTTCGATCTGCTGGCCGTTGGCATCGCGCTCGGACTGGGGCAGGAAGATATCGGTGTAGCTGGCGTAGGCCGACACGCTGTCAGTCAGGTCGTAGACGACGCCGGCGTAGGGTGTCAGCTCGTGGTTGACGTCGGTTTTGCTGACCGCTGAATAGATATCGTCAGCTTCTTTCTCGTAGTTGCTGTCCCGTGCGCCCAGAATCACCTTCAGATCGTCGGTGATGTTCAGGCGGGTGGCTGCGTAAAGTCCGTGCTGAGTAACGTCACCGTAACCGTAGGTGATCAGGTTGCCCCAGACCGGTTCCGGGAAATCACCGTCATAGCTGTCAAAGTCGGCGACGCCGCCGTAACCGGTCAGGGCTTGTCGGGTGTCGGCGTCGAACTTCTGCTCACTGTGGATATAGCCGAAGGCAAGGTCATGCTCGCGTTCAAACAGCGTGATCGGACCATCCAGACGAATACTGTAGTCATCCTGCACCGTCCGGGTTTCGTATATGGCGGGGAAGCTGCTCATCGGTTCGGCGCCTGTCCTGTCCGGGTTGCCGGAGAGGTACAGCAGGCGGGATTCGGCGTTGCGTTCACCCCGTGTATAGCTGAGATTCAGCTGCCAGTCATTACCGAAGCGGTGATCGAGATTGATGAAGCGGGTCTCGTAGCTGCTGTCCCACTTGCTCCAGTCTGCAGAGGTGGTTTTAGAGCGATTCCAGTCGGTGCGTGAGCCGTCTGCATACCATACCGGAAGGCCACCCCAGATGGGCGAGTCGGAATTATTTTCCTGGCGGCTCAGACCAAACCACAGTGTTGTGTTCTCGGTGAGGTCGATGTCCATGGTGCCGTAGAGGGTTTCGCGCTGGTTGCTGTGCAAGTCGATCCAGCTGTCACCATCGTTATATTCGCCGACCAGACGGGCGCGCACAGTGCCGGCCTCGTTTACTGCGAAGGACACATCTCCGAGGGTTCCCCAGGTATCCCAGGTACCGCCGCTAACGGACAGCGAGCCGGTCGGGACGGTGCTGCTGGCGCGCTTTCGCGCCATATTCAGTGAGGCGGACGGATCGCCCACACCGGCCATCAGGCCGTTGGCACCGCGTACCACCTCGACGCGGTCATACATGGCCAGGCTGCTGAAGATCTCGCCGGAGCTCCACGGCTGCTCCCAGATAGTCGGCACGCCATCGATCATCAGGGCGTTGACGTCGAAACCGCGGGCGTTGAACTGGGCGCGACTGGTCTCGTAGCGGTTGACCGATACACCGACGGTGTTGTTTACGACATCCAGAATGGTTTGCAGATTCTGATCTTCAATCTGCTGCTGGGTGACCACGGTAACCGATTGGGGGGTCTCGCGCAGGGAGAGAGTCAAAGGTGTTGCGGTACGCGCAGCTTCTGCGGTGTAGGCGCCGGTGCCCTCGGTAGTTGTGCTGCGTTGCCCCTGGCCGGTGACGCTGATTGGTGCCAGCAGCACGTCTTCTTCGCTGGCGGTCTGCGCAGCGACCGGAAGAACAGTGACGGCTGAGCCGGCGACAAGAAGATGAATTGCCAGCGTCAGCGGGCGAATTCCCCGGGAGGTTTGCTGACATGGGGAGGTACTGGTCGGCATGTAACGCGCTCCTTTTTGTATGCTAGTGATTATAAGAATCGTTCGCATTGTATTTACATATTGAGCGGAACGCAAAGACTGGCTGCCTTGGGTTGCTGCGAAGTGGGGAGGGTTGGTCTGCGAGCGCCGCCAGGGCGCCCGCGGTCCGGGATTACAGCGCTTGATCTTGCCGCAGGGTGGCGCGGCTCCAGTCGATCAGCTGCTGGGCAAGGGTATCGGCGGCACTGCTGAGGCCGTCGACCACGGCGGGCACGGCGGTGTCGGTCAGCGGTTGACTGACGCGGAAGTGACGGCTGGCAATGACGCCGCGCGAGCCGGGATCAACCAGCTTGGCATCCAGCTCGATGATGGCACTGACACTGTCGCCCCGGTATAGCGTCTGGAACTGGCGCAGGTCGCTGTAGAGCTGGATGTCGGTCTGCAGCGCATGAACCTCGGTACTGACGCTTTTGAAGCTGCCACTTTGCTGGAACGCCTGCACCAGATGTTCACGCAGCAGAACGGGGTTAGGGTCGGTCCAGCGCGCACCCTGGTAACTGGTCAGGGTATTGCCCTCAGGCGTCACCATGATCCTTGGGGTCTGCAGCGCGTAGCTGGCAGCCGGCGTAATGATGCGCAGCGAGTGGGGCAGCGGAGGCTGACTGCTCGTGGCCAGCCGAGGTGCAGGCAGTTGATAGGTGGTCAGCGGCTCGCTCTCGGGTAGCACCGAGCAGGCTGACATCAGCGTCAGTCCGAGCAGTCCGGCGGCCAGGCGGATACGGGTCATGGGGTGAACTCCTGTTGCGCTTCGCGGCCGAGCAGGAAGCGGGCTGGATCGTCCTGCAGGCGGCGGCTGAGTAATCTGAGGTCGGCCAGGGTATTGCGCAGATCGTTGAGCGCCGGGTCAAGCTGACCCAGGCCCTGGGCTCCGCTGCTCAGTGCGTTGCGGTTTTCGCTGAGGATCTGTTCAAGCTGGCTACTGGTTTCGGCTATGGAGTCCATGGCCTGACGGGCGCTTGCGAGGGTGGCGGCGCCATCCTTGCTGAGCAGCTGGTCGGTGCGCGCGATCATCTGGTTGCTTCGCTCCAGGGTTTCGGTCGCTGCCTTGCTGGTAGCGCGCAGTTCTGCCAGCAACTGCTGCACATTACCGTCGGGGTTGGCAATGCTGTGAGTTGCCTGATTGAGACCTTCAAGCGTCATGCTGAAACTGTTGACGTTCTCCTCGGACAGCACCTTGCGGGCGCTGACGATCAGCTTGTTGATATTGGTCATCAGGTCTTCGCCGTTGGCGAGCAGGGCGGAGATAGGGGACGGGATGGCTTCGATGATCGGATCCTGCCCTTTCGCGGCTGTCAGCGGCGGGCTGTCAGGGTCGTTGTGCGTCAGTTCGATCACCGAGGTACCGGTAATGCCGGTGAAGGACAGCCGTGCCTTGGTTGCCCGGGTGATCGGGACACTGGAGTCGATGCGGATGCGGGCACGTACAATGCGCGGATCGTCGGCATCAAGCCCCAGCTCGGTGATCTCGCCAATACGGATACCGCTGAACTGCACCGCGCTGCCGCGTGACAGACCCGTGACCGACTGCTTGAAGACAACGGTGTAGTAACGCTGGTCATCCGCCGTGCTCGAGTTGCTCAGCCAGATCGCAAAGACGATGGCTGCCAGCGCCGAGAGCACGGTGAACAAACCGATCAACACATGGTTGGCACGTGTTTCCATGGCTCTTTACTCTCCTGCTGCAGGGTGTTGGTACGCGGCGGCACGTCCGCGCGGACCGTGGAAGTAGTCTTGTACCCAGGTGTCGTCGGTCTGGGCAACGCGCTCCAGGGTATCGGCGATCAGGACGCGCTTCTGGGACAGCACCGCGACCCGGTCACAGATGGCGTAGAGGGTATCGAGGTCGTGGGTAACCAGAAACACACTCAGCCCCAGCGCATCACACAGGGTGCGAATCAACTGGTCAAACGCGGCTGCACCAATGGGATCGAGACCCGCGGTGGGCTCGTCGAGAAACAGGATGTCGGGGTCCAGTGCCAGCGCACGGGCCAGTGCAGCACGCTTGACCATGCCGCCCGACAGCATGGATGGATATTTGTCGGCAGCCTCTGCTGGCAGCCCTGCCAGCAGCACCTTCATGCGAGCCAGGTGGTCGGCGTCGCGGCGGCTCAGGCCGATATGCTCCACCAGTGGCAGGGCGATATTTTCGGCCACGGTCAGCGAGGAAAACAGCGCGCCGGACTGGAACAGCACCCCGAAGCGCCGCTCCTGCAAGGAGCGCTGTTCCTCCGACAGGGCTTGCAGGTCCTGACCAAATACCTTGACCGAACCGGCGTTGGGACGGCGCAGGCCGACGATCGAGCGCAGCAACACCGACTTGCCGGTACCGGAGCCGCCGACCACGCCAAGTACTTCCCGGGGCATGATGTCGAGGTCGAGGTTGTCGTGCACGGTCTGCTTGCCGAAGCGATTGACCAGACCACGCACCTCGACGATGGGTTTGGCTGATTGAGTGCTCACCATCCCATCTCCATGTAGAACAGGGCAGCCAGGGCGTCGACCAGGATGACCACAAAGATGCATTGCACCACGCTGGAGGTGGTGTGTTCTCCGACCGACTCGGCGCTGCCCGAGACCTTGAAGCCCTCAAGACAGCCAATGATGGCGACCAGAAAGGCAAATACCGGCGCCTTGGCCATGCCCAGCAAAAAGTGTCGCACGCCGACATCGTCATGCAGCAGATTGATAAACATGACCGGCGAGATGTCCAGCGTGAAGGCGCAGACCATCGCGCCACCCAGCAGGCCCGATAGCATGGCGATGAAGGTCAGCGCCGGCAGGGTAATCAGCAGGGCGATGACCCGTGGCAACACCAGCAGTTCAAGCGGGTTGAGACCGAGGGCGCGAATCGCGTCGATCTCTTCATTGGATTTCATCGAGCCGATCTGTGCGGTGAACGCGCTGGCGGTGCGGCCTGCCATCAGTATCGCGGTCAGCAGCACGCCGAATTCGCGCAGGAAGGAAAATGCCACCAGGTCTACGGTGTAAATGCTGGCGCCGAAGGTCTGCAAGACGGTGGCGCCGAGGAAGGCGATGACCGCGCCGACCATGAACGTCAGCAGGGCGACGATCGGCACCGCATTTAGCCCGGTCTGTTCAATCTGTACCGCGATGGCGGTAGGACGCCAGCTGCGCGGACGGAACAGGCTGCTGAACAGTCCGCTCAGGGTCAGGCCGATAAACCCCAGCAGCTCGATGACGTGAGCCCAGTGCTGTCCCATGCTGACACCGATGCGCTCGAGCATTTCAATCAGCGGATTTGCGCCTGCCTGCTCCGGATCGGGGCCCCGTGGGCAGGTCGTTGCAATACGGGCAAGCAGTGTCTGACGTTCCCGGTTCAGGCCGGTATCCCCACTCAGCACCTGTTGCAGCCGGTCGACGCCAAGCATGTCGCAGATCAGCTGCGCGCCTGCGGTGTCGATGTGAGCGATGCCGCTGAGGTCAATCCGCGCCTGCTTTACCGCATCACCCGGCAGCTCGGCGGTCAGGCTGCGAAGCTCGGCGTAATTGGCCAGGGTCCAGTCGCCGCTCAGACAAAGGCTGTCGCGCTGGGCGTCCGGTAGGCGAATAAAGGGAGATGTATCGGGCATTGGGGATGCCTGCGCCGTTGGGGGGCGCAGCCTCGGGGGTCATGGCTTGCGCTTGATGCCGAAGTCTTCGGACAGGGTGCCCGGGCTGGCGGCGTCCTTGGGCGCATAGTCGCGCGGAGGCTCAAGGGTGTCGAATGCCGGTTCTGCCTGGGAGCGAGACGAGCTGTGCACGATGCCGGCATCCTGATCGAGCGCAGCCAGCAGACGCTGACGCGTCATGTCGTCCGGTGCCAGCTCAACGGCGCCATGGGTAAGGTGTTCCTGAATGTCCTGATAGCTGCGATTCAGGCGGCTGGCCAGGGTGGCGGTGGTCTTGAAGTGGGCTGCCACTTCCTGCTGATACTCTTCAAAACGCAGTTGCAGGCTCTCCAGCTGGGCCTGCGCGCTGCTGTTACTGCCGCCGCTGACGCGCCGGGATACCTGCGCCAGCACGATGCCGACGACGACGCCCACTGCCAGTGCAATGGCTGCTGCAATCCACAGGTTTTCGCTTGCTTCCACCTTGGGTCCCTCATCTTTAGGTTGGTGCTATCAGTCCAGCGGGTGCTGCCTGTCCGAACCATGTGGTTACGGTAACGACATTTGCCGGCCAAGGCTAGGGCATTTGCACCTAAACGATGGTGGGGGGCAGGCAACTTGTCAGTGTTGTCAGGCAGGGTTCAGAATACGGCGTTTGAGTGTCGCAGCACCCTCTGGTTCCGCTGATGCGACGCCCCAGCCCACGCAGTAGTCACGGAGTCGGTCATGTCCAGAGCGAGTGAAGAGTCAATTGTTATCGAAGGGCCGTGTGGTCCTCTTGAGGCGCTGCTGACCCGTGGCGATGTGCCCGGACTTCTGGCAGTGATCTGTCATCCCAACCCCGTGCAGGGCGGGACCATGCACAACAAGGTAGTGCACACCCTGATGCGCACGGCTCGGGATCTGGGGGCCAGTACCCTGCGTTTCAATTTTCGCGGCGTGGGCGCCAGTGCCGGGCAGCACGACTATGGTATTGGCGAGGTGGATGACTGCCTGGCGGTGATTGACTGGGTCCTGCAGCATGAGGGCGTATCGCGTCTGTGGCTGATGGGGTTCTCCTTTGGCGGCTTCGTCGCCGCCGCGGCGGCGACGCGACTGGCCCAATGGCCCGAGCGTCTGGTGTTGGTCGCACCGTCGGTTGAAAAGCAGGATTTCGCCGCGCTCAAGCCGCTGGTAGGGCCGGTCAGCGTCATGATGGGCGAGGACGATGACGTGGTCGCGCCTGAGGCTGTTTATGCAGCCTTCGCCGACGAGCGCGGGGCTGAGGTTGTCCGCTTTGCCGGCACCGGGCACTTCTTTCACGGCAAGTTGGTGCCGCTTAAAGCCGAAGTGGAGCGGGTTCTGACGGATCAGGCTTGATTGCCAAGGGGCGATGCTGGCGTTAGAGTATCGCTCCCTTCGATGTCCCTACTGGTATTGCGTGCATGTCTCCCCTTGAACGATACAAGGCCGATCTTCAGCGCCCCGACTTCTTTCACGACCCTGCTCAGGAGCGTGCGGTTCAGCATCTGCAGCGGCTATTCGATGATCTGATTCGCAGCGAAAACGAGCGCACCGGGTTTTTCGGGCGGTTTCGCAAGCGCAAGCCGGAACCGGTCAAGGGCCTGTATTTCTGGGGTGGCGTAGGGCGCGGAAAGACCTATCTGGTCGATACCTTTTTTGATGCGCTGCCCTTCGAGCGCAAGATGCGCACGCATTTTCACCGTTTCATGCAGCGAGTGCATCACGAGCTCAAGGGCTTGAAGGGCGAAAAGAATCCGCTGAAGCTGATCGCGGCGCAGTTTGCCAGCGAGGCGCGCGTCATCTGCTTTGACGAGTTCTTTGTTTCCGACATTACCGATGCCATGATTCTGGGCAGTTTGATGGAAGAGTTGTTCGCCCAGGGCGTGACTCTGGTGGCAACCTCCAACATCGTGCCCGACGGCTTGTACAAGGATGGCCTGCAGCGAGCGCGTTTTCTGCCTGCCATTGCCCTGCTCAATCGCCACACCGATGTGGTCAATGTGGACAACGGCGTCGACTACCGTCTGCGTGCACTTGAGCAGGCGGAGCTGTATCACTACCCGCTGGATTGCGACGCCTATGGCAGCCTGAAGCGCAGCTTCGACAGTCTGGTGCCCGATATCAATGAAGTTGTCGAGGCCGAGGAGCTGATCATCGAGAATCGCCCGATCAAGTCGGTGCGGGTCTGTGAGGATGTCGCCTGGTTCGAGTTTCGTGAGCTGTGCGATGGCCCGCGTAGCCAGAACGACTACATTGAGCTGGGCCGCATCTTCCACGCGGTGCTGATTTCCAATGTTGAACAGATGGGGGCTGCCAAGGATGACATGGCGCGTCGCTTCATCAACCTGGTCGACGAGTTCTATGACCGTAACGTCAAGCTGATTCTGTCTGCCGAAGTGCCGCTCAAGGATCTCTATTCCGGCGGACGTCTGGATTTCGAGTTCCAGCGTACGCTGAGCCGTCTGCTGGAAATGCAGTCACACGAGTTTCTTGCGCGCCCGCACAAGCCCTGATTCAGGCAGCCGGTTCGCGGCTGCCCTGCAGATAGGCTCGACGGTACTGGTTGGGTGACATGCCGGTATGCTGCCTGAACAGGCGGGCAAAGAAGCTGGCGTCGTCGTAGCCGATTTCGTAGCTGATGGTCTTGATGCTCTGACTGCTGGTAACCAGCAGGGTTTTTGCCATTTCGATTCGCAGCCGCTGCAGATAGTGCAGTGGCTTGTCCCCGGTAGCCTGGTGAAAGCGGCGCATGAAGTTGCGAATACTCATGCCGTGACGGCTGGCTACATCCTCGAAGCGAAACTTCTCCGCAAAGTGCTGTTCCAGCCACTGCTGAATTTGCAGGATCGGCAGATCATGATGCATCTTCTGGCCGCCAAATCCGATTACGCCGGGCGTGTAGTTGCGCTGTACTTCGTAAAACGCGTCGCGGGCCAGCGTGCGCGATACCTCAGGGCTGCACAGTCGCTCCGCAAGGTGCACGAACAGGTCTCTTGCCGAGCTGATTCCGGCGGCGCAGAGTACGCCCCCTGCGTCGGTCAGGTGTTTGTCGCGCTGCAACTCCACCGCCGGGAAGCGCCGCTGGTATTCGTCGTGAAAGCGCCAGTAAGTGGTTGCCTCCCGACCGTCGAGCAGGCCGGCTGAAGCCGGCCAGAATGCACCCAGGGCAACGGCGCCGATCAGGGCTCCTGCCTGACTTTGCTGTTGCAGCCAGGGGGCGACCTCGGGGTACTGCCCGTGCAGTTGGTCAAAATCGGCCCAGAACGAGGGCAGAATGATCAGCTGTGGCGTGACGTCATGGATGCTGGCTTCGGCATGGATCGGGTCGTGACTGAAGCCGGTAACCGGCTGACCGTCGGGTGTTACCGTCAGTACCTCAAATCCGGGTGTCAGCCCCTGACCAAGCTGGCGGCCGGTATTCAGGCTGGCCATGTAAAAGACATCCCGGGCCTGGGCCAGGGTCGAAGTAACGGTGAAGTCGGTCGCGAGAATGGCGACCTGGCGCAGTGTTGCCGCCGGTTGCTTTGGCATCTTGTTGTCGTTTTAGGCTGAATCGGACAGATATGGCCGAAATGGCCGTGCGTCGGCAGTGTCTACCGTTTGAGACGTTTGGGTCAAGTAGCGGCCGCCCTTGCGGGCGGCTGCAACAGGATCAGGGGGCCGGGTTCGGCTGGCTCTGATGGATCTCGGAGATCGCCTTCAGTACGCTGTCGGTCAGGCCCATGTTGATGCTGCTCAGGTTGCGGTTGAGCTGATCCATATTGGTTGCGCCAATAATGTTGCTGGTCACGAACGGCTGGCGGGTGACGAAGGCCAGGGCCATTTGTGCCGGGTCCATACCGTGGTCGCGGGCAAGCTGAACATAGCGGGCGCAGGCTTTCTGGGCTTGCGGATTGCTGTAGCGCACAAAACGTTCGAACAGGGTGATGCGCGCCTTCTCCGGGCGCAGGCCGTTGAGGTACTTGCCGGTCAGCACGCCGAAGGCGAGCGGTGAGTAGGCGAGCAGGCCGATCTGCTCGCGCATGGACATCTCGGCCAGGCCGATTTCATAGGTGCGGTTGAGCAGGTTATAGGGGTTCTGGATCGAGACCATGCGCGGCCAGCCGCGGGATTCCGCCAGATGCAGGAAGCGACTGACGCCCCAGGGGGTTTCGTTCGACAGTCCTATATGACGCACCTTACCGGCCTTGATCAGAGCGTCCAGCGCCTCCAGGGTGTCTTCAAAGGAGGTCAGCTCGTCGTCCGGATTATGGCGGTAGCCGAGCTGGCCGAAGAAGTTGGTCTGCCGGTCTGGCCAGTGCAGTTGATAAAGGTCGATGTAGTCTGTCTGCAGTCGCTTGAGGCTGCCCTCGATAGCCTGGTTGATATGCTCGCGGGTGAAGCGCGTGCGGCCTCCGCGAAGATGGCTGATGCCGTTGCCGGGGCCGGTAATCTTGCTGGCAAGGATCCATTTCTCGCGTTCACCGCGTTGCTGGAAGAAGTTGCCAATGATGGTTTCGGTTGCGCCGCTGGTTTCTGCCCTGGGCGGCACCGGGTACATTTCGGCAGTATC
>Ga0105354_1002472_pt1 | contig 10987 bp, 7 predicted proteins | sample GOMGulsemesocosm_FD_83658 | JGI IMG/M metagenome (GOLD analysis project Ga0105354, IMG submission 83658) | Methane-oxidizing microbial communities from mesocosms in the Gulf of Mexico - GOM9B Gulf of Mexico | ecosystem: Environmental > Aquatic > Marine > Cold seeps | place: USA: Gulf of America...
ATTTTTTCGAATGTGTCTTCTTCTGTCATTTCAATTGAATGTTATATTTGATACTATGTGATGTGGTTAGTATTATCTTCAGTAATTAATTTTTTTAATACAGTTAATGAGTTTTCATATTCTGTTTTGCTAAAAACGATAGGGTCAATATTAATTTTATCATCCGGATTATCTACAGTATCAATATTTCCATCTCCCCAAATAAAATTACACCAGATTATTAAATTATTTTTTCTAATAATTTTAAACATTAATGCTCCACATCCTTCATCTCCACATTCATTACAAACATATAGGGAAAATAAAGCATTATCTAGTCTTGACTGATTTTCAGATTTGAAATCCTCAAATTCAGAAAGTTCAAATTTCATGTTACTTCCCCAGCCAAATTTACTTATACTATCTCCGACACCACCTATTAAAATGGCCAAAGATTTACCATTTATATTAAAATCTATATAGGTTCTATTTCTCGAGCTTAATTTGAGCTGTTTCCTTTCAAAGGTTAATATAGAATTTGGTTCGATTATATTTGTCAATTGGGATTCATCCTTTTTTATATTTAATGTCACCGAAAGTTTTTCGTTTAAAGCCTCAACTAAATTATTAATTATTTGACGTCTGTATTTTTTTCTATTAAAAATCTTGGTTATTTGAAATGATATTACCACAATATCTTTCGAATTAATAACACTTAAATCGGTTAGAGAGTCAAATTCTCCTAAGCCAAAACAATTATCTTTTCCGTCCCAAAGAATCTGAATAGCATGGTTATCTTTAGTGTTTGACCATTGAAAAAGTCGCGTTTCGACTCCTTCTATGTTATGATCATCTCTAATTAAAGAATAACCGTTGTTTTCAAGTTTAGAATTAATTATAGTCAGAACGAACTTATATATTTCATCTAAATTTTCTCTAATGTGTTTAGCCATAATTGATTAAATGTGTATTTGTGACTGCTTTATGTTTTTATTGAAACTAAATGTATGATAATTTGTCAGAGTAATGAAAAATGAATCGTATTGAACTCAGTTCTTATGTATTAGTTCATTTAAATTAGCTAAGCGACCTTTTTGTCCAAACAATTCTTTCCATAATTTAAACACTTCTAAAAATTCGGCTTTGGTAAGGGCAATTGTTCCTCCCGTAATATGTAGGTATTGTGCTCTTATTTTTAGATTACCTAGAACCGTAGTTTGCTTAAATATTGGTTCAAAATCGGAGTAACTTAAGAAATGAAATACAGTCATTCCTTCACTTTTTCCCGTTGCAGTTGTCATGTCGGGGTAGCTATTAACGTAAACTTGACCTCTACTAAACTGTTCAATGGCTTGTTGTGCTTTATCAAGTCGTACTGGGGAAAATGATAATTCTCTATTCTTATTTACGATATGATTTTCAATTAAAATTAAACCGAAATTAACCAAGGCAGTGTCATTAAAGATCAAACAGTCTCCAATTTTTAGATTGTTGATAGATTTAACTGTTGCAGTTTCAATTAATGAATCATTGTCAGACATGTTAGTGTTTTTAGATTCGGTACAACTTGTTAATATGGTAAATCCAAGTATTATGTTTATTATCAATAGTCTCATGGTGTTTAATTATAGGTTTTTTGTTTTTTAACGGGGGTAGTAAGTTTTTTGTAACTATTGATTATTTATAGTAATGCGTCTTTTAATTTGTCATTTAAGAAATCTGTATTTTTTAATCTTGTATGCGAAATATTTAGAGTCGTCAAGTTTAATTCATTTATACTTTCTGATACATTGGTTAATGGGTTTCCTTGAAGTCCCAAATATCTTAATTTTTTCAAATGTTTAATGTTTTCAGGTATGCCTTTGATGTTATTTCTACCTATGCTTAAACTTTGTAAATTTTCCAATCCAAAGATAAATTCTGGAATTTCATTTAATTGATTATCGACTAACCTTAATGTTTTCAATTTTTTAAGTTGAGCTAATTGATCAGGTAATTTTTTTATTTGATTATTATCCAGGCTTAATTCTGTTAATTCTGAAAGATTACCTAATTCACGCGGTATTGTCGAGATACAATTGTCATTTAACCATAAGTTTTCAAGTTTACTTAAATGACCAATTGCTTTAGGTATTTTACTAATTTCATTATAACTTGAGTAGAGTGTTTTAAGATTCTCTAAGGAATTAATTTTTCTAGGAATTTCCCTTAATTTTCCATACATATAATCTAGTCTAGTTAAGTGACTTAATTTCCAAACACCTTTTGGAAGCTTTGAAAGTCTATGAAAGCTTAAATCAAGAAAGTTGGTCGCCTCAAATAAATCAAGTCGTCTATTATTAATGCATGAAATTTTAAATAAAAGATTATCAAAAATTAAGTTAAATAAATCAGTATTACCCTTTGACAAGAGCATGATTTCTTTAAAATTTCTATCTATTTCAGAATAGTCTTTTCTAGCTATAATATTTAAAACGTCTTCTTCTGTCATTTCAATTGAATATGTTATTTTTGAATGTACAAATTTAGTGTGAGTAATGGATCATTTTAATTAATGGTATAATGCACTTATTTTCAATGTTCGGTAAAACTCATCTTTATCTGCATTATCTGGTAAGCCAGCTACCTGTCCGTCTCCTAGTTCCATTATGATCCAGTCTCCGTTTTTCTTTTTTGCAATGTCCATTGTAAAGAAGTTACTTTCAATTGTTTGAGCTATTTCAATAAACTCTTGTAATGATGGTGTGGTCTCTCCATATTCGCCTTCATCCCAATAGTTTAAAACTTGAATCACCTTTTTATTAGCAAAAAACACTCTAAATTCCATTGTTAATGGCATATTACTTTTCGAATGTTCAGTTAGAAATTCAAGCTCCTCAAACTTTCTAAACACTAAACCTTCATTTAATAAATCCCCTCTTAATTCTATAAATTTGTCTACAACAGATTTTACGCTATCGTTATCAGAAGCGTTTGGAATAAAGCACGCTTCTTTCCAACTATGTTTTTCAGACTTAACAAAATCCTTTACAATTATTGGATTATTTCCAAATTCTAAGGTTAAATTTCTTATTGATTCATCATTGATTTCGGTTGTCCAATTTGATTTCGGAGTTTTTGATTCAATTTTGTCATAAGAGTTTGGTAAGTAGTGACAGTGTTCGTATTCTTTTGGAGTATTGATTAATTGGATGTTTTTCAACAATAGAGCATCAAATAATTCTTTGTATTGATTTGGAGTAAGCATCCAACCTCTATAAATAGCATATTCTTTTATTTCTGAGTTTTTGACAAACTTTAGAGCCTTTGAAATATTGTTTCCTATTAATTCTTCAAAACTTATTAATGAAAAAGTAAATCCAGCTTTTATAGCAGCTTGTTTTTCACTTTCATAGTCAGGTTCAACTTCCCTATTGTCAATTACACTATCGCAATAAATTATTCTCATGATATCTTACTCTTTTGATGAACAACTCCTCAACTTTGAACAGTACGTAATTTTGAAACTCAAAGTTCATAGGTTATCGTTTAGTCAAATTTAAGAATTTATTATCAGTAATCGAGTGAATATTTGAATTTTACGGAATGATTATAGACAGCGGATTTTCAACTGACTAACAGCTTACATAGTGTTTATAATTATTCTACTAAAATTTTACAATTATGCGAGAATATTAAAAATAGTTTAATATAAAGACTTGAAACAAAAAAATATTGAGCTAATTCAGGTTAACCTATCCTTTACTGAAATACAAATTTAAAGCTAATCTGAAGTTTGGTGCTATAATATTAATTTGAAGAAGATATTCCAAAAAACAACTCTCTCATTTTAGGGGAGGTAATTTTAAATTATTATATTTACAACTCATCAATTTTAGAAACATTGAAATTACTAAAACAAAAGATATTATACTTTTCTGAAGGAAAATCTGACAAGGTTTATGAAGTAGACTTATGTGAAGTAGGATCAGATCTATTTACGGTAAACTTTAAATACGGTAGGAGGGGTACAAGTTTAAGAGAAGGAACCAAAACAGTTTTTCCAGTAACTTATGATGAAGCAGAAAAAATATTCAATAAGTTAGTTGAAAGTAAAGAAAAAAAAGGGTATTCCGAAAACGGAGAAATCAAAAAGACAGACACTTCAGTTAAGCCTGAAAAAGTTAATACTGCACGAGAAGAAACCATTTTTAAATATCTTAAAGAAGCAAGTTTAGGTAGTTATACTAGAAACTGGAAAGTGTCGAGAATAATAATGCGAACTGTTTCTTTAAACATGACTAATGCAGTAGAATTAATAAGGCCTTTTATTAATTCTAAAGATGAGTTTGAGCAATATGCTGCAATTTTTGCATTGGCACATTTTAAAGATATTTCTCAAATTGAAACTATTTTCAAGGTTTTTAAAGAAAAAGGCTTTGGAAGTAAAGTGGGTAGAATTGCCGTTTCATTTTTGATTAAACTTGGAAAATTAGATGACTACACCGAAATCAAAGAAACTATTTTATTACAAAAACCAGAAGAAGTTTCTTTAACCAAAGATGTAATAGTTTCTATAGCTTCCTATCTGTTAAATAACAAAAATATAGATGCAAATATACTTTATTACGCTTATTTAAGTAGTTTAAAAAATAAAGAAATAAGAAGTAGATTATTTGATTTTATTGAAAAGACTCCTTTAAAAGTTAACACGTTTAAGTCTATTCGTTATATTTATAGAACTGCTGAAATTACTAATGATATTTCTTTTTTAACCTTATTAGCTAAGCGTATTGCAATAAGTAATCCTGTATATAATTCTAGCTCTTATGGTCTATATATGGATAATGAATATGTTAATCCTTCAGAAGAAAAAATTAAGAAGAATCCAAAAATTGCTTTTTCAAGTAATACCAAATTTTATTTTAATAAAACGGCTTATAAATTAGCTTATAACTATAGTAAAACAAATACGGATGACTACATAGAATATGCTACTAGTTTATTATGCTCCTTGGATGATAAATTAGATAATGAACGAGAAGATATTCAATTTTTCTATGATTATGATTACGAAAAAGGTGAATATAGAAACGAAAAAAGATACTATCCAAAATACAGTAATTTTTTAGCGTTAATGTATATTTTATACGGTAACTCGTCTAAAATTAATGGAACGAGTAAGCAATATTTTACACAAGATTTAAAGGAAGTAACAAGCCAAAGAGTAGAGACGTTGCCTGAAGTTTGGAATAGAAAACCACAAGAAGTATTAACTGTTTTAGCACATGCGAAAAGTGATATAGCTATCAATTTTTCGTTGCTAATTTTAAATGATAATCCCAAATTTTTAGAAAATATAAATGAAGACTTATTATCAAAATTAGTTAGCCATTATGATGAAAGAGTTGTTGAAATAATATTACCTGTTTTAAAAGAAAAATATAGAACAAAACAAGCTGAGGAAAATGTATTATTTTCATTATTACATTCTAGTAGTCAAGAAGCAAATTCAATAGCATTGGAATGGTTAAAAAAATACGAAAACAGCTATTTTAATGTACCTCTATTTATTCCAAAATTACTTTTAACAGGTAAGGTTTTTATTATTATTTATTTAAAAGAACTGTATAGAACGAGTATTGCATATAATATCTCTTTCAATCTTACAGATATAAATGTGTTTTTTGAAAATGATACTGATTTTAACTTTGACTATCTAATTCTAATTAATGAGTTAATTGGTGAAACAAATTTTGGTAAACTTTTAAAAGAAACGACTGAAGAAGAGATAAAAACATTAGCTAAGTCGAATAGTGTTATCAATAAAATATTCGCAATTAACTTAGCAAAACATAATAAAATACCCGCATTTCAATTGTTTAAAGATGATTTTGATAGCTATATAAATTCTGATGAAGAAATTCTTAGAAAATCAGGAATTGAAATAATTGCTCATTTTAATAATGACTTTCTATTAGAAAATCAACAAAAGATAAGTTCCTATTGTTTTTCTGAATATAGTGAGGTTAGAGATGCCATACAGCCAACGATTGAACGTTTGTTAAAGTTAGATACTGTTTTCAAAGAAACACTTCTAAACAAATTGCTACATACTATTATTGAATCTGAAGAATATGAGGGTGTCCACAAGACTAGTTATTCTATTTTAGTTCAATATTATGATGAAAAATTACCATCTATTTCAAAAGGAGATATTGTGAAATTAGTGCTTTCTAATTATGATTTTGCACAAAAATTAGGAACACCATTATTTAAAGAACGTGTTATATTAAAAGATTTTTCAATACCTGAATTAATTGAATTGTCTAATAGTGCTGTTTTAGAAATAAGAACCGCTTTACATAACTATTTTATACAAGATGTAGCAAGAATTAATTACGAACTAGAAGACGCATTAAAAATATTTAACAGTAATTGGCAAGATGTAATCGATTGGGCTATTTTATATTTTAAAGAAAATATTGAATCTAAGAATTGGACTATAGAAATGTTATTATATGTTTCTGATCACACTAAAACTGACGTACAAGACTTTGGAAGGGAAATGATAATTACTCATTCCAGTGAAGATAAAGGACTTCCTTTGTTAATAAAACTACAAGAACATCCAAGTAAAAAGATGCAGTTTTTTGTTACTAATTATTTAAATAATTATGCTTCTGATAAAGTTGAGATAATTTTACAATTAGAATCATTTTTCAAAACAAGTTTATTTAATATTAATACAAATAGGGCGACTAAAACACGTATTTACTCTTTTTTAAAGCAAGAGTCTATTAAGAATGAGAAAGTTGCTAAAATGACTGTGAAAATAATTAATTCTGTTTTGGGCACAAAAACAATGTTAGATAATAGCAATAACATTGATGTATTACTTGAAATTATAACTGTATATCCAAATTTAGAAGTTCCATTAACCATAAAACCAGTATAGAAATGAAATTTAATTATAAATATGGTGGGAATAGTAAAGTACAAAACACTTCCAATTCTACTGTGGTAAATTTTGCGCCAGATATTTTAAGAGAACCAACATTTTTTGTAGGTACATTAGATAAAAAAATTCCATTTAGGGAAGCTATTTCTGCTTTACACTCCGTTGTTCTGGCCGATTTTAATTTTCAGCCAAAAGATAATACTGCTTATTTGGCTTGGTTAAAGTCTCAGGAAGAGGTTTGGCTTGCTGACGCTTCTGTTGAACTATCTAAATTACAAGATGAATTAAAAAACGTACAAGCCGAGTTACAAGGTTTACGCAGTTTTAGAGAAAAAATAACAAAACCATACTACACAGCACAACGTAATTATTTTGCTTATTTATATAAACGAGATATGGCAGCTTGGTATGTTTTAGATCCTGTAATTACTGTGCACCCTGACCAAGTTTTTTTTGAATGTTTTAGTAAAGACGAGTCTGTATATGGTAAACTTTCATGTGGTTATGATGTTTTTAAAGATATAAATGAATTTAAATGTGGTACTACAAATATTGATTATTCAGATAATTTATATCAAGAGTTTCAAAAAATAAGAACCTATAAAGAGACTGACTTTAAGATTGATCCATCTGGTTTTGATATTAAAACTACAGGTGAAGAAAATTATAAAGAAGTAAAGATAGATTTACCAGATAGTTGGGTTCGTGGTTTTTTACAAGTAAGTTCAGCAATGACAGGTAACAAGGTTTCATTTGAGTTAGAAGCCATAGATATTGCCAATTTTATTTCCGTTTTAAAACGAAACAAAGAACGAAAAGGACCAAGGTCAATTAAATACATTCTAAAACCCGGACAACCAATTGTAGCCGTTTTTGAACCATGGAATATAGAAGTTGAATGTACTCAGTCAATTTATAAAGGAGATAAAGAAGAAGGGATTAGAGTTTGGGGTAGGCGTAGACTATTATTGTTAGAACGTTTACTACCAATAACTAATAAATTTACAGTACACCTTTTAGGGCATGGGATGCCTTCTTTTTACATTGCGCATTTAACTAATGAGATGTATTTTACTTTGGGACTTTCAGGTTGGACAGCAAATGATTGGACACAGTCAAGTCAGTTAGACTTATTAGCGCCAAGAGGTCAAGTTTCATCAACTACTATGCAAACTATCTATTTGAAATTACGAAAAGATTGGTTTAGTACCGAAAATGATATTGCAAAACAATTAAATTTAGATGTAAATACAGTAAGACAATCTTTAGCTACATTTACTCAGGCTGGTAAGGTTATTTATGATTTGAAAAATAAGGTATATAGAGTACGTGAATTAAAGCGTGATGGAATAGATATTGACTCACTTCGTTTTTCTAGTGAAACCGATAAAGAGGCATATACTTTAATGCAAAATGGTGAAGTAACTGACTTGAAAATTAATGAACAAAATGATAGAGTTGAAATTAGAGGAGTAATATCAAAACAAAAAAACTCAAAAGTTATCATAGATAAAGATTTAAAAATAGTAGATGGAAAATGTACTTGCAGCTATTATAATATGAATAAAATGACAAAAGGACCTTGCGCGCATATATTAGCATTGAGGCTTGCTTTTGATAAAAAATACTAATATATTTGAACATTGGTAGTGATAAGATAAAGACCTTGCATTCTGATTGGTGGATCGCCAATCTTGCTCATAGTTACTGAACGCGTCACTGACTTAAACTTAACTTGTGAAATAGGTACTATGGTGCCATTTCCGGTTATACTTCTGCGAAGTGAAATAGCACCATAGTACCTATTTCACTGGAGTTGTTTAATTCAGTCATTAGAATTGTACGAAGGAATTTAAAAAACAATCTTATTGCTACCTTTTTTATAATTTATGGAAAATTCTGCTGAAAAAAGACAAGCGATTTATGACAAAATAAAAGAGTCTTCTAAACAAGAATACATTCTTTCAGAAATGAAACGTTTGGGTTTTTGGAATGATGAGTCTGTTGATTTTGAATCTGTAAATAAATTCTTTAAAGAGGAAAGAGAGTTATCTAAAAAGCTACAAAAGCTTCTTAAAGACAAAAAGATAATTGAAGACCCAGAAGCTTTTATAGCTAAAAAACATAAAGAACGTAAAATTGCTTCAAAAATCAAGCAAAAGGAAACCAAAGAACGTAGAGAAAAAGAGCGTCTAGAAAAAGCGTCCAAATGGAAAGAATCTAAAGAAAAGGATATTATTTATTTAGGTGAGAATTATTCACATCAATTAAATAATAAAACTTCAAACCTAGAAAATTTAAAGTTACATAATTTACCAGTTTTGAATACCGCTTTAGATGTAGCACATGCAATGAAAATGAGTATAGGTGAACTACGATTTTTATCTTTTTCAAGAAAAAATGCAAATATTAGTCATTATAAACGTTTTCAAATACCTAAAAAAACTGGAGGCTATAGATTGATTTCTGCACCAATGCCTAGGTTAAAATATGCTCAGACTTGGATTTTAGAAGAGATTTTAAATAAAATAGAGATACACGAAAAAGCTAATGGTTGTGTAGTAGGTAAGTCAATTAAAACCAATGCAATTCCGCATATAAAAAAGGATGTTGTCATTAATCAAGATTTGAAAAATTTCTTTCCTACGGTAACTTATAATCGTATTAAAGGAGTGTTTACATCTTTTGGATATTCAGATCAGGTTGCAACCATTTTTGCATTAATTTGTTCAGAACCTAAAATAGTAGATATTTCTTTACTCGGTAAAGATTATTATGCTCAACAAGGTACTCGGTTTTTGCCACAGGGTTCGCCTTGTAGTCCTGCCATAACAAATGTTATATGTAGAAAATTAGATTTTAGACTAAATGGTTTAGCAAAAAAATATGGTTTTGATTATACTAGATATGTGGATGATATTACATTCTCTGGTACTCAAAAACAATATGAAAACATTAATAAAATATTAAAGTACTCTCGTCATATAGTAAAAGATGAAAACTTTAACTTACATCCTGAAAAGTTGCGCATCATGAAACGCAATAATAGGCAAGAAGTGACAGGTATAGTTGTAAATGAGAAAGCAAATATTCCTAAAAAATCTTTAAAACGATTTAGAGCGTTGTTATTCCAAATTGAAAAAGATGGAATAGTAGATAAGTACTGGAATAAAAATGGTAATGTTTTAGCTCAAATCGATGGATTTGCTAATTATATTTATCAAATAGATAAAGAAAAGGGAATAAAATACAAACAACGTGTTGCACTTATTTTGGCAAAATATAATTACAAAGAGGAACATAAGAAAATCTATGTTAAAGCAAAATCAATAGAGAAAGCAGGTTTTTTTCAAAAAATCATCTCCTTTTTTAGGAAATAATTTTGATTAATTGGATAATGTGAAACCACTTAACAGTATTTTATTTTTGTCATTTTTATTAAACTCCTATTTGTAAATTTTTCGTTTGATAAAGTGCTATTATTTTCAATTTTGGATTGTTTGGAGGTAATCTTTATTATTGTAAAGGTTGCCATAAATTAACTAATAATGCTAGAAGTATAGTATTAGGAATACCTTACACTGTTTGCAAAAAATGCTTTAAAGCAAAGGGTGGAATTAAAGGGAGGTATGGAGAGATAACAAGTGAGCAATTAAAATTATTTAAATAATTACAGTTCGTACCTCTTTTGTTTCACATATCAAGGCAAATGATTAATTATTTACCTCTACAGTACTAATAGTTTAAAGTACTGTAAAGGTAATTTGACTATTTATAAAGAATAAAGGACAGAAAAACGCATAAAAAAACACCTGTCCAGCTAATAGATAGGTGTTTAAAAGTGTTAAGTTATTTGTTTTGATAGTAAATATGTTGAATTTAAAAAATCATTCCAATCTTGATTAGTAATTCAAGCTCGTTTGCTTCTAATTAGTAATCCAAAACCGTTATAACCCTATGAAAAGAAAAGATCGTCTTGTTTAGATTGAAATGATTTTATTATTTTTCTCTTTTTAATAATCTCCCAAATATACTTACATTTCATCAGTAGATGGAATAGTTGCTCCA
>Ga0105354_1002480_pt1 | contig 10971 bp, 7 predicted proteins | sample GOMGulsemesocosm_FD_83658 | JGI IMG/M metagenome (GOLD analysis project Ga0105354, IMG submission 83658) | Methane-oxidizing microbial communities from mesocosms in the Gulf of Mexico - GOM9B Gulf of Mexico | ecosystem: Environmental > Aquatic > Marine > Cold seeps | place: USA: Gulf of America...
AAAAACAGCTATTATCTTTGTCAGACACTTTAATTGATGAGGTGGAGCAGGCTGACATTATCTTGATCTCTTCACCCATGTATAACTATGGTATGCCGGCTGTCCTCAAAGCTTGGTTCGATCAAGTAATACGCATTCATAAAACATTTTCTTTTGATTTAGCAAGAGGAAATTTTCCGTTAGAGCCAATCATGTCGGGGAAAAAAATGGTGTTAATTTCATCAAGTGGAGAATTTGGTTTTGAAATAGGCGGTATTAGAGAGCATATGAATCACTTAGGACCGCACATTGAAGTTTTAGGGAAATACCTAGGGGTAGATGACTTTTATGAAATCAAATCTGAATATCAAGAGTTTGCTGATGAGAGGCATAGTAAGTCCCTGAATGACGCTTATCTATCTATTGAAGAACTTGTAAAGCAGCTCTCGTGATTTTTATACGGGTTAATCGCCATAGTGCGTTTTTTAAATAGTAAAAACCTCAAATCTACAAAGAATAGTGCATCTCTAGCTTTTAAAATCATTAAGTCAGTAAAATTGCTGATGAATTAGGGGGTAGTTTATGAAAACATTAGAGCTGAAAAAGTCCTTGGAAATAGCGTTAATGAAAAAAACTGTTCAGCTTATTCTAGATCAAGTTAGCAAAGGGGGATTCCTTTCTCAGCTCTGGTTGTGGATGAACAAGGTAATGTACTCGGGGAAGGGATCAACCAAGTCAATGAATTGTGTGACCCCTGTGCACACGCTGAAATTATGGCTATTTAGGAGCGGGGAAAACATCTGGAGATGCCAATCTAGCGGGGAAGACGTTATATGCTTCTGGAGAGCCATGTGCTTTATGTTACTTGGCTGCTAAGTGGGCAGGCATCAGCAACATCTTTGTAGCATGTGATCGTCATGAAGCTGCAATGGCTGGGTTTGACTATCGTTGGTCGTATCATTTTATAAATCAAGGGGGGCCCTGTGCCCCAATGCAGGTAAAAAAACTATCAATTGCTGGAGCTAACGGCCCATTCAAACGGTGGGAAGAGCTTTCGGGCAAACACATTAGCAGACAATAAAATAGCTTTCTTAGCAGCTAATATTGTCGAAGCTTGAGTATCGACTAATTATTGTATCTGGGCGAAAGGGTCGTTTCACTGCTAGCTATTTTAAACGCAATATAGCCGTCAGTAAGCTCATGTTGTAACCGAATTCAATCGACCGCTGTGCTGCCAATAGAAAAGAGCACTGCGCCGCTTGGATTACATGCATCATTTATTTATCCGCTTAATGCTACTTCTCTCAAAGAGCCAATTGGCATATTTGATCATCTAATGCTCCGTTTTAAAGAGTGATATAAATTTAATGGTCTATCTATATTGAATTTATAGAGTCACTGAATCAAGTTAATGGGTGATATACCTATTTATCTACGTGTGCACTGTATTTGGGACGCAAAAGCTGCAAGTTAATCTAGTGTTAATTTAGTGCGTGTTTACATCTTTCATCAAATAATTATTCTATCGAATAATCAGTGCTAACTGTTATTGGCAAATGACAAGGGAAACTCAATATGAAGCCTCCCATGAGTCAAATCTATACACATCTGCGGCGCGACCGCTCTCATCGTGTTGCAAGCTCAATTGAGAGCATGGAGATGAAAAATGCCAAAATATGTGATTGAAAGAGAATTAGCCGGTGCTGGAGGTTTATCGAGTGATGAACTTAGAGGAATCGCGACAACATCTTGTGATGTTCTTAATGAATTAGGGACTAAAATTCAGTGGGTTGAAAGTTATATGACAGATAATAAAGTTTACTGCGTATATATTGCTCCCGATGAATCCCTGATTAGAAAACACGCACAAATGGGCGGATTTCCTGTCAATTCAATCAATGAAGTTAAAGCTATTATCGACCCTACTACATCAGAGTAAATGAAATCAGTTTAAGTGGCTAATCAAAGGAGAATGAGATGGATATTTCATTATATGAAAGGCTGGGTGGTACAGAAGGTATTACCAATATAGCGAGTGATGTTGTAGATATACACTTGTTAAACCCTAGGGTTTCAAAAAGATATGCGAACAGTAATATGACTGCTTTAAAAAATGGTGCAGCGACCTTTTTTATTGCGGGTACAGGAGGACCTAACGTTTATAAAGGCAAAGATATGCTTGAAACTCATCGGGGGATGAACATAGATGAAGGTGAGTTTGTTGCTGTATTAGACGATGTGCTAGAAGCCTTAAAGAAGAACGACATCGGCCAACGCGAAATGGAAGAAGTACTTTTTGTTTTATACAGTATGAAAGCTGATATTACCTTTAATTAGGTGTGATCGCTCAGACCTGATCTGGCAGAAAGCCGTTTTTAACGGTATTTGCCATTTTAGGTTTGAGCAAAATTATGTTACGCCTAAACAGCATGATCATTAATGAATATAGCATGTTCTAAAATCGTGCTTTTCACTGAGCGTTGTAAGTCATTCCAGTGTACCTGGATTGGATAAACGCGCACAAGACTTTGAATAACGAAGGAAGCGCCGTGATTTAGATTATCGTTAGTGTTGGCTCAGTTTATTTACTTTTCCTACGCTCTTCAGTATCAGAAGGAGGTTGAGTTGATTAAGCTGTTTCGAGAGCGAAGTTTTGCTCCACTCTCTTATGCATGTTACTTATATTAAGCCTGAGTCTGCGTAAATTATAGGTTGATGTTTTGGGTAGTAAACTGTTTATGAGTCGCTTTGGCTTTATCAAGATAACGTTTATATTCTTCTTTGGGTACAAAAGATCCACCTGTTAACCAAGCAATATGCGTACTATTCTCCATAGAACCATGTAGATTATGAGAATTTACGTAAGCTTTGCCTTCGTCTGTATTTAGCATATGCATGCCTAAACAAGCGATAGCTGAAGAAGGTTCAACTTTGATATTCTCTAGGCTGTTTAACAAATAGAGTTGATTATAAAGCTGTTCATCTGTTGCTGTGAAAACACCAGAAACTAAATCACGGGTCGCATCACAAACCCATTGTGATGCTGTGCCAACGGCTAGGCCATCTGCATCAGTGTCTATATTTAATCCTAATTCATAAATAGAGCTAGGAGAGGAGTTAGGCTCTCCCGCCATTCCTAGTAACATGCAAGGGGCTTGGACAGGTTCTGCGAAAAAGCAGTGAACATGATCACCAAATAAGAGCTTTAATCCAAAAGTAATGCCCCCTGGTGCGCCTCCCACACCAGCCGGTAAATAGACAAACAGAGGATGCTCTGCATCTACGCTTATTTCTGCAGCACTAAGCTGTTCTTTCAAGCGCAATGCCGCCACTGCATACCCCATAAACAGTTCGGGAGAGCGTTCATCATCTACAAAATATTTGAATGCACTAGCCTGTGCTTCTTTGCGGCCCGCATCGACTGCTACAGCGTAATCAGCTTGGTGCTCTATGACTGTGACTCCTCTGCTTCTCAGGCGTTGTTTTTTCCATTGTTTAGCATCAGATGACATATGCACGACCGTTTTAAAACCTAAAGCAGAGCCAATAACACCAATACTTAACCCCAAATTGCCAGTGCTACCTACAATTATGGTGTATTTATTAAAGAGTTTTTTTGCATCTGCTGAAGCTAAATTTAGAAAACTGGTATCATTGTCGTGGATCATGTCATACTTTATACCAAGCTCTTGAGCAAAGCAGAGTACTTCGTGGATACCGCCGCGGGCTTTAATAGAACCTGCTACAGGTAAATCGTTATCTGTCTTTAAAAACAGAGAGCCGCCAATGGAATTAATATGACTGTTTAGCTTATCGGCTCTGACAAGTGGTGACTCAATCAACCCTTTATTGTGCTCTAACTCTGGAAAAATCTCAGTGAGTAATGGTGCAAATCGTTGCAGTCTATTTTGCGCCTCATAAAGTGCTTTACTATTAGGTTTTACTGGTGCTGCTTGCGTGTTTTGATAAGCAGTATTTAACCAAGTCAGTGGTTTGCACAGTTGCATATCCTTTAAATCGTTTTCACTAATATTTAATTTTCTCATTTAACCACCTTATGCAACGCTATGAATTTTATTCAGTGAATTTTGTACTGATACTTAACGATATACAATCGATAGATTCTTCTTTTGTGTTTAGTTAAACTAAACTCAAACAGAATAATTAGAAATATATATATGCCTATAATTACAGCGAGTACGTTTTCATCACTGGTCTATTTTGAAACATGCGGCCGCCTTCTTAGTTTTTCAAAAGCGGCACAGGAACTGAGTATTACAACAGGCGCTGTAAGCCAGCAAATTCGAAAGCTCGAGGAACGGTTGGAATTTAAATTATTTAAGCGCCATCCCAGGGGAATCACATTAACGGATGAAGGCGTTGAGTTACTGGCAATAACGAATCAATCTTTGGAATCTATTCAAGCGACGATAAAAAGGTTACAAAAGCATGCCTTAAATGGTCCAGTTAAAATTAAATCGACGCCATCGATCGTATTTAAATGGCTTATTCCCGCGCTGAAAACCTTTAATGAAGCTCACCCAGATGTCATCGTAGAAACTTATGCAGAAGCATCGCTGTTAGATTTCGATAAAATAGAGTTTGATTTAGCGATAGACTACAGTATGGGAAAATATAAAAACATTGATGCTAGGTTCTTAAATGAGGAGATCTTATATCCCGTTATTAGTCCTTCCTATATGCCAGATGCTGATTGGAGTGACACTAATACATGGAAGAAGGCGGTTTTATTACATGATTCAATGCCTTGGTTGGGAGCATCTAAAGATGAAGAATGGCGCTACTGGCTAAATAGCCAGGGCAAGTTTGATGTAGACAGTAAACAAGGCCATTACTTTAACCGCTCAGATATGGCTATAGCCGCTGCAACTGCTGGGTTAGGTATAGCTTTAGCCCGAGGCAGTCTTGTTGTAGACGAAGTTCAAAACGGTGCTCTAATATCCCCACTTCCCGCAGTGGCTTCTTGCTGTCGATATTATTTATTAACACCTACAGGTAAACCTACAAACAGCAAAGCTAAAATATTAAGCCAATGGCTCGCAGGTCTGCCTTTAACACAGAGCGAATTATAAGAAGAATGTTCTATAACGTTTAGACCAGTATCATTCTCCGTACTCAATTAATAGTAAATCATTACCTAACAATTATTGGAATAATAGGAGCCTGTGGTGTCCTGCGTTTATGCTAGCAGTGGTATAGCGTTAGCGGTGTATTTGTAAAGTAAAATAGATGTCACTCAATTATTGCCGAGCGTTTATAAAGCTTACGTATAAAATGAACGGTTTATGCAACGCTTACATAGGTCACTTAACGACTGCAGTCACTAGCAAACTACATTTTCCATCTTTTAGTGTTTTGGTATTTATGCCTTGCAGCGAATGATCTTATTAGAAATTTTTGTCTCTTCTCTGTATTCATTATAGGTTTAGTTCTGATGACAATAAATTAGTGTTATTGATTAAAATTGTGTAGAAATTATGCGCTGAAAAGTTGACAGTAATCACTCAATACCTAACCATTTCAATTCACCTAATCTAGGGTATGCCGAGCAACATCCATAACGTTCTATACAAATAACTAAAGGGGTATTCGTGAAAAAAAATCAGCGAATGGTTTAACCCTTAGTTCGATTTATGCCTAAGAGGGTCGTCTCTCTGGTATAGCTCTATGGGCTATCTCACAATAGCTTGACGTCTGTATGCTGACGTTAATCGAGGAAATTCTCTACAATTTATGTGTTTTGAACATGTTTATTGTTTCTTTAGGCTAAACTGATTTAAACAGCGAATCTTTTGGGGGGTTGCAGTGTATCGTCGTTATATTCTATTCGTACTTTTATGCATAAACTCTTTTGCTCTGGCTTCTAACCATGAAATAGAAATTAGAACCATCGCTATATCACCTTATGGTATTGATAATAAAGGAGAGTTAAGTGGTGTCTACTATGATTTATCCAACCTGATTTTTGGCGAAAACAATAAAGTTAACCATTTTATTTATCCGTATGCGAGGATAATTCATGAGCTTAAAACTGGACATACAGATTTAACTATTATGTTCAAATATAAAGAGTTAGAGGAATATGTCACTTATATTGTCGCATTGCCACCACTGCAAAATGTCGTTGTAGGGGGGCGTGGTAATAATATTCAGTCAATTGCTGAGCTAGAAGGGAAAAGCGTTGCTTATCTTCGAGGTGCAAACTTTAGTAACGAAATAGAGAACAATTCAGAAATCACACTGTATAGGACAAAAAACTTCAAGCAAAGTATAGAGATGTTAGCGGCGGGGCGAGTTAGTGCTGTGATCGGACCATATGAAGCGCTATTAATGGCGGCTAAAAGCGCAAGTAAAGATAAAGCGTTTTTTGGCGAGCCGTTATTAGTTTCTGAACGAACGCCTTGGTTGCAAATTTCAAACAAAAGCATCTATAAATTTAACCTAATCGAACTAGAAGAGAAGTTTAAAAAATTAATAGAAAATAATGATTTAGAGTATTTAAAGAAAAGATATTTGTCAAAGTAGTCGTCTCTTAGAAGGAAAAAGATAAGACAGTTATGGTTAAATTTTTTCAGAGTCAATTAGCCAAAAAAGTAACTCTTAATGTTATTTTAATCAGTACATTTTTTGCTTTATTCAGCTCTGCTATTCAGATTTATTCTGAATATAAAAAAGAGCTGAATGTGGTATCCCTTGAATTAGAGCAAGTAGAAAAAACACATCTAGCTAACATCACTTCGCAGGTTTGGTTGCTTGAAAACGAGGCTTTGTTGGTGATTGTACATGGCTTAATTGATTTACCTAGTATTGAGTATATAGCTATATATTCTGAAGATAGCATTATTCTAGAGAAAGGCAGCGAAAGTTCAGACAACCTGATAATCAAAGACCTCCCACTCATTCATGACCACAATGGTAAATCAAACCTTATTGGTAGAATGGTCATTAAGGCGACTTTAGACAATATTTATCAAAATGTGGTGGATCGAGCCCTGCTTATTTTACTGATAAACTCCATTAAAACACTGATCGTTTCCTGCCTAATACTGTATATCTTTTATCATATAGTGTCGCGACACTTAAATGACATCGCTGAGTTTTTACAACAGATAAACTTAGAGTCTTTCGAAGGAACATTTTCGTACAATCGTAAAGCTAATTCGCCTGAAACATTAGATGAGTTGGATGTTTTAAACACGACTTTTTTTAAAATACTGAATAAATTGAATCTAACTAGAAAAGAGTTACTGGATAGGGAAGAGGAACTAAAAGAAAAGATTGATTCAATTGTTGAAACATTAGAAAAATTAAAAATGAGTAAAGAGCAGCTAAAGCTCGCCGCCAGTGTTTTTACCAATGCACGAGAAAGTATCATAATTACCAATACAGTAGGATCAATTATTGATGTAAATGAAACTTTTACGTCGATAACTGGCTATAGTCGTAAAGAAGCACTTGGGCAGAAGCTACGTTTTCTTCACTCGGGTAGGCAATCTGCTGAATTCTATAATGACATGTGGCAGATACTCACAAAAGAGGGTTGTTGGTCTGGAGAGATTTGGAATAGGCGTAAAAATGGCGAGATATATGCTGAAATGAAAACGATCAGTGCTGTTCAGGATGAACAGGGAGCTATTACTCATTATGTCTCTTTAGGTAACGACATCACCCAGATGAAGGAACACCAAGCGCAATTAGAACGTATTGCCCATTATGATCTATTAACGAATTTGCCCAACCGTGTATTACTGTCTGATCGAATTTCTCAAGCGATGTTACATTGCAAGCGCAGTGAAAAATCCTTAGCAGTTATTTTCTTAGATTTAGATGGTTTTAAAGCGGTCAACGATACTTATGGCCACGACATAGGCGATGAATTGTTAGTTTTATTATCTGCTCGTATGAAAGAATCATTACGCGAAGGAGATAGTTTGGCTCGCATTGGGGGAGATGAGTTTGTGGCCGTATTAACAGATTTAACCTCTGTTGAAAGTTATGAATTAGTATTAGAGCGCTTATTAATATCAGCATCGGATCCTATCACTATTAACGGTATAGTATTAAATGTGTCTGCAAGTATCGGCGTCACTCTATATCCGGAAGACGATGTAGATGCTGATTTACTCATGCGTCATGCAGACCAAGCGATGTACGAAGCGAAAGAATTTGGTAAGAATCGTTATCACTTATTTGATACAGTTCAAGATGGTGCAGTAAAACAACAGCAGCAAAGCTTAAAGGCTATTCAAAGTGCGATAGACAAAAATCAGTTCGTACTCCACTACCAACCCAAGGTTAATATGAGAACAGGGATGGTGATAGGGGTCGAAGCACTTATTCGTTGGCAACACCCAAAACTTGGTTTATTAAGCCCTGTCGAGTTTTTACCGCACATCGAACATAACGCCATTTTGATCGATATAGGAGAGTGGGTAATTGAGAGTGCGCTGATGCAAATTGGAGAGTGGCAGGTTTCAGGCTTAACGCTGCCGGTCGGTGTTAGTGTAAATATACCGGCGGTGCAGTTACAGCAGCCTAACTTTTCTCACAAGTTGATGGAATTACTTAAAGCTCACCCTAGTGTAGATCCCCGGTATCTAGAGTTAGAAGTACTTGAAACGAGTGATTTAGGTGATGTTCGCCACATATCAAAAGTAATGGGCGCCTGTATTACCTTAGGTGTGAACTTTGCTATAGATGATTTTGGTACCGGCTATTCGTCACTAACTTATCTGAGAAGGTTACCTGCCCATTTAATTAAAATAGACCGAACGTTTGTCCGCGACATGTTGAGCGATCCCGAGGATTTAGCTATTGTTGAGGGAGTCATTGCCTTAGCCAAATCGTTTAAACGAGAGGTTATTGCAGAAGGTGTCGAATCAATTGAGCATGGAAATACGCTAATGCAACTAGGCTGCGAACTAGCACAAGGTTATGGTATTGCTAAACCAATGTCAGCGGCAAGTATTCCTGCATGGGTGAAGGCTTGGGAGCTAAATCCGAACTGGAAGCAATGAAATACACTTAATGCATGATTAAGAAGCTGACTGATCTTGGGCTGCATTTCAAGGAAAAATAGCTCTAGAGTATGCAAACAATCCTAAACGTCATTTAGATACGGAATATTGTAGCTATAGCTATCCTGCTTAGAGAATGAGAGAAACGGTATAATGGTTAATAATAGTCGGTCAGGAGGTATTATGTTTTGTTAAAGCGATTATTGATATTTTTGTTTACATTCTTTTTTTTCATCAATCCAGCGTACTCGCAGGCAAATAAACTAACAGCCTCAGTGGGAGAGTGGCCGCCCTATATTACTAAAGATCTGAAATATAATGGAGCGGTGGCTCATTTAATAACAGATATACTAGAGGATATAGGTTACGAAGCAGAATTGATTTTTTATCCTTGGGCGAGGGCTTATTCGCAATCAGCCAAAGGTAAAGATGATTTGACGGGCGTTTGGATGCACAAGCAAGAAAGAGAACAAGATTTTTATTACAGTGAACCAGTTCTCTCTGAAAAATTTGTTTTTTTCACCTGAAACAATTTGATTTTGATTGGGATTCAATCCGGGACATAAGCGATTTCACTGTCTTGGGAATGAAAGGCTATAGCTATGGGGAGGATCTTGATAAAGCCATTAAGGAGGGGAATGTAAATATGATTGATAAGGTCACTAAAACCAAACAAGGGTTTGGAATGCTATTACTTAAGCGTGCTCAACTATATCCTCAAGAAATTAATATTGGCAAATATGAGCTTAAAGACGATATTCGGCGAGATTAGCCGCTATGTCGTTTATTCTTGTGATAGCGAAACACTGAGAGCGATCGAAATTGAATAATGCACAACGATTAAATTGGCAGAACATATGCAATAAGAATTGAAGGGTTCTAAAAGTATTTCCTAAATGTTAGTTGTTAAGCGAAATCTGGAGTTAATCGGATGTTTGTTTCGATTAATATCGAAGACAATTATCTTAGGTTGACCTATTTCCCTAGAAAGAGTCAAATTCTTTAAAGTATAAAGGTGCGCTATGGAATCAACATCCTTATTTGATCATGATAAGTATATGCCACACGGTGTGTGTTATTCATGGCAACCTGAAATACTATGGACAACAGCCATATCTGATATCGTAATCGCCCTTGCTTATTTTTCTGTAACCGCCGCAATGATTGTATTTGTAAAGCGGCGCACAGATTTGCCTTACCCATGGTTTTTTATCTTAGCCGGCTCAATAATTTTTGTCGCTTGCGGTTTATCCCATTTAGTCGGTGCAATCGTAATCTGGAATCCTATTTACGGTATTGCTGCCGTTATTAAAGCAATCACTGCCATCGCTTCGATGATTACAGGGGTTGTTATTTGGTTTGTATTGCCTTTCTTTCTGAAATTACCCAGTCCAACAATGTTAAAACAAAAAAATGAAGCACTTCAGTCGTCGATGAAATCATTAAACTATACTCAAGATCAGTTGGTTGAATCTAGAAAAATGGCGTCTTTAGGTGGATTAGTTACGGGAGTTGCCCATGAAATTAACACTCCAGTAGGCTCAGCTGTCACTGCGGTGACACATTTGATTGATTTTACTGACAACTTAAAAATTAACCTTTTATCTACCGCTATGACGGCCAGCGCATTCAATAAATTTCTAAAAGAAGTGACAGCATGTTCAACTATGATCAATAAAAATTTAATCAGAGCCAGTGATATCATAACAAGTTTTAAACAAGTGGCTGTCGATCACTCGGACAGACACATACGGTTATATAACGCTAAAAAGTATATGGATGGAGTGTTAATGAACTTGCGACCTATGGTTGGAAAAAGTCCCTATGAAATCACGTTAAGGTGCTCTGAAGATATAGAAATTTATGGAGACCCAGGAGATGTGGCACAAATTTTAACCAACTTAGTGATGAATTCATTGCAACATGGCCTTAATGCAATGGAAGAAGGGCGGAT
>Ga0105354_1002486_pt1 | contig 10954 bp, 8 predicted proteins | sample GOMGulsemesocosm_FD_83658 | JGI IMG/M metagenome (GOLD analysis project Ga0105354, IMG submission 83658) | Methane-oxidizing microbial communities from mesocosms in the Gulf of Mexico - GOM9B Gulf of Mexico | ecosystem: Environmental > Aquatic > Marine > Cold seeps | place: USA: Gulf of America...
ATTTAAAATCATTGAATTTAACAAAGATTTTAAAAGAGTTGTAGCATCGCATACTGCACTTTTCAGAGAAGAAGAGGAAAAGAATGTAAAAGCTGCTTCTAAGAAAGCTGCAACTGCAGACAAACCAACTTTAGGTGATGCTAACGATGCGTTACAAGCACTTAAAGACAAAATGGAAGGTAAATAATATTCACCTTATATTTTAAACTTAAAACCTCTCAATTTATTGAGAGGTTTTTTTATGCCCTTTCTTGAAGTATTACCTAAGTTTTTGTGTAAATTTGTATTCCAAATAACAGCTTGGAATTCATGACAAAACAAAAAGTGTTACTTAGTTCAAAAGAAGTCAACATTATTCTTCATCGATTAACATCTCAGTTAATCGAAAAGCATGAAGATTTTTCTAATACCGTTTTAATTGGTATTCAACCAAGAGGTGCTTTTTTAGCCAATAGAATTAAATACTTATTAGAAGATTTTTACAATATACCTAATGTAAAATTGGGTTTGTTAGATATCACTTTTTTTAGAGATGATTTTAGAAGGGGAGATAAAACTTTAGAGGCAAATACAACCACAATTGATTTTATTGTTGAGGATAAAAATGTCATTTTTATTGATGATGTACTGTATACTGGTAGAAGTATCAGTGCAGCATTAACTGCCATGCAATCTTTCGGTAGACCAAAAGATATTGAATTACTAACGCTTATTGATAGGCGTTTTAGTAGGCATTTACCAATACAACCTAATTATAAAGGAAGGCAAGTAGATGTGATTAATGAAGAGAAAGTGACTGTGCACTGGGCTGAAAACGAAGGTGAAGACACTGTTTATTTAATATCAAAATAAGAAGATGAGCGAGTTAAGTGTAAAGCATTTATTAGGAATAAAATATATTCAACCCGAAGATATTCAATTGATCTTTAAAACGGCAGATCATTTTAAAGAAGTCATAAACAGACCTATAAAAAAGGTACCTTCTTTACGTGATATAACGATTGCGAATTTATTTTTTGAAAATTCAACACGTACAAAATTATCTTTTGAATTAGCGGAAAAAAGACTATCAGCAGATGTAATCAATTTTTCTGCAGCACAATCTTCAGTAAAAAAAGGAGAAACTTTAATTGATACGGTAAATAACATACTTTCAATGAAAGTAGATATGGTTGTTATGCGTCATCCGAATCCTGGTGCGGGAGTATTTTTATCGAAACATATAAATGCAAGTATTATAAACGCGGGTGATGGAGCTCATGAACATCCAACTCAAGGCTTATTGGATTCCTATTCTATTCGAGAAAGATTGGGAGAAGTAGGAGGAAAAAATGTAGTAATTGTCGGAGATATTTTGCACTCTAGAGTAGCTTTATCAAATATTTTTGCTTTGCAAAAACAAGGGGCTAATGTGAAAATTTGTGGTCCAAAAACATTAATACCTAAGCATATTGAAAAATTAGGGGTAACGGTTGAAACCAATTTACGTAAGGCATTAGAATGGGCAGATGTTGCTAATATGTTGCGCATACAAAATGAACGTTTAGATATTGGTTATTTTCCGTCTACTCGTGAATACACACAACAATATGGGGTAACTAAAGATTTGTTAAATTCTTTAGACAAGGAAGTGGTAATCATGCACCCAGGACCTATAAATAGAGGAGTAGAGATTACTAGTGATGTTGCAGATTCTGATCAAGCAATAATATTAAATCAAGTTGAAAATGGGGTTGCAATTAGGATGGCAATCATTTATTTATTAGCTTCTAAAATAAAATAGTTATGATTTTAAGCAAAACAGGAAATATTACCGTGGTTACTCAGGAAAGAGCAACAATTGTTGATTTAGTAGCGAATATAGATAAGAAGTATAATCAAATAAAAAACGATAACATTATTGTAAATTTATTTTCTGTAAAAGATATTCAAGAAACTGCAATTAATGATTTTTTATTGGTGTCAAAAAAACATAAAGCTGCTAAACGCTCGTTTGTAATTGTTTCTAATCTTATTTCACATAATGATGTTCCTGACCAATTAACATTTGTTCCGACATTACAAGAAGCACACGACCTTATTGAAATGGAAGAAATTGAACGTGATTTAGAGTTTTAATCTTCTAAATTTATTTATTTTAATTAAATGCGCTAATAGAGAAACACAAATGAAACTTACTATTTTAGGTTGTTATAGTGCCACTCCTAGAGCGTTTAATAATCCAACAGCTCAAGTGTTGGATATCAAAGGAAATCTTTTTCTGATAGATTGTGGTGAAGGTACTCAAGTGCAATTACGTAAATTTAAAGTGAAATTTTCAAGAATAAAGCAAGTGTTTATTTCTCATTTACATGGAGATCATTTTTATGGATTAATAGGCTTATTATCTACATTTCGGCTTTTAGGGAGAGAAGCAGAATTACATGTGTATGGCCCAAAAGGAATAAAAGAGGCTATTTTATTACAATTGAAATTAGGGAATTCCTATGGGGGGTATGAATTAATTTTCCATGAACTTATTTCTAAAGAATCTGAATTGATTTTTGAAAATGATAAAGTAGAAGTGTATACTATTCCTTTAAAGCATAGGGTTTATACAAATGGTTTTTTATTTAAAGAAAAACTAGGCGAACGGAAATTAGACATAAATGCAGTGCTGAATAATGATATAGAGCAGTGTGATTATAGGAATATTAAACTTGGTAAGGATGTCGTAAACAGACAAGGTGATTTAGTTGCTAATTCAGTAGTTAGTTTTGATCCTGAACATCCAAAGAGCTATGCTTTTTGTAGTGATACTAAATACACAGAAACAATTCTTCCAATTATTCAAAATGCTACAGTACTCTATCATGAAAGTACTTTTTTAGAAGAACATGCGCATTTGTGTAAAAAAACGAAACATGCCACAGCAAAGGAAGCGGCAACAATTGCGTTAAAAGCAAATGTAAAACAACTTATATTAGGTCATTTTTCTACCAGATACGGGAACATAGAATGTTTTAAGGAAGAAGCGAGTACTGTTTTTAATAACGTAGATTTAGCTGATGATGGTAAAGAATTTAATTTCTAATAATTCTGTTCAACATAAAATTTAAATCTATTCATCCATTTGACCACTTGTTTTTTGAAAAAACTTGGTGCAATTTTAGACATTAGTTTCATCATAAAGCCTTTAAATGCCAGATATTCAATTTCAGTATGATATTCTGTAATGGAAGGCCCGATTTCTTTTAGATTAACCTTCATTGTATTACTAGCATATTTATGATCGTATTTTGCATAAAAAATAATAGGCAAGTTGTTTTCTATAATTGTTTCAAATAAATCAAATTTTTTATAAACCAACTTAGCAGTTGCTCCTTTTGAGCCTTTTTCACCTGACAATTGAACAACTTTAACAAAACCTTCCTGACAAGCTTTCATCGCTTTAGGGTCTTCGAAAGCAGAACTTACATCTTGGATGTTTTTATTGATAACAACAGCATAGTTAAATTTCATAATACTATTTTTAAATAGGATTCTAAATATAGGATTTCATAAAGATAATTAAATCTTGTAAATTGCAACTTATGAATAACGATTTAAGTAATTACAGAAAATCATACGAAAAATCAGAACTTTTATTGAGTACTGTACCTGATAATCCTATGCAGTTATTTCAAACTTGGTTCTATGAAATTGATAATTCCGGTACTACTGATGAAGCAAATGCAATGACAGTTTCTACTATAGGATTGGATGGATTTCCGAAAAGTAGGGTAGTATTGCTTAAAAAATATACTCATGAAGGCTTTATATTTTACACGAACTATAATAGCGAAAAGGGAAAGGCTATAGCTAATAATAATAAGGTATGTGTTTCTTTCTTTTGGCATGCTGCAGAACGACAAGTAATTGTTAAAGGTAAAGCAGAAAAAATAGCAGAGAACTTATCTGATGGTTATTTTGAATCTCGGCCTAAAGGAAGTCAGTTAGGAGCCGTTGTTTCAAATCAAAGTGAAGTTGTTGATAAAGTTGAGTTAGAAGAAAAACTTAAGTCATTAGAAGGTACATATTCTGATAAACCAATTCCTCGCCCGAAGCACTGGGGTGGTTTTATCATTAAACCAGTTGAAATAGAGTTTTGGCAGGGGAGACCTAATAGATTACATGATAGAATTAGATATCAATTGGAAGATGATTATGTCTGGAAAATCGAACGTTTAGCTCCTTAGCGTTTTTTGAGATGGGATCTTTCTCACTTAAAAGTCAGGAATTAGAACAGCTCTACATTTGCTTATAAACTGTCTAGTGGAGTGTAGTCGTAATCGTTATTTAATAAAGATTTCACGATTGATGGCGAACAAAATAGCATAAATATATAGTTTCGATAAAAACAATTATTTTAATCTTTTTTGGAACAGCAGGGGTGCACTGGTGCTTGTAAAAACAAAAACCACCACGTTTATAGTTCCATAATATTGCGTACTACAATATTATGGAAGCCACTTACGAAGTGGTTTTAGCATTCAGGTAGATAGTAGTTTATATAATTTTTTGTTGTTTTAAATAAGGAAACTATTCCTGTTCATGATCAATTAATACCCCAAGTATACACAATCATTGGTCATAAACATGAATAGTTTCCTGAATAAGTATTATTCATATGGGTTATACAAAAACTACTCCGTATATAATGGCTCAACTTAAACCCTAATAATTACACAATTTCGATACCTTAATACGAAGTAGTTTATTTTTTAATTCATTTTTTCAATTACAAATTCAGTTCTTCTGTTTGCTTGATGTAGGTCTTCATTACACCTTACTTTATTACCACAGTCATTGGTTAATTGGTATTCCCCATATCCCTTGTGTGATGTAATTCTTTCATTTTTTATACCTTGTTGAATAAAATAGTCATAGGTTGACTTGGCTCTTCTTTCGGAGAGTCTTTCATTGTATTTATCTGAACCTCTAGAATCTGTATGTGATTCTATATGAATAACCATATTTTTATACTTATTCATTACCGCAACAATTTTATTTAATTCAGGTTTTGCATCTTCTCTAATGACGCTTTTATCAAAATCGAAATAAATGATATCGGCACTTAATCCTGCTAAAACGTTCATATCCTTTAAAGGATCGAGCTCTAAGTTTACATTCATTTCAGAATAGGATTCTTGGTTGTATGAATTGAAGGACTTTAAAGTATTTTCAAATTTCGGTTTATCACCATTTAGTTGAAAATAGGTGTCTCGATCAATTAATTTTTCATAATATCCATCTTCTTCAGTTTCAATTTTAAATACGATATTTCCTTTACTGTCGGATAATATTACTGATGCGTTTTCCAAAGGTTCGTTGGTTATTTTATCGGTAATGATCCCTTTTAAGGTAAAGTCTCTCTTTCTAGTAAAGGCATAAATATCATCATCTCCTATACCACCTTCTCTGTTGGAAGCGATAAATCCTTCTGAACCTAAGTCATTTAAATAATAAGAAAAATCATCACTACCACTATTAATAGGTTCTCCTAGATTAGTTACATTTTGATAGGTGTCATCTATCAAATCAGCAGAAAATATGTCCAATTGTCCAATGCCTAAATGTCCTTCGGAGGAGAAGTATAGTTTTTTTTCTAAAGCATGGTAAAACGGAAACATTTCATTTCCTTCGGTATTAATAGTTTCTCCAAGGTTAATAGGTTTTTTGACTCCTCCGCGGTCATGAATTTCGGATACATAAATATCTGAACCACCGTACCCTCCGGGCATATCAGAAGTGAAAAATAGTTTTTTACCATCGGCACTAATGGTAGGGTGTCCGACAGAATAAGAGTCACTACTAAAGAATAAAGGTATCCCATTTTGCCATTGGTCGTCAATCCATTCTGCTTTAAATATTTTTAAGTTATTAGTTCCTTGATCATCTTTTATTGATTTATTATTGAAGTAATTATTTCGTGTAAAATACATGTATTTTCCATTGGGAGTAAAGCAAGCTGCTCCTTCATGAAATTTAGTATTCACACCGTCAACCATTCTTGTAACAATATCAGATGTGTCACTTACTTTAAATAGGTCTAAGAAAGGTTGATTGTTCCAATTGTAAATACGTTTCGTACTAGCATCCTCATCCTCTCTTGCGGAAACAAAATAAGTGTATCCATTGTGTTTTACAGCTCCAAAATCACTGTTTATGGTGTTCAGTGGACTGTTTTTTATAACGTACCTATTTTCTCGTTTTTGAATAATATCAATAAAATCAAGATTGTTAAAAAATTGAACTACTCTAGAGTCTATAACTCCAGTAGCTTTGAATTTACTCATCCATACTTTGGATTCTTTGTATTCTCCGGAGGCCCTCAGCACTTGAGCATAAGCATAATAATATATTGGATTAACGTTATTACTTTTTACAACTCTTTTGTAGTAAGGCGCTGCTTTTTGTGGTTTACGGAGTAGCATGTAACAGTCTCCTAATTTCTTATGAACATGAAGATTATTCGGTCTTTTTTGTAGTTCAGACTGATATAGTTTTATGGCTTTCATATAAGAGAACTTATTAAAATGCTTGTCGGCTTGTTTTACTTTTCCACTTTGAGCATAAAGGGTTATGCTGGATAGGAAAATACAGATGTATAGTATGAGTGTTTTCATGTGTCAATAATTATTGTCCTGGAATATTTTACCCACAGTGGGTTTAAAAGTATCTAGGTGATTTATATTTTGTTGTCGGAAACTTGAATTCATAAATTAAAATAATTTCATGTGATCCAGAGGTATACCTTCTGATATCTGAGAATGAATATTCATATGCATATCCTAGCCTTAATTGTTTATTAAGTTTAAAATCAAACAACCCTCCAAAGGCATCATCATGTCTGAAAGATCCACCAATCCAAAATTTTTCATATAATAGAAATAGCGCACTCACTTCTACAGATAGGGGTGATCCCTTGGTGTATTTGGTAGAAAATGAAGGTTTTAATTTTGTGTTTGGTGTTAGGTCAAATACATACCCACCAATAACAAAGTAATGGTTTCGTTCTAAGGCAACATAATCATTGTTTTTATTATAATCCGTAGTTATTAATCTAGGAGTTGAAACTCCCAAATACCATTTATTAGTATGGTAATACAGACCCGCTCCAACATTGGGTGTCCAACGATTTAGTTTATCTTGAAGACTTGGATCTTCAGCGACAGTATTTTCTAAATAAAAACGTTGATCCAGGTTGTATTGACTAAACCCACCTTTTGCTCCAAAAGAGAAAAAATGTTCTTCTTTCATTTTAATGGTATAAGAATAATCTACATAAAATGAAGTGAAATTTTGAAATCCCGTTTGATCATTAACAATAGATAATCCTAGTCCCATTTTATTGTTTCGCAATGGTGTATTAGCAGAAACTGTAGTTGTTTTAGGAGCATCATCAACACCTACCCATTGGTTTCTGTTTACCGCTACCGCGTATAATGAACCTCTACTACCTGCATATGCAGGATTTACCGCTACTGTATTATACATGTAGTGTGTAAATTGAGGTTGCTGTTGGGCGTTTACTAGATTAGGGGTACTAAGTAGGCTAATCATGATTAAAATTAATTTTTTCATAATGATTGTGTTTTAAATTTATTTAGTACTTAGGTAAACATGTCCGGTTATTGGGCTTACAAAACTGTTTCGAAATTCAATTATGTAATAATAGGTTCCTGTAGGGAGCTTATTATCCCCTCCAATGGTCACCCCTCCTTCAGAGGTACCTCTCCATCTTCCTTTTTTAGAGTCATAATCATCACTTTGGAATACTAGATTCCCCCATCGATTAAACATTTTTAAGTTAGGAATACCGCAATCATCAATTCCTTCTACTTTAAAGTAATCGTTATAAATATCACCGTTAGGAGTGATGGCTTTGGAGATAAACATATCGTCCTTACAATCAAAACAACCAAAGTCAACGAGTACCATGAATTCAATAGATAAGTCGCAGGCATCATCGGTGTAATATGTAATTGTGTATTCACCTACTGGTGCAATTGTTGGATCAAAATAATTATCACTTAGTTCATAATCTCCTTCAGTTATTTCAAAATGTCCTGTCTCATAATATACTTCATTAATTAAAGTGTATAAATCTAAAATTGGATCATCAATACACAGAGTTGCATTTTCAGCTTCTAAAGTTTCTGTAGTTACATTCACTATTTGTTGAAAAGTTGTTTGGTTCCCACAGTCATCAGTAATGGTCCAATCTCTAACAATCACATAATTATCATTTTGATCAGGTTGACCAATAGTTTCTGTAAATTCAATACTAGGATCGTCAGAGCATTCATCAGAAGCTTCTACTTCCGGAGCTTCAGGAATTTCTGTACAAAATACTGTAATCTCTGGGTCAATTTCTGTAATGATTATTGGTGCTGTAGTATCTTGAATAGTTAATACTGCAGTAAGTGTTTGACTGTTGTTACAATCATCAGTAATGGTATAGTTTACAGTAATTGTTCCACCAAGTCCACATGATGTTTCTAAGTTTGCAAATTCGTAATTAGAACTTACTACAAAGGTATTGTCTACATCACAAGAGTCTGTTCCACAAGTTTGTAGAGCTGCAATATTATCTGCATTCCAAGTATCTGCCATTGCTTCATTATCAGTTCCAGCACATTCTAAAGTAGTATCCACTACTGTACAGTTTACTAAATTAGGTGGAGTAGTATCCTCCAGCATTAATGTAGCGGTAAGTGCTTGACTATTGTTACAATCATCAGTAATGGTATAGTTTACTGTAATTGTTCCTCCAGCACCGCATGTAGTACTTAGGTTTGTAAATTCATAATCAGAACTTACTATATAAGTATTGTCTATATCACAGGCATCGGTTCCGCAAGTTTGTAGCGCTACAATATTATCAGCATTCCATTGATCTGCTATGGCTTCGTTATCCGCACCTGAACATTCAAATGTAGTATCCACAACAGTACAATTTACCAAGTCCGGTGGAGTAGTATCTTCTAAAGTTAATACAGCTGTTAATGTTGTAGGATTACCACAATCATCGGTTGCAGTATAGATTACTGTTATAGTTCCCCCAGCTCCACAAGTACTACTTAAGTTAGTGAACGCATAATCTGAAGTTACTGTTATAGCAATATCCTCAGCACAATTTTCAAGTGCAAGGATGTTATCTGCATTCCATTGGTCTGCTATGGTTTCATTATTTGCTCCTGAACATTCTATAGTAGTATCTACTACATCACAATTAGTTAAATCAGGATTTGTACCGTCTGATAGCGTTAATGTAGCTGTTAGTATTGTTTCATTACCACAATCATCAGAGATAGTATAGTTAACTGTAATGGATCCACAAGGTCCACAGCTAGTATTTAAGTTTTCAAAGTCATAGTCAGAAGTAACTACAAAGGTATTATCAATATCACAGGCATCAGTACCACAAGTTTGTAGTGCTGCGATGTTATCAGCATTCCATTGGTTTGCAATTGCTTCATTTCCGTCAGCGGTACATTCCACAGTTTCATCAGTTACGGTACAGTTTACTAAATCCGGAGGAGTAGTGTCTTCTAAAGTTAAGGTTGCATTTAAAGTTTCAATATTTCCACAATCATCGGTAATTGTATAAATTACTGCAATAGTACCTCCAAGTCCACACGTTGAACTTAGGTTACTGTATTCATAATCAGAAGTTATTTGTCCAAAGAAATCAGGATCACAACTATCTCCAACACATCCTTCAAGAGCAGCGATGTTATCCGAATTCCATTGGTCAGCAATAGTTTCATTGTTTGTTCCATCACATTCTATAGCTTCACTAGTTACTGCACATCCAGATAAATCTGGTGGAGTAGTGTCCTCTAAAGTTAAGGTCGCATTTAAAGTTTCTATGTTTCCACAATCATCTGTAATGGTATACACAATAGCGATTGTTCCTCCAAGTCCACAAGTAGAGCTTAAGTTACTATAAACATAATCAGAAGTTACTTGTCCAGAGAAATCAGGATCACAACTATCTGCGATACATCCTTCCAGTGCAGCAATGTTATCTGCATTCCATTGGTCAGCAATAGTTTCATTGTTAGCTCCATCACATTCTAAAGCTTCGCTAGTTATTACACATCCAGATAAGTCTGGTGGAGTAGTGTCCTCTAACGTTAAGGTCGCATTTAAAGTTTCTGCGTTTCCACAATCATCTGTAATAGTGTATATTACAGCAATAGTACCTCCTTGCCCACAAGTTGTAATTAGGTTGCTATATACATAATCAGAACTTACTTGTCCTGAGAAGTCAGGATCACAACTATCTGCGACACATCCTTCTAGTGCAGCGATGTTATCTGCATTCCATTGGTCTGCAATCGCTTCATTGTTGGCTCCATCACATTCTAAAGCTTCACTGGTTACAGAGCATCCAGATAAGTCTGGAGGAGTAGTATCTACTAAAGTTAATGTTGCAGAAAGAGATGTTGCATTATCACACTCATCAGTAATGGTATAGGTAACTGGAATAGTACCCCCTTGTCCACAAGTTGTATTTAAATTAGTAAATGCATAGTTAGAAGTAATAGTCACATTTGTATTATCAACTGTACAAGCTTCTAAAGCAGCAATATTATCTGCATCCCATTGATCCGAGATGGTTTCATTGTTGGCTCCATCACATTCTAAAGTTAAACTGTTTACATCACAGTTTGATAAATCAGGACCAGTACCGTCACTAAAAGTAAGGGTTAAGGTAATAGGAGTACTGTTATCACATTCATCAGATACTAAATAGGTTACATTAAGTGTTCCACAAGGCCCACAAACGGTGTTTAGATTATCAAAATCGTAATCAGAACTTACTTGCCCAGTAAAATCCGCATCACAGTTATCAGTAGCGCAAGCTTCTAAAGCAGCAATATTATCTGCATTCCATTGATCAGAGATAGCTTCATTGTTAACC
>Ga0105354_1002491_pt1 | contig 10949 bp, 7 predicted proteins | sample GOMGulsemesocosm_FD_83658 | JGI IMG/M metagenome (GOLD analysis project Ga0105354, IMG submission 83658) | Methane-oxidizing microbial communities from mesocosms in the Gulf of Mexico - GOM9B Gulf of Mexico | ecosystem: Environmental > Aquatic > Marine > Cold seeps | place: USA: Gulf of America...
ATTCTTGTTTATTTTATCTCCATAAGATTAATACTTTATAATTTCAAACTCACTACGTCTATTTAACTGATGCTCTTCATCAGTACAATCCATCATTGGGCAAGAAACTATTGGCTGGAATTCTCCAAAACCAGCAAACGTAAACCTACGTGCATTAATATAGACTTCTAAAGCTAAATAATTTCTGGTAGATTCTGCTCGTCGTTCAGATAATATCTGATTGTATCGTGCTGTACCCCTACTATCCGTATGTGAACTTATTTTTAAATAAATATTCGGATAACGCTCTAATTTTTTCGCTAATTCATTTAAGACTAATTTAGAATCTTTTCGAATATTCCACATATCAAAGTCGAAGTAAATAGGTTCTAAATCAAAGAACAATTTACCCTCTTTCTCTACAATTGGAGGTCCATCAGTATCAGTAAGCATTTTAAATCGTTCTGGATCTTTTTCTTTTAAATCCTTATCAATATTTTTCTCTGCCATCAACACTTCTAACGGATCCAATGGCGGAGGCGGAGGCGGTGGTGGAATTTTTGTTAAATACAATATATGCGTTTGGTCTTGCTTTTCTAATACTTTCACCCCTAATTCATTTGCTTTATACAATTCATTATCGGCTTTTAAATGGTAATTTCCTGCTAATAAATTCACATTAAAACTCGCTATAGAATCTAAGGTATTTACATATATTTCTTTTCCTTCTTTATCTACTAAAACAACATTTGAATTAGGTACATACGCTTCCGTTTCGATATCTCTAATTTCAAAAGTATTAATGTATTCTCTTATAAAAATTTCTCCTGTTTGTTTAAAACTATAAATATCATCGTTCTTTTTTCTATTAGAAGAAAAGAATCCTTCCTTTTCATTAAAATAATTTAAATTAAAATCGTCATATCTTGAATTTACAGGAACTCCTAAATTAATTGGCGTTGTATATTTATTATCAATTTTTTCCGATACAAATACATCTAACATCCCTAAACCTAAATGACCATTAGATGAGAAAAACAAATTTCCTTTATCAGACACAAACGGAAAATGCTCTCGGTTTGGCGTATTAATAATTTCTCCTAAGTTTACCAATTCCCCGTAAGCAGTACCGGATTTCACAGCTACTTCATATAAATCAAAACTACCAAAACCTCCTGTTTGATTAGACGATAAATATAATTTTTTACCGTCAAAACTTAGTGCTGGATGTTGATATGAAAATCCATTTTGACAAAATGGAAGTTTTTCTAAATCGCCCCAAACCCCATTTGTTTTGATTGATTTATATAAATGAATATTATTGCTTCTCTTTTCGTTAAATACTTTCTTTCCTTTATCCGTATTACTTCTTGACACATAAATTGTATTCCCATCTTTAGAGAAACAAAAATTACCTTCATGCAACTTAGAATTAATTGTTGTTGGTAATACAGCTAAAGCCCCTACACTATCCAACTTCTTATTTACCTTAACTGCGTAAATATCTAAAAAAGGTTGATGTGTCCATTTGTACTTTTTCCCTAACAGTTGTTTATTATCCCTATCAGAAGTAAAATATACACTGTCTTGAAGCTTTACAGCGCCAAAGTCTGACGCTTCAGAATTAAAGTTTGCCTTCTTTACTATATAATCTGGATTCTTTAACTTAAACTCTTCAATCGTAACTATAGATTTTGGCTTATCTAAATTTAACGATAAATTATCCTTATACAATTTAAAATAATCTAACCCTGTTTCATAGTCTCCTAAAGCAGATAAGACTTGGTATAATTTAAAATTATATATGTTATCATAGGTCTTATCTTTTTCACCATACTTACCTTTTACAAATTGTTTTAAATACCGAGAAGCTTCTCGATATTGAAACGTGTTATAATAACATACTGCTAAATTTTCTACCGCTTTTTTACGTCGTTGCTCTCCTAACTCTTCTTCGTAATACTTTGCAGCATTAGTGAAATCGCCTTTTTCAAAAAAACGATCAGCTCTAGTTCTTCTTTGCGCTAGTGTTGTTTGAATCATCAACAAGACTAGTATCACTACTATACTTTTTATCTTCATTTTAATAAAATCTTGGTGAATCATACTTTTTACTAAGTCCTAAAATATCAAATGTATACAATAATACAAACTCATGACTTCCGTCATTAAAGTCATTCAAGTTACTTGTGTTAAAGTCATAAGAATACCCTATCCTTAAGTCCGAAGTTACATGAAAACCAACCAAACCTGCAACAGCATCTTCATAGCGATATGAAACTCCTACTTCAAATCTATTATACAATAATGTATTTGCAGATATATCAAACGACAACGGAGCCCCATTAACATGTTTAACTACTGTTGAAGGCTTTAACTTTACATTGTCATTAATTGTAAATACATAACCTCCTATTAAAAATACATGTGGTTTGTTTGTGTATACTGTCTCTATATTATTACTTACATCACTAGGTATTAAATTAGGTGATGACAATCCTAAATAATATTGTTTTTTAAATAAAAAAGCTCCTGCACCTACGTTAAATAATGTCTTTTTATTATTCTGAAAAGCAGGGTCTGAGCTTAAACTTGATTCTGAAAAATCAAAACTCAATTGCCCTAAACCTAATTTCATTCCAAATGATAAATTTAAATCTTCCTTTAGTTTTATTTTATAAGCAGCATCAACATTAAATACATTCTCTTGAAGATTTCCTTTACTTCCTATTTTATCATTTAAATAATTCACACTCAACTCAATACGCTCACTTAATGGAATATGCGCAAAAATATTTGCTGTTTTAGGAGCTCCTTCTATACCAACCCATTGCGTTCGGTATAAACTCCCTACTTTTATTAATCCAGGTTCATTGATCATGTATCCAGGATTTACTGTACTCATATTATACATGTATTGTGTATAATGTGGTTCTTGTTGTGCATACATAGAAAAACTACATAATACAACTACGATTAAAAATTTAAATTTCATCTTGTAATTAGTTAGTTATCTACTTAAATAAAAATCTCCTTGGAAAGGCTCTGTTACTCCATCTTTAGGGTTGAATACATAAAAATATACTCCTGTAGGTAATTTTTTTCCTAATGTTAGTGATACATTCCCTGACCCCTCGAAAGGATTTGTATTAATATTTCCTTTGTAAACTACAGTTCCGTACCTATTAAAGATTTCAATTTCAAAATTTGGATATGCAATTAGCAAGCCTCCAAGATCCAGTGTATCATTTTCCCCATCACCGTTATCTGAAATTCCATCCCCTACTCCATCATCACAATTAGAGCTACTTAACGGCAATAATGTCACTGTTATTTGTACTCTACTCGATTCACATCCGTTTGAATCTATAGCTGCTACATAATAATCCTCTCCGTTTACCAATACTATATCATCATCTAAAGCTATTGTTGAAGTTGCTGATTCATACCAATTATAATCTTGAGTGTTTGTTATCGACAAAGTAGATACCGTTGCTCCTTGATTTACACAAAAAGTTTGGTTTGTAGCAACTGGTGGCAACACCGTTAAAACGGTTACCGATAAGCTAGCTATATCAGAACTACAAATAGCTGTTGCTGGTAATTCATATGTAAAGTTATATGTCCCCGCTTGTAAAGCTGATACATCTAACATATCACCCATTAATACACCTGTGACACTAAGATCTGTAAATGTTCCTCCGGCATCGGCCATTGGATCAATTAATGTATTCAAGTCTACTATTCCGTCTGACTGACATACTGTTTCTGTCTGACCAGAACCCGCTTCTGGTGCTGGATTAATCGTAAGACTTACAGTTACCTGAGCAGGAGAACAACCTCCGTTTGCAGGAACTGTATACACATAATCACCACTTATATTAACCGATGGATTAATCATTGCTGTATTTGTAGCAGCAGTATAACCTCCTGGCCCCGCCCATGTTCCTGTAGCATTAGGACTTCCAGACAATGAATTAAACAAATCTATTGCAATTCCATCTCTACAAACTACTACTGGTGTTGCAGTACCTGGATTAAGTGAGTTTTGAATAGTTAATGTTATCGTAGATGTTTGCAAACTACATGCTGCGTTACCTTGTATTTGATATTCAAAAACATAATCTCCTGCAGTTAAATTCGTAACAGTAACTACACTACCTGACAATATTCCTGCTGTAACACTACTAAAAGTCCCTCCTGAATCTGCTGTAGGATCTACAAGTGGTAATAAATCTACTGTATTAACTGTATTACATACTGCTGGAGGCGTTTGATTTGCTCCTGTATTTGGCGCTTGATGAATTGTGACATAAAAAGTTGCACTTACTTCAGAGCAAGTCCCGTTTGCAGGAATCGTATACGTATAATCACCAGAATCTGCTACAGCTGTATCAATAACACCAAAGTGATTCGAACCTGTGTATCCATTAGGACCAATCCAAGTACCATTACTATCAGGATTTCCGCTTAATAAATCAATTAAATTTACCGTCCCGTTATTTCTACATAAATCTTGTGGTGTCCCTACTCCCGGATCATTAGGTTCGTAAACCGTAAACGATAATGTTGCTTCATCAGGACAGCCATTAGGTGTTGGCAACAAGGTATCAGTATTATATATAAAATTAAACGTTTGTTGTCCTGTTATTGTAGGCAATGTAAATAAATCGGTATCATTAAACTGAACTCCTGTATCTACATTTGTCCAAGTTCCTAAAGTTCCTGTATAAATAGGGTCTTGAATTCCATCAGTATTCAATAAACTAATTAAATCTACTGGAGAATTAATATTAGTTCCTTCACAAAACTCTAATCCGTTAGTGTTTTCTCCTGGATAATTAACTGGATGAATTGTAAAAGTTACCGTTGCTGTTTCTGGTGGTGAACATGGATAATCTTTATCTTCGGTATTACCACATGCATCTGGTGCTATATAAATCGTCTCAGGAGGATAAGGATCGTTATAATCAACATCTTTTTCTCCACAATTATACCTTGGATAAACTGTGTACTGAAAGGTATAAGTTCCTGCATCAGCATTGGTTAAAGAAGAAAAATTAATTGTCGGCATTGATGTATAAGGAGGTGTTATTATATCATCTATACAAACAGTAGGGTTAGATAAAACACCTAAACTAGAAGGCCCCGAAACTAATGTCCAATTTGTACAATCAGGGTCAGGGTAATCATATAGGGTTCCATTTTCAGTTGTAAATTGCAAATGATCATATAATTGAATACTTGCCGATTCTCCGACACAAAAATCCTTATTTAATGTTAAATCCTCTGTAAAAGGTCTTAACTTTTCAAAAATTATAAAGCTAACAGTGCTTTTTAAAGAAGAACAAACTATTGACCTATCATTTACCGAATACTCAAATCCGAATGTTGCACAACCAAACCTTGGATTAACAGTCATTAAATGGTCATATAAATCATTTAAACTTATAACAGAATCATCTGGTGCTGTGATTTGATTTGGAGTATAGGAATCTAAGGTCCAAGTACCTTCAATATCTTCATCTACTAAATAAGCATCATCAAGTAAATTTATATTATGAAATGCTGTACCTGAACTCACTTCATCCTCACAAATATTATAATGGCTTGGCGCTCCTGCAACAACCTGTCTAACTACAGACACCTTAACTCTAGTTTCCATGCTTAAATTACATGGTGCCAAACCAGGAACAGTATAAATCAGCTCAAAAATTTCTTCGTCTACTAAAGGAGGCCCTGGTTGATAAGGTATATTCGCAAAAAACAAATTCCCTACAACTCCTCCAAAATTAGGGCTAGACCCAGTATATGACCAAGTACCATTTTGATGCGCACTTGGCAATGAGAGTAATATTAAATTTAAGTCATACATCGCAAATCTTCCGCAACTTGTTCCATTAGGACCAACAGTAGCACATACTTGAACATTAATATCGTTTATCCCAGTTGCAGGGACAGCAGTTCCTGAATACGGACCTAAGTGTAGTTGTATTGTATATGCTGGTGTAGTACCACATGCCGTTGTAAACAATTGAAATTCATAATACTTTACCGGATCAGTTATTGGGTCTGATACCGTTGTAGAATTATCTAAATCCCATAAAGACACATCACCAGTAATTTCATTTAAAGCAAAATTAAAATCTGGATCAAACCAAGTTCCAGCAGGCAACACTCCCCCTATTTGAGTTGCATATTCTTGTTGTAAATTAATAATTCCATCTGGAACAGTATCTCCATCTATATCTTCTTGTGTCATATCACAAATGACAATCGTTGCTGTTTGTCCACACTGAGCAGACATTTTTATTGTAACAAAACATGTTACAATAAAAAGTAGTAAATTCTTCCCCAATTTCTTATGATTTTTTTATGAGTCGTCAAATATATATATAAAAAAGAAACTTAACATTTGATAATTTCTCAAGCTTAAAATCACTATCTCATAAAAACCTCATTTCACAACAATTATGGTGTTGTACTAGACACTTCTAACACTTTTCCGTTATAGTATTTATTTCCTGTTAATGAAAAATCAAATATATAATTTGCCATTTCTATCGCTTTTAAGGGCGCTTCATAACCAGGAAAAGCTTCTTCTAACATTTCTGTTTGTACAGCCCCTAAAGCCAATACATTAAAAGCTATTTTTTGCTCTTTATATTCTTCTGCTAAGACTTCAGACAATGTAATAACTGCTCCTTTACTAGAACTATAGGCAGCTAATCCAGGAAATTTCATTGAACCTTGAATTCCTCCCATTGAACTCACCGTTACCACATGACTCCCTGACCCCATAAAGGGCAATACCGTTTTAGTCAGTTCAGCAACACCAAAAACATTTACTTGGTACACTTTTAACCAATCCTGTTTCACTATCTCCTCAAATGGCTTATTCACTAACAAACCTGCATTATTAATGAGGATATCTACTTTGTTATCCCAGTTTTCTAACACAAACTCTGAAACTTTCTTATAATCACTTTCAATAGATAGATCAAATGATAATGTGGTAACATTTTTCAAATTCAAACTCGCTATTGGGGTATTATTCCTTGACAAACTCAATATTTGATGCCCAGCTTCAGAGAACAGTTTTACCAACTCAAATCCAATCCCCCTACTAGTTCCTGTAATAATTATATTTTTAGTCATTTAATCTAATTTCATTTGGAGCAGAGTTTACTACTTTTTCTATCGCTGGTAAATATGTATTTACAAAACTCGCCATGTGGTTAAAATCCAACTTATCTATTTCGTCATCTACATGATGATAATAATCAAAATTTGTAAAATCAAAAGTACAGAACGTCTGTGCTGGCACATTAAACTCCGTATAAAACGGATAATTATCTGATCGTGAAAATAATTGATACTGTTTCGCTTGTGATAAATAGCCTGCTAAATTAGCACTTGCGTAGGTATTCATTTTTTCTGCAAGATTAGACTTATGATACCCAGTTACATAAGCAGTATAGTCTTTTCCCGCCAATGGAACACCTATCATTTCAAAATTAAGCATCGCATAGACATTTTTATCAGCTTCTTTCATTTGCTTTGCTAAATGCTTCGACCCTAACAAACCTTTCTCTTCTGCCGCAAATAACACAAATACAATACTACGTTTATTTCTTTTTACTTTGGAAAAATACTTCGCCATTTGCATTACTGCTGCTGTACCAGCTGCATTATCATTCGCTCCGTTAGCAATGACATCATCACCTACTTTTTTTCCTTTTCCGATATGATCATAATGCGCACCAATAATTACATATTCATCACGTAAAACTGGATCAGTTCCTTCCAGTAAACCTATAACGTTAAATGCTTCCTTTCCATTAACATCAAACAGATCTCTATAGGTACAATAATACGAACCAATACCATTTCCTTTTAAATAATCAGCTATGTAAGTTGCTGCCTTATCGATACCTTCACTACCTGTATCTCGTCCTGCTAATGCATCAGATGCTAAATAAGATACAATAGTTTTCATGTCACTTGGAGACACTTCGCTGCTTTTTTTACTATTTCCTCCGAGTTTAATCCCCACAACACTTTCTCCATCCTCTCCGTCTTTTCCATTCATTCCAGATTGAGCTGTATCTTCACTAGGCTTCCCAGGCTCTCCATCAGTAGCTTTTGTCGAACCACAAGCAATAAGGCATGCTAATATCCCTAATCCTACTATTTGTTTTAACATTGGTTTTTATTTTTTCTAAAGATAAAAAAATCCCGCTTCAAAACTGAAACGGGATTTAAAATTTTTATATAAGCACTTCGACAAGCTCAGTGTAACAATCACACCAACATTGTAACAGGATTCTCAATATACCCTTTTAAAGTTTGTAAGAATTGTGCTCCCGTAGCTCCATCAACAGTTCTATGATCACAAGCTAAAGTTAATTTCATTGTATTCCCAACAGCTAACTGACCATCTTTTACCACTGGCTTTTCAACTATTGCTCCTACTGATAAAATTGCTGAATTAGGCTGATTGATTATTGATGTAAAACTCTCTATACCAAACATTCCTAAATTAGAAATCGTAAACGTACTTCCATCCATTTCTTGAGGAGTCAATTTCTTTTGTCTTGCTCGAACAGCATAATCTTTTACTTCTGCTCCAATCTGAGGTAATGATTTTTCATTCGTAAATTCCACTACAGGAACCACTAAACCATCTTCAACAGCTACAGCAACCCCAACATGTACATGATGATTCAACTGAATACGATCATCAAACCATTGAGAATTCACCTGTGGATGCTGTTTCAATGCTAAAGCTGATGCCTTAACTATAATATCATTAAAAGATATTTTAATTTCAGGAAGTGTATTGAACTGCTTTCTAAAAGCAATTGCATTTTCCATATCAAACTCAACATTCAAGTAATAATGAGGTGCCGTAAATTTAGACTCACCTAACCTACGTGCTATTACTTTACGCATTTGAGAATTACTAATTTCTTCTATTTTCTCTTCTCCTGAAGGAACAAAAACACCTAAATCAGCCCCACTAGAAACTGGTTGATAATTTTCAATATCTTTTTTAATTATTCTTCCATTTTCCCCAGAACCAGAAACCCTATTTAAAGCTATTCCTTTATCCTCAGCCATCTTTTTAGCTAATGGAGAAGCAAATATTCTTTCAGAATTTGCCGAAACTTTCTTTTCAACTTTCTTTTTTTCTGACTTAGTTACAGTCACAGGTTTTGACGCCTCTACTTTAACAGCTTTCTCTTTAGGAGTTTCTTCAATTTTCATATAATTAGCTGCAATATCAGCTACATCAGCACCTTTTGGTCCAATAATAGCTAAAACACTATCTACTGGGGCAGCCTCGCCTTCTTGAAGACCAACATATAATAATGTCCCTTCATTAAAAGACTCAAACTCCATTGTAGCTTTATCAGTTTCGATTTCAGCAAGAATATCACCTTCTTCAACTACATCGCCAACACTCTTTAACCATGTTGCCACAGTCCCTTCTGTCATCGTATCACTTAAACGAGGCATAGTTACTACTACAACCCCTTCTGGTATCTCGACTGCATTAGACTTCTCGTCTGCGCTCAAAGTGACAATATTTTCTTCTTCTTTAACCTCAGGAGTATCTCCTGAGAGTAACCCAGAAATATCTTCTCCTTTTTCTCCTACAATTGCCAATAAAGAATCTACAGGTGCAGCTTCTCCTTCTTGAATTCCAATATGCAATAAAGTTCCTTCATAAAAAGATTCGAACTCCATCGTAGCTTTGTCAGTTTCAATTTCAGCAAGAATATCTCCTTCTTCAATTGCATCACCAACACTTTTTAACCAAGTTGCTACCACTCCTTCTGTCATGGTATCACTTAAACGGGGCATGTTAATTACTTCTGCCATGTCTTATAATTTATGAGATATAAACGGATAATCTTCTTGTTCGTAAACCATATCGTATAATTGATTTACTGGAGGATAAGCAGACTCTTCAGCGAATTGCTCACATTCTTTAACTAAAGCTTTAACACGCTTATTTATTTCTTCTATCTGATCTTCAGTAGCATATTTCTTCTCTAAAATAGTTGCTTTAACAGTCGTTATAGGATCTATTTTTTGGTATTCTGCTACTTCATCTTTCGTTCTATAGTGTTGTGCATCTGACATAGAATGACCTCTATAACGATATGTTTTCATTTCTAAAAACGTAGGTCCATTTCCTGCTCTTGCGTGTTCCATAGCAACATCTACTTCTTTTGCTACAGCTATAGGATCCATTCCATCAACTGGACGACAAGGCATTTCATACCCTAATCCTAATTTCCAAATATCAGTATGATTCGCTGTACGCTCAACCGAAGTCCCCATTGCATACCCATTATTTTCAACAATAAACACTACTGGAAGTTTCCATAACATAGCCATATTAAATGTTTCATGTAATGATCCCTGACGTGCAGCTCCATCACCAAAATAACATAAAGAAACAGCTCCAGTGTTATGATATTTATCACCAAAAGCCATACCTGCACCTAAAGGAATTTGACCTCCAACGATACCATGACCTCCGTAAAAACCTTTTTCCTTAGAAAAGATATGCATAGATCCTCCCATACCTTTTGAGGTTCCAGTTACCTTACCATACAACTCAGCCATAACTGCTTTAGGATCTACTCCCATACCAATTGGCTGAACATGATTACGATAAGCTGTAATCATTTTATCTTTAGACAAATCCATTGCGTGTAAAGAACCTGCTAAAACAGCTTCTTGACCATTATACAAATGCAAGAAACCTCTTACTTTTTGCTGAATATATACTGCAGCTAATTTATCTTCAAACTTTCTCCAAAACAGCATGTCCTCATACCATTTTAAATACGTTGCTTTAGTAATTTTTTTCATCTCTTCTAAATTTTGAAGTAGGGTTAATTTTTAATCAGTTAACAAAAATAGTCTTTCAAAATGAATCAAAAAACTCTTTA
>Ga0105354_1002494_pt1 | contig 10944 bp, 8 predicted proteins | sample GOMGulsemesocosm_FD_83658 | JGI IMG/M metagenome (GOLD analysis project Ga0105354, IMG submission 83658) | Methane-oxidizing microbial communities from mesocosms in the Gulf of Mexico - GOM9B Gulf of Mexico | ecosystem: Environmental > Aquatic > Marine > Cold seeps | place: USA: Gulf of America...
AAATTGAGAACCCGTAACACATGTAACCCGAAAAAGGACGCCCTAAAGACAACGCATGATTACCAGTTCGAAAAATTCGACTTACAAGTATGGCAAACAGTAAAATCAGTAACATACCACCTAACATACCTGTTTCTTCAACCCAAATTGAAAAAACAAAATCCGTATGAGCTTCTGGTAAATAGGAAAGTTTTTGCACACTATTACCCAACCCCAAACCAAACCATTCTCCACGACCATATGCAATTAAAGCCTGACTTAACTGATAACCTTCATTAAAAGGATCCGCCCATGGATCAATAAAGTTCATCAATCGTTTCATTCGGTAACTTTCGGATACAGCAACGACAACCAAAGCACAGCACGCCATAAATAACACTAGAATAAACTGATAAACCCTCGCCCCACCCAAAAACAGCATTGCCATCACAGTACCCAGCAAGACCACAGACGCACCAAAATCAGGCTCTAATAAAAGCAATACAAGAAAACAAAAAGTCAGGCCCAGCGGAATAACAAAACCACTCCATTGCTCTCGCACTTGTTCCGCACGACGAACCAGATACCCCGAGATATAGACCACCATACAGACCTTAGCCACTTCAGAAGCCTGCAAGTTAAATACCAGTAAATTAATCCAGCGCTGACTACCATTAACACTTTTGCCAATACCTGGCATAAGTACAAGTATCAAAAGAAAAAGAGACAGTAACATCATAACAATCCCCCACTTATGCATAACATCAGTAGGAATATGGATAATAATGCTACCCAACAAAATCGCGAGGAACAGGTAAAGAAGTTGACGCCCCATAAAATGAAAAGGATGACCAAAAAGGTCATCCGAAACAGAGACAGACGCACTGGAAACCATGACCAACCCCATTACCAAGATAGTAAACAGGGAATAAAGAAACACTATGTCGATTGCCAACAACTCTTTTAACGAAACTTTATCCAGTATTTTTCCAGCAATCATAACGCCTCAACTAAAGAGGTAAAATACTCGCCTCGAGCAACATAACTTGCGAACTGATCAAAACTGGCACAAGCGGGTGAAAACAGAACAATGTCTCCCGGCTCCGCCTCTTTAACACACGCCATCATGGCCTCATCCAAATCCACATAGCGCGTTAAACCGCCATAATCAGCTAACGTAGAGGCAATGATGTCGGCATCCTCTCCGAACAGGCGCGCACTTTTAACAAATTTAGTTAATCCCGAAAGCAGAGGCGCAAAGTCAGCACCTTTACCTTGCCCACCTAAAAGTAAATGAATATTTTTTTGCCTAGAACCCAAACCCTCCAAAGCCGCCAGTGTCGCACCCACATTAGTACCTTTAGAGTCATTAATATAAGTCACTCCATTGCGTTCAGAGACAAATTCACAACGGTGGGGCAAGCCAGAAAATCCAAGAAGATAATCAGCAATTACCTTATCTTCTAAATCCACCCCTAACAAATGCAACATAGCAAAAGACGCAAGGAAATTAGCGTAATTATGCTTCCCTTTGAGTTTAATCTGAGATGAGTGATAAAGCCGTTTCACCCCATGACACAACCAAAAACCATCATCTTCCAGTAACCCGAACTCTTTAAGGTCAGCAAAGCCTGCCGTAAAAACAGCTACAGGCGTACCAACAGGCAATAAAGGCGCCGTTAAAATATCCTGCTTATTACATACCGCCGATTTACAGTTTCGATAAACTTTCTGCTTAACTCTTTGATAATCATAGAGTGAGTCATATCTATCCATATGATCTTCACTCACATTTAGAATGCAGGCTATTTCGGCATTAAGGACTTGCGTTGTCTCGAGCTGAAAACTAGAAAGCTCAAGCACATAATAGTCTGGTTGTTTTCACAGCAAATCCAATGCTGGGCGCCCAAGATTACCACCCACTTGGACATTCTTCCCAAGTGCAAGCAAGATGTCAGCAACCATAGTCGTCACTGTGCTTTTAGCATTAGATCCGGTAATTGCAATCAAAGGCGCATCGATATGCTCACAAAAAAGGTCCACATCCCCCCGCATCAAAGCACCCTGTTGCTTCAATGCCTGCAATACAGGTTCAGCCAAAGCAACACCGGGACTCACAAACAGCTCAGTAACTGGCAATGTTAGCAATTTATCCAAACTACCAGTAAATATACGATCAACCGGCACAATGGATTTAATTTCGTCCAAACCCGGCGGCGACTCCCGTGAGTCAACCACATAAAAGTCCAAGCCTTTCGAAGCTAAAAACTTGGCACAAGATAAGCCTGATACACCTAACCCAACCACAGCGCGAATTCTATCTGATCCAATTAAAGACATTCTGCTTTCCTATTATCGAACTTTTAATGTCGCGAAGCCGACCAAAACAAGGCAAACTGTGATTATCCAAAAACGCACTATCACCTTTGGCTCAGCCCAACCTTTAAGCTCAAAGTGATGGTGAATGGGAGCCATGCGAAAAATCCTTCGTTTTGTCAGTTTATAAGAGCCAACCTGTAATATGACTGACACGGTTTCCATTACAAACACACCACCCATAATAAATAGCACGATTTCTTGGCGCACTATGACAGCAATAACACCTAAGGCGGCACCTAATGCCAAAGAGCCAACATCACCCATAAATACCTGAGCTGGGTAAGTATTAAACCAAAGAAAGCCCAACCCAGCGCCGACTAGTGCAGCACAAAAAACAAGAATTTCGCCCGCCCCATCAATATATGGAATCAACAAATAGTCTGCAAACTGAACATTACCGGCCAAATAAGCAAATACACCCAGTGCGCCACCCACCAAAACCGTCGGTAGAATTGCCAAGCCATCCAAGCCATCTGTCAAATTAACCGCATTACTCGTACCAACAATCACAAAGTAAGTGAGCACCACATAAAAAATACCCATTGGCAGAATAATATCTTTAAAAATAGGCACAATTAAAGACGTCTCAGCAGGCGTAGAAGCATTCATATACAAATAAATAGCAGCCACTAGCCCAAATAGACTTTGCCATAAGTATTTCCACTTAGCAGGCAAACCTCTTGGGTTTTTTTCAACCACTTTACGATAATCATCAACCCAACCAACAGCACCAAAGGCCAACATCACAAGAAGAACAACCCAAACATAACGATTAGTAAGATCCCCCCATAACAAGGTACTTACTGCTATAGAGAAAATAATCATGGCCCCACCCATAGTAGGCGTACCGGCTTTGCTTAAATGTGATTGCGGTCCATCACTACGAATGGCTTGACCAATCTGTAACGTTTGCAGCAAACGGATAACAGGACCACCAATTATTAGAGCAATAACAAACGCAGTTAAAACACCTAAAATCGCTCGTAAAGAGAGATACTGGAAGACCGAAAAAAATGTATACGATTGACTCAAGTAGTCAGTTAACAACAATAACATGGGCAGGATTTATCCTAATTTTCTATTTCTTTTATAATGTGTTCCATCTGGGCTGATCGAGACCCTTTCACCAAGATGGCATTCTCTTGACCGAGTGGCTTAATAAACTGAGCTGCTTGCGAATTAGTCTCACAATACACAGCACGACCACCTCTTTTCTCATACGCCTTTGCCGCTATCGCTGCAATTGGCCCAACACTTATTAACCCAGTAACACCTGCTGAAAAGGCATATTCACCGAGTTGCGAGTGTATCTCAGATTGCAACTCACCTAATTCACCTAACTCTCCCAGAAGCAGCCACTTTTGACACTGCACTTGAGCAACCAAAACATCAATCGCCGCTTCAACAGATTTTGGGCTGGCATTATAACAGTCATTTAAAACAAGAGCTTGGCTATTTGAATATTGAAACTGTAAACGTTTATCAATAATCAATGGCGCAGACAAACGCTGACACGCTTCAACAAATTCGACGCCAAGTTCCAACATAACTAACAAGACAGCCATGGCATTTGCTATCTGATGCTTACCAGGTACAGATAAACTCAAAGCACCTACATGACCTTGATAATACACACTCGATACAGATGACTGATGAGATAAAGAGATCTCTTTAGCCTGTATATCTGCACCTTGATTAAAACCAAAACTCAATACGCGCTTACCTTGAAGCAGAGACTGCCAATATGAGAACCAAGGATCATCAAAGTTAAGAATCGCTAAACCATCACGCCTCAACCCCATCAACAAGGCACCCTTTTCTTTCGCTATCCCCTCAATTGAGCCAAAACCTGCAAAATGACTACCACTTGCATTAGTAATAACCGCAATATCAGGGCAGGTAACTTGCGCCAACTTCTCTATTTCACCTACAAAACTTGTGCCAGCTTCTATCACTGCAACATCATGCTCCGCTTTAAGGCCCAATAGAGTAAGTGGCACGCCGATTTGATTATTGTTATTCTTTTCAGTTTTCAATACGTTACAGCTTAACTGCAAGCATTGTGACAGCCATTCTTTTACTGTCGTTTTACCGTTACTACCTGTGATAGCAACTAAGCGCCCTGAAAACTGAGTCCGTAGGTAATGGGCAATATCGGCATAAGCTTGCCGCGTATCATTCACTAAAACCAGAGGCCTGATTTGCACCTGATTTTCAGATAACACTCCTGAAGCGCCTTGGTTTATAGCCGCCTCCAAGTAAGTATGCCCATCAAAACTGTCACCCTTTATCGCCACAAATAAAGCACCCTCTAAAACGGCACGAGTATCTGTTTTAATTTCACTAAACGTATTATCCTCACCAAATAACTCACCACCACAAATACGTGCAATGTCACTTAACGTTAATTTGACCAGCATTTTTTCAACCCTTCCAAAGCGACCTCTGTATCATCAAAATGATGCTTAACCCCTTCAATGTCCTGATAATTTTCATGGCCTTTACCTGCAATTAAGATCACATCATCAACATCTGCATTAGCAATAACATCAAAAATAGCTTTTCGCCTATCAGCAACAACCATCAGACGTTCCTGCTCCATAACACTCATAGCATCCAACTGATCAAGCACTGCATCATCTAAGATTTGCTGGACAGGCTCAGTCCTAGGGTTATCAGAGGTCAAACAGATAAGATCTGAATTTTTTAAAGCTGCCTGCGTCATAAGAGGACGTTTCCCCCTATCCCTATCGCCACCACAACCATAAATACAGGTTAACCTTCCACGGTTATGTAATCGTAATGCTTTTAATGCCACCTCAATAGCCGCAGGTGTATGCGCATAGTCCACCACAACTAAGGGTGCATTAGGAATACTAACCATCTGCATCCTTCCAGGCGCCCCCTCTAAAACAGTCAAGGTGTCAATCAAGGCATCTTTATCATCAAAAACATCCCAATTTGCAGCCAATGCCGCTATGGCATTTGCCACATTAAACTCACCTAATAACGGCAAGTTAATAGAATACTCTATTCCCATTACACATAAATCAAACGTAACGCCCGATGCCTTGAAGTGTAAATTCTTTCCAACAAAATCAGCTTCTTTATATTTTAAGCTGTAACTATAAACCGGACACTTTGCAGACTTCAGCATTAAATCAGAATATTCATCATCTAAACAAACCACAGCCCTTTTTAAACTAGAAAAGGCAAACAAACGCGCTTTAGCCCTAGCATATTCCAACATAGACCCATGATAATCCAAATGATCCCGACTTAGGTTTGAATAAATAGCCGTATCAATAGGCAAACCCTGAATCCGCTTCTGATCCAGTGCATGAGAAGACGCCTCAAATGTCAAATGAGCAACGCTTTGAGAAGCAAACTCGATTGCTAAAGCGTGCATAGACAGTAAATCAGGGGTCGTTTGATCAGAAGCTTTCAAGTCACCCAATAAACCCACACCAAAAGTACCGACAATGGCCGAATAAAGCCCCATATTTTGAGCAATTTGCGCATTGTAAAAACTAATTGAGGACTTACCGTTTGTACCTGTTACAGCGCATAAGCAAGAAGGATAAGGCGTAGCAAATCGAGCAATATAATCCACCATACTTGTTCGCGTATCATCGACCCAAATAAAAACCAAATTTAGACTTTCATCCAACTCAATACCCTTTGGCACAACGACCGCACGACACCCCTGCTCAGCAATACCTTTAAGGTAGTCCCAGCCATTCGAGCTTACACCAGGCAAGGCAAAAAAGAGGTGATTATTAGGTACTTTCCGACTGTCCGTTGTAATCTTTTCAAACGCATCAAAGGCGGATAATTGACCGACTTCTAAACCAAAAAAAGTCTCAACAAAGTGAGACTTAATTGGCATGGGAAAAATAGACACTATTTTAACACCACTCTGTAAGGCACCTTTTTACCTAGCCGAACCTCTCTTAGCCCTTCTGGTAAATCCGGTGAAATATTTAAAATTGTCATAGCCCCATCCATCACCCTTGAAAATACGGGTGCAGAAACTTCACTACCATAATATTCTCGACCCTTTGGATCATTAACCATAACCACCATGGCTAATCTTGGGTTAGTTGCTGGTGCCACACCCGCAAATAATGAAACATACTGGTCATACTCATAACCCTTAGTGCCGACTTTATGCACAGTACCTGTTTTGCCAGCCACCATATAACCTGGCACCTTCGCTGATTTGGCAGATTTATTAACAACCTGCTGCATCATTTTCAAAACATCTTTGGCAACGCCCCTTTGAATAACCTGCTCACCTTCTGGCATTACATCTTGCTTAAACATGGTAACCGGCACCTTATAACCCCTGTTTGCCAAAGTAGCATAGGCATGGGCCAACTGCAGCGTCGATACGGATAGACCATATCCATAAGACAAGGTTGCTATTTCAGCAGGGTGCCATTTAGGATGAGTCGGTAAAGAGCCCGTAGATTCACCCGGAAAACCAGTATCAAGAGGAGATCCTATCCCCAATTGATAATATAAATTCCAAACCGCATCCTGAGGCAATGATAACGCAATTTTGGAGGTCGCTACGTTACTAGATTTAACCATCACAGTTTCAAGATCAAGCTTACCGTAGTTACCCGAATCTCGAATGGTTTGCTTACCAAAGCGAATATAACCTGGAGAAGTATCGACAATAGATTCTGTCGTATATTGACCACTCTCCAATGCTGCACTAATGGTAAAAGGCTTCATAGTAGACCCAGGCTCAAACAAATCAATGACGGCGCGATTTCGCATCTGATCATAATTCAACTGAGATCTATCATTAGGGTTATAGGAAGGTTGATTGACCATGGCCAACACTTCACCCGTTTTAATATCAAGGATAACGGCTGATGCCGATGCTGCCCTATGCTCAGTAACCGCTGCCTTAAGCTCTCTATAGGCAAGATATTGCAACCTTAAGTCAATACTCAACTCAATATTTTGACCTGGTTTTGCATGGGTTTCTTGACCAATTTGACGAATAATATTCCCCGTCAAATCTTTTACATATTGCCTTTTACCCGGTTTGCCAACCAAGGAACCATCATAAGCAAGCTCTAACCCTTCTTGCCCTTGATCATCAATCCCAGTAAAGCCAACCACATGAGAAGCCACTTCACCTGCTGGATAAAAGCGCTTATATTCTTTAGTCTGACTGACACCTACCACTTTAGCTTGCATTATTTCATCAGCAACCTGAGGCGGAATTTGTCGCTTCAAATACATAAAAGAACTTTTTCGCTTTTGCTCAAAGCGTTTCGTTAAGGACGCTCGCCCTTCGCCCAACACCTTAGCCAGTCGCGCTATTTCAGACTTAGGCCCAGTCCCTTTAACAGGATCAATAGGCATAGCCCACAAACGCTTAGGATTAGCCACCAAAGTTCTGGTAGGCGTACTAACAGCAAGAGGCTCACCACGCCGATCTAAAATCATACCCCGTGTGGCAGGTATCACCTCAGTACGAACCGCACGCATTTCACCTTGATTTTGAAGAAAATCCTTCTCCACCACAGTCAAATAAAACAGACGCCCTGCAATCACCGCAAACAAAGTGATGGCAATGCCATACACAAAGTAAAAGCGCCACTGGGCGGGTTTTAAGAACTGGCTCAATACATTCATGGCTTAACAATTACCATTTCAGATGAATTTGGTGCATGCATATTTAATTCCTTTACTGCGGCTTGCTCTAATCGGCTTGGTTGAGTAAGGGCACTTTGCTCTAACAGCAACTGCCCCCATACCACCTCATAATTCACTTCATCACGTTTAAGTGACTGTAAATATGAAAATTCTTTCCTAAATTGATAAACTTGAATCACCAACCCCACAGCAACACTGCCAACTAATACCAACCAGAACAGAATCACTAATGGCGATGTCGATCTAGTCACTTACGCGCTCCAAAACACGCATTACCGCACTACGGGAGCGAACATTATCATCAACTTCTTGTTTCGAAGGTTTATTAGCTTTACCAATCGTTTTAAATTTAATCGCCAACTCTGCATTTCTAATAGGTAAGTGCCTTGGTAACTCAGGCCCCTTAGACATAGTTCTCATAAAGCGCTTAACGATACGATCTTCCAACGAGTGGAAACTAATTACCACCAGACGACCACCCACTTTTAATGCCTTGGCAGCGGACTCTAACCCTGTCTCAAGGTCACCAAGCTCATTATTGATAAAAATACGAATCCCTTGAAAAGCACGTGTTGCAGGGTTTTTACCTTTTTCCCAAGCAGGGTTCGCATCTTTAACGATATTAGCTAACTGTAAGGTAGTTAGAATTTCCGTGTGCGCTCTATGCTCACAAATGGCTTTTGCGATACGGCGAGAAAAGCGCTCTTCACCGTATTGATACATAACATCTGCAATTTCTTTTTCTTTCGCATTGGCAATCCATTGGGCCGCACTTAATCCAACACCTGGATTCATACGCATATCCAAGGGACCGTCATTCATAAAACTAAAACCACGCTCAGCATCATCAATCTGAGGCGAGGACACACCCAAATCCATCAGCACACCATCAAGTCTCCCACTTTCATCTAAGTGACTTGTAATGTACTCATCCATAGTCGCAAATGAGTCTTGTACAATTTGAAAACGGCCATCTTCTTGTGCAAGCGCCTCGCCAAATTCAATGGCAACTGGGTCTTTATCAAAACCTAACAGTTTACCTTGTTCCAATTGTGCCAGCACAAGACGAGAATGCCCGCCACGACCAAAAGTGCCGTCAATGTAACAGCCGTTAGGGTCAGTAATTAAATCGTTGACTGACTCATTCAGCATTACACTGATATGTACAGGGATAGACTCTGTCATAATGAAATATCCGTTAAATTCTCTAGTGTCATTGGTTCTTGTATATCAAGCGTTAAATATTCATCTCTTTGGGCCTGCCATTCGGCTTGACTCCAAATCTCAATTTTTTTCCCTTGCCCTAGCAACGCAACCTTTTTATCTAAAAGCGCAAACTCTCTAAGGGGGGCAGGCAGCAAGACTCTTCCTGCCTTATCAATGACTAAATCTGTTGCATGCCCAACCAGCAACCTCTGCAAACGCCTCGCCTGAGGCTGAAAGCTTGGCAGCTTATCCAGTTTAGCTTGAATGATTTCCCACTCAGCCAATGGATACATAAGCAAACAACGTGTCGAGGGATCGATTGTCACCACCACACTAGACTCATCATATTGCAGCAATTCATCACGTAAACGTGCAGGCAGGGACAGTCGCCCCTTAGCATCTACACTCACCTGATGAATACCACGAAACATTCTCATACCCACTTATCGACACATTTCCCCACAAATTAACACTTTTCGAAAAATAAATATTAATTATTGTGAATAAACCTAAAAAAAAGGGCAAACGAATACCAGCAACAAGCAAAATACGGCAATTAAGAACCTCATTTTAAAGTTACGACAAAACAAGGAATTAAGAACACAGATCGAAATAGCAAGAATGGATTTATAAGTACAAAGGATGATTAAAAAACAAAATAACAAGGAAGGAAGTTTGCAAGTTGGCCGATAAGCCGGGTTCTGTCGTGGACAGTCATTCCTCTCGAACATGCATCACTACATGCCTCTAGCGACCTACCCGAATCCAGCGCGGGTCACACCAATGGATTCCTATTTGGTCTTGCTTCAGATGGGGTTTACCTTGCCACAAACTGTTGCCAGATGCGCGGTGCGCTCTTACCGCACCATTTCAACCTTACCGGTAGAAAACTACTTAGGCGGTTTATTTTCTGTTGCACTTTCCGTAGGCTCACGCCCCCCAGGCGTTACCTGGCATCTTACCCTGCGAAGCCCGGACTTTCCTCCATAACACTGAAACAGCATTACAGCGACTGCCTGGCCAACTTGCGACGCGGATAATACTTATCCTCAAAAAAAATAACAAGCAAAAACTATGAGAGAAAAGAAATTAATGCAAAGGGCGAACCAAAACAGCTAGAAAACAACCCTCTATTATATAAAATGCACCATAAAATAAGCAGCCAGCCCTGCAAGAAAGACTAAGCAATAGGTAGACGAAGACACACTTCCAAACCGCCCAATTCATGGTTTCTGGCTTTTATTTGCCCCTTGTGCGCAGCAAGAATACGTTGAGCAATCGTTAAACCCACACCAAAACCACCACTATTAGTCTCACGCGCTTCAGAAGATCGATAAAATGCATGAAAAATTTTCTCTAATTGCACCTCATCAACGCCAGCACCACTATCTCTAACCAGAATAACGACACTCTCCCCCTGCTCTGACACCGAGACAGTCACAACCGAATCATTACCGGAATAAAAACATGCATTACGCAATACATTTTCAAGAGCATGACGTAACTGGATAGGATCAATAAGAAGCTTACGAGACAAATGTCCAGTCTGAATAATATCAATATTTTTCAGTTGGGATTCAAATACAACATCATCAACAATAGTTGTTAACCAGGCGTTAACATCAACTTCTTGTTTATCTAATGCCCCCTCCTCCAAGCGACTTAACAAAAGCACATTACCAATTAGAGCATCCAACTCAT
>Ga0105354_1002499_pt1 | contig 10936 bp, 9 predicted proteins | sample GOMGulsemesocosm_FD_83658 | JGI IMG/M metagenome (GOLD analysis project Ga0105354, IMG submission 83658) | Methane-oxidizing microbial communities from mesocosms in the Gulf of Mexico - GOM9B Gulf of Mexico | ecosystem: Environmental > Aquatic > Marine > Cold seeps | place: USA: Gulf of America...
ACCCTAGAACGGGATAAACCGTTGCTGGTTTTCAAGACCAGTGCATTCGACCACTCTGCCATCTCTCCGCAAAGTTCGAGCAGGATAATACAAAGATAATACCGCCTTGTAAACCCTAATAAACAAATTAACCAATCGTTTGATTAGCAAGCAAACAATGTTCGCTCAAAGATGAAACAGTCATGCACTTTCGATGAAAATATTAACAGTCCACAGAAATAGTACCTGCCCTAAATTAACCATGAAGGAGTAAAGTTATTTGCAGCAGAATAAAGATAAGATAATGCTTCTTAGGGAGGACTACTCAATTGGTTTATTGAGTCTTTACTAATCGCTTTAGGCACACTAACAATAAACTCAGTTCCCTGACCAACCTGACTTGCCACCTCAACTTTCCCACCTAGAGAGCCTGTAAGAATATTTTGCACTATGCTCAAGCCTAATCCAGTGCTGCCTTGTCCACGGTTTGTCGTATAAAACGGATTAAAAAGTTGTTTTTGGAATTCTTCTTCTATACCAATTCCGTTGTCAGCAATAGTCACTTGAACCTGTTGTTCACGCTCTGTTACGGCAATGGTTAGCACCTTGTCAATGAAATTAGCATGCGCAGGGAAACCATGAACAACCGCATTTGTGACCAAGTTACAGATCACTTGTGATAACTTACTGCTACAGGTGGTGATTAAAACAGACTGCTCAGGTAACTGAATATTAAGGGTGACGTGATTCTTATTAAGTATAGGTTGTAGACTGCCCATTAGCGTTTTAAGCCAATCAGCAAGTACGAGCTCTTTAATTTCATCTGTACTTCGGTCTACGGCAACAAGTTTAAAGTTGCTAACTAACTCCGCGGCTCGTTGAAGATTAAAATTTAGTGCCGTAATCGACTGCTCAATATTGCTAAGCCCGGTTTGTAAATCTTGCTTACTTAAAGTTTGGCTAGTAACTTTCTCATCAATCTCTTTCGAGGCTTCAGCAATAACCGATCCACTCAGCATTGCCACACCGAGCGGAGTATTTATTTCATGGGCTACACCGGCAACTAATTCACCAAGTGATGCCATTTTTTCTTGAGCTAACATCTCATTTTGAGTTCTTTTTAACAGCTCAATTGCTTGAGATAGCTCCTGAGTTCTTTCTTCCACTTTCACTTCAAGGGTTTTAGTGAGTTCTTGCAATTGCTGATCACGCTCTGATCTTTCAATTTCAGCAGATATACGTCCAGAAAAGAGCTCAAAAAGGGTAACAGTGAAATTAGTATTCTCAATTTTCTTCTCATGTAATGCCACTACAATTCCCATCATTTTCCCTTGAGAGTCACGTAATGGCGTACCTATATAGCCATCAATATTCATATCAACTAACAGCTGGTCTTTAGGATAAAGTTCACATATTCCTTCGGGATAAATACACAAGGATTCATCGCTCACATCGGCGCAAGGTGTATCCTTGAGCGAATATTCAAAGTTATCAACTATCTTGCCTTTTGCGACCAAACTGATCGTTCGAGAAGTATTTTTTACTTTATTTAACCGAGCTATAAACGTGTAATCGGCACCTATGTGTTTACTCAATTGCAGCGTTAGATTATTGAAGAATTCATGACCATAGGTAGATTTTAAACTGGTGATTATTTCTGGTAACAAATGCTCAAAATTACTCATAATATTCGCCTTTGTTTTGAATGAAATTGGTCTGTAAATCTTGCTTAGGCTCTGATAGTTTTTCTATTGTTATCACTAAATTATGAACAAACAATTCAAGTAATCTTTTAGTTGTTGATGAGATATTTTCGGCACTCTCTAACACAAAGACACTTTGGGTGCCTTGGATTGAGCAGAAATAATAACCGTACATACCATCTTCAAATATATGATGCTTAGCTGCCATTATTCTTTGAAAAAGTTTATCAAATTTACTTTCAGTTACCTGTAACGATGAATTATCGATAAAAGTATCATCACTATTATTGATAATAATATTCCATTTCTTTTCTTTTGATTCGCTTGAATACCCCTGAGAGGCAGCAAGGGTAAAATGTGTATTCTCGCTATTAAAAATGCTATTAAGCTGCGTTGATATTCCGCTAGATAAATCTGAAAAATTTTCAATTTGATTTATTTTAGCGATAGAATAAATAATCGTTTCTAGATTTTTTTGATATTGCTGAGTTTTAGCTAAATCACGATATGCCCGAAGGGCAATGTAGAGGACTTGTTTTAATGCGTTGAAACTAAGATCTGTTTTTGCCTTGTAACCATCTATATCATACTTCTCAAAGATAGAACTTTCGGGTGCTTTTCCTGGCTGACCTGTTCTCAAAATAATGCGTGTATAGGTGTTTTTGAGGTCTTGGCGTAAATAATTGGCCACTTGCAGACCTGCGTCGTCAGATTCCATAACCACATCTAACAAGGTAAGTGCTATATCATTATGGTTTTTGAAATACTCTTTTGCATCAATGCCAGAATATAGACTAACAAACTCAAGGCCTCGACCTTCAAATTGAAAGCTGCTTAATGATAATTTAGTAACTTTATGTATTTCTTCATCATCATCGACTATGACAATTTTCCAACAAGGAAGTGATGATTCTGATAGTTCATTACTGTCTTCTTTCAACCAATCCATATTTATAGACACCATCAAAAGTAACTTATAATATTACATTATCATCTAAGATAAATGATTCCAAGATTAAAGCATTCGATTTAAATTCTGCTGGAAACACTCAAACTTTATATAATGCTATGTATATAAAAGGTTATAAGCATCCACCCAATAACAAACTTTTTATGATGAGCAAGAGCAAGAGCAAGACACAACGTCATTGATATTTAAGAAATAAAGCGCAAGAACAATCGAAAACTGTTATTTAAACCTATCAACTAACCATTTACTTATCTTTATGTAAGATAAAGGTATACCACATTAACACCTCTATCAAGGTAATCAGCTGACTTCACTCATTCACTATAGTGCACAGTCTATCTTTTGCGTTGATTATGCTCATGCCTCAATAGTGTGACTTGAATCAACAATTACAGCTAAAAACCGACCAACCACAGAAATACCACTGATAATCATTTGCATTCACTTATGCGTTATATAAAATGCGGCCACTTTTACTGATAGTCACTTTAACGACGGTGTTATGAAACTTAATTATTTAACAATAGCAATCTCAGTTGCTTTACTTCCTCTTTCTGCATTTGCAGCTGACAAGACCACTAAAAATTCTACCGACATGGAACGTATTCTGGTTATAGGTAGCTACTTTAATAACTACAAGGTAGACAATGCTACGGGTGCCACACGCACAAACACATCGTTAATGGAAACCGCACAGGCAGTAACCGTTATTCCTGAAATGATTATTGATGAGCAACTTGCTACTACTTTGGGGGAGGTTTTGAATAACGATGCCAGCTTATCACCAGGCTCAAAACAACGTAACCGTGAAGTATTTAGCTCACGTGGCTTCACACTTAGCTCGTCTAATGGTTATCTTCGTGACGGTCATCAGCATTGGTCACATTACCAACAGCCAATTGAAACACTACAACGTGTAGAAGTAATTAAAGGCCCATCGAGCATTTTATACGGTCAGTCTGCACCGGGTGGATTGGTTAACATGGTGACTAAAAAGCCAACAACCTCTCGCCTTTTAGATATCAGCGCAGATACCGACAGCAATGGCTCAACACGTTTCATGCTAGATGCTGGTGGCGAAATTGTTGATGATTTTTCATATCGCGCTATTTTAGTAAAACAAGATGTAAAATTTGACCGTGAATATCAAGATGGCTCACAACGTGAACGTGATCGTTTCCTAGGTTCTATTTCACTTGATTACCAACTCTCTGAAGATTTCTCTGTTAACGTTTATTACGATCGTACCAATGACAAAGCAGGTTTAGACACTGGAGCATGGCTTGATAACAACGGTGACGTGATTGGGGACGACAAGACAATCTATGATTTTTCTTGGGCATTTACTGATATTACTGTGAATAACTTAGGCGCAAACGCCTCATATTTCATTAACCCACAATGGATGGTGAAGTTTGGCTACAACGAGCAAACATTCGAGCGCCAACGTTTTGAGTCAGCACCTAAAAAGCCAAGTGATTATGTTGTTGGTGGCGATTACACATCTAAGCCATACGATCGCTTTGACGACTGGCAGTTCAAAACAGCATTCGTTGATTTAACAGGTGAATTTACCACTGGCGATATCGAGCATCAGGTATTAATTGGTGCTAACAGCCTTGATTACTATTACGGTCAACTGCGCGTGAAAGCTGATTCAGTCACTTACACACCTGGCCAACTAGAGCCAGTGAAACCAGCGGTTAGTTACAAAACGGACGATAGCTTATACAACAGTGAATATGACTACTACGGTTTTTATTTCCAAGATTTAGTTACGTTTAACAAGCAATGGCAGCTCGCTTTTGGCGGTCGTTTCGATCAGCAAAATAAAGAAGGTGCCGACAGTGATTCATTCGTGCCTAAATTTGGCGTGCTATTTCACCCAGAAAATGATGCCACAATCTACGTAAACTATTCTGAAGGATTTGAACCACAACGAAGTGAAACTTTAAACAATGAGTTAGATGCAAACCACGGCATGAAATTGGATGCCGTAACATCAAAGCAAATTGAGATTGGCGGAAAATGGCAGATATCTGAACGCTTATTAATAGAAGCAGCAATTTTTGATATAGAAAAGAATGGCGCATTAATTTCTGAATCATTAATAGGCAATGATATGTTTGATTCAATCACTACACAGTCAGGCATTCAACGCCACAAAGGATTTGAACTATCAGCACAAGGTGCGGTAACTGACAGATTATTTGTTATGGCATCAACCATGTTTTTAGATGCTGAATTCGAAAAAGATGCTAGGTATCAAGGTAAAGCTCCGGTTGATGCCCCCAAATGGTCAGCATCAGTTTGGTCACGCTATGAAATATCTGAAAATCTGGCATTAAATGCTGGAGTGTTCTACCAAGGAGAACGTTTCGCAGATAGCAATAACACCGTACAAAAAGACAGTTATTCACGTGTTAATTTAGGCGCTGTTTACAGCACTAATATTGCAGGGCAAGATATTGATTTTCGATTGAATATTGAAAATTTGCTCGATACCGATTATCTTGCGGGCGGTGGTTTGAACAATGTAACAGTAGGCAACGGTACTATGGCAAGATTTGAAGTTAAAACTTCATTCTAATCGTTTATCCTTAGCTAAATAACAATAAAAATTAAAGAGTAAAAGCCAGCATCAGTTGATACTGGCTTTTTTTGATACTTATGAGCATAAGAAAAATTATATTTTGGTTTCACCTAATCATCGGATGTAGCGCGGCTATATTCATCTTTTTAATGTCAATCACTGGTGGCATGCTCACATTTGAGCGCCAAATGATTAAAGCGGGAAAACAGGCTGACTACCCGACGGTTACACAAGGACAGACAGCAATTTCTTTGCAAGAGGTTAAAGAGATCGCGGGGAAATACCCCATCCAGCGCAGTTTATCTATCACGCTGTTCAACGAAGATAATGCCCCTATTATCGTCAGAGACGGACGTAAAACACTCGCTTATTTACATCCAATCACAGGTGAAAAACTCGCTGAACCAGGGAAAGAATCAACCTTGTTTTGGCGAAAACTACGTGCCTTTCATCGTTGGTTAACCCTTGATGGGAAATTCAGTGAAAGCGGTCGTTGGGTCAATGGCATCGCTAATGCCATTTTCGTATTACTAGCAGTAACGGGGTTATATTTATGGCTACCAAAACGCTTTAAGTCTCGTGCTTTTAAAAAGCAATTAACACTACCGGGAAACTACACTAGCTCTAAAGCACGAAACTACCAATGGCATAACGTATTTGGTTTTTACTTAACACCTGTCTTGTTTGTCTTGGCAACAACCGCACTATTCTTTTCATTTGATTGGCCGGGCGATGCTTTGAAAAAACTCGTTTCAACCAAAACAGTTAAAGAACTAGCTAAGCCAACACTATTAGCGGCGGAGTTAACTTCAAAGATCAAAAGTACTGATGCACAAATTACGATGCTTAATAAACACTACCCAGACTGGCAAACGATTCGTTTTTCAGTCGCTCAATCACCTCAAAACGTTACCATCTATACAGTAGATAATGGCAACGGCGGTGAGCCGACTAAACGATTATCAGTTGCTGTTGATAACATTAGTGGTGAAATAGCTGATACATCGGGCTTCGACGATTACTCAACCTATAGAAAAATTCGAAACTGGATACGGTTTGCTCACACTGGTGAATACTATGGCGTAGTTGGTCAAACCATTGCAGGCATAGCATCATTCCTTGCATGTTTATTGGTTTATACTGGAATAATGCTATCGTGGCGACGCTGGAAGAACCGCAATATGTAGAATGGCGCTAGGACTATAATCTAATTAATTGATAACCCACTTTTTAGTGGGTTATCAACTGAGAAAATCATTTGATAGAATGCTTAACGCGAAACCAACCTCTACCGACGTGAATTAATTTGCTTTTTAAGCCCTGTACACGCTACAACTAAAACATCCGGGATTTGCATTATGTAGATGTAAATATTGCACATCTGAATTCATAAATTGTTTTTCAATGGCAGATTCCAATTCAGCTCCTTGGATAACCTCTGCTTCAATCATTTGCTTTTGTGAGTTATACCCTCTCACTGATAGTAATCTATGTCTTAAGATTTCAGGCACTTCGTTGATAGCCAATGTAACCATTTGAACGTTTTCACGCACAAATATTGGACCAGACGCCCTATACGGTGAATTAACATCATGATGACAGAAAGGTAATGCTAATACTCTTTCACCGATGTTTGCTTCTGACAGAGAAACACGACACGGATACCCTGGGTTAGAATTTACAGTAATCCAAGCAGCATGGACTGCTTTTAACTCTTCATCGCCTTTGAGCATGATTTCATGAAATTGTTCATTAGGTAGTGCTTTTATCAAAAATGGAATTGTCATTTTTTAAACCAATTTATTAAACGAGCTGAGATTATAAACATCCATTATTTTAATACTCGCCATATTCGGAGCTGACACTTTGATTGTTTTATTTGCCCCTCAAAATTAAAAAAGCCCGTTGATATACGATATCAACGGGCCTTAGCGGTTTTACTCAACTAAAGACTATTTAATCATTTGTTGATGCATTGCTTTAACTAAAGAAATAAGTGCATCTTTGGACATCTTGTCAGCCTTTTCAACAGTAGCAGCCAGTTTATTGGTATCAGTAACAATTGAAGTAAAATCAATAGCAGGTTTAAGGACCAACTTGATTAACTTTTTAGCCGTTTGGGAATCATTATTGGCAATAATGTCTAACACTTCAGCTTTCATGGCTGCATTTTTATCAAGCAAGAGTTTGGATATATGGGTGAAACCAACGATTTCACATTGCTCTAAGGTGCCAAACTTAGACATCATGCGCCAAGATACCAAGGTATTAGGTGTTACTTCTTCAATATCCGTAGGACATTCAGCGATAACATCAGACCATACCCAATCGAGAAACGCTTCATCACTACAAAGAATCTCTCTTGCTTTATTACATGCTTTGCCAATTTTATACTTAGCTTCTCGTTTATCTTCTGCTTTTGGTGCACTAGCATCGATATAATGCGTTGCATTTAAGTGTTGTAGGATAGTTTCTGCTTGTTCTTTCAGCGCTGAGCTCATTGGGTATACCTATTTTATAACACCTAATTATTGGGTGCCTTAACAAATTAAGCGTAGTGTATATCACCGACACAAAGAGTAGTAAGGTTTAATCGCCTAATTTAAAAGTCGATAAACCGCCTAACTCAAGTCAGCACAGTTAAAGAGTCTTTGCTATTTAAACAAAATCGGATTTTCACCATCCACCCAAGCTGTTGGAGGCAACTTGTTATTAATGAGACAAATAAAATGCCAGACAAGCGCCACCGGACCGATTTATCATGACTTATTCGCACGCAACAGCATCATAATAAATTTCAATAGTTATATTTTGAGAAGACTCATTTAACTCTATAAATTCCTCCCCCGAGAAATACTCAATACAATATTCACCTTTAGGTTTCCGATAGTTAACTTTAAAATGAACAGTACCTGTAATTTGAGGAGCAAAAGGCCTTTTTGAGCAATCAGTACTAGGCTCGTCACACACAAGCTTATTGATTACCTCAGGAGTAATATCTTGAGACCAATCAACTATATCTATGTCGAATGGTTCTCCGTTATTATCGACAGTGTAGACGTTGACTTGCCTAGCTTCCTCTGTATCACTATTTTTTTTACAACCTTGAATAATGAGAAAAACAAAAATCCATAAATATTTCATTAACACTCCATAACCACACTTACGATAGGTGAACAATAACTTGTCCCCTACAAGTCCAAATTTAATTAACCACTATACATTGTTTTTTCAGTTATATATCAGTACGTATCAACATGCCTATGACTCATCGAACAAGACAAATAGCTCGCTGAGAACGAGCATCCCAACTTCAAAAAACCGTGCCATCACATTGAAACTACATCAATTTAATTTAAAAACACTACTCTACTTATTCATTAACAACCATGTCTGCCAGTCCCAACATCAATTTTGATTCCTAAATCTCCTTTCTCAGTTTCAACCACAAAATACCGAGGTATTCGTGAATCGCCACTTCAGTTTTTTTGATATTTAGCGCATTAAACTTAAACTCTTGAGAGCGATTAGCCCGTGATTTGATGTAATAATTAGCAGGCGCAGCAATGGGGCTTAACCCTTGATGGCTAAATATAGCCATGGCTCGATACATATGAGTTGCCGATGTAACTAACGCAAATTGTTCATCACCAATAATAGTTTTTAGCTTAAGCGCCTCTTCAAGAGTATCTCTTGGCTCAGGTTCGATCATGATATTTTCGCTTGGAATGCCAAGGGCTACAGCGACATTAGCCACGGCATGGGCGTTTGAGACTACATCTATATCACCCCAACCTGAAAATACTAATTTGGCGTCTTTATTGGCGTGATAAATACGAATTCCTTCGACTAATCGCGCTAGTGATGTGGTATTGATATGGCTGGTTGCAGGCAGCCTAAGATCGGTAACATGGCCATTACCTAATACGACAATGTATTGCACCTCACTGCTTTGAGTATCAAATGGTTCAAATGCATTTTCTAGGGGTTTGGTAATTAAGTCCGCCGTAGGCGTGAAACTCACAAAAATAATTAACAGGCCACTTAACGTTATTAATCGCTTTCCAGTTTTTTTAGAACGACCAAGCCATAATAAAAACAGTCCGGCAAAAAGTAAAAATAACGCTATGGGAATAGGCAATAGCATCGCCGACACTATCTTCTTAAACATGAACATGACTTGGTTACCTGCATCAATATTTTTAAATATTATACACAGCAACATAATAAATATCAGTCGTTAAAGCTTCCTTTATTTAAGAAAAATAACTAGCTATTAAGAGTTAAAATATTAAATATAAATAATAATTTTATTATTACCTCTTTAGTTTTTATTAATCTAAATAACTCGAACTTATCTATTGACCTCAAGTTAAGTTTAGGTTTTAGGCTTACGTTTTTTCTAAAGGAGATTATACATGCGAGTACTATTACTTGGGGCAACTGGAACAATTGGCAGCGCAATATTGACTGAACTTTTACAACATGGACATTCAGTTTTAGCATTAGCCCGCTCAGACAGTTCAGAACAAGAAATTCTCAAACAAGGTGGTGAGGTTATTCGCGGCGACCTTCAAGAGCCAAAGTTATGGTCAAAATCTATACTAGAAGTTGATGCTGTCATTCACGCAGCCGCTACTTTTTGTGATGATATGGGAAACATTGATCGTAGAGTAGTCGATGAGTTGATTTCCCAAGGCAATAGCAGGGATCGAAAAATTCGATTTATCTATACTGGAGGTGTTTGGTTATATGGGCAGACAGGCGATAGGGTTGCCACAGAGGAAAGCCTATTGAATCCAATATCTAGCTTTACTTGGATGGTACATAACAGTTCATTGGTACTAAATGCCCCCTGTTTCGATGCAAACATTATTCACCCTGGGATGACTTATGACAAGGATGCGGGCGCACTCTCAAATTTTAGTCCTAAAAATGGACAAGTTGAGGTTTGGGGCTCTGTTAATACTCGATGGCCTGTTGTCCACCGAGATGATCTTGCAGCCGCTTATCGACTCGTTTTAGAGCAAGGTACATCAGATCAATCATATAACGTATGTAGTGAGCAGAGTGTGAAAGTAGGTCATATTGCAGAAATTTATACGAAAAGGTTTAATTTAAAACAGGAGCCATTAGTTCGTTCAACTAAAGAAGTTATTGCTGAAAATGGAGATTGGGCTATTGGTCCAACTTTAGACCAATGCATGAGTGCTAAGAAAATAAAAAGTGAACTGGGCTGGCGCCCAAATCACAGTGACATTATCTCTGAAGTGAACCGTTATTTGCAGACCAATCTCAGTTGATTTTAACAAGGTGGCCAATTTACTTGACCACCTTGTTATTATCATATTTCTGAAATGGCACTAAATTTCATGTTGGCTATATTTTAATTACGTTCTTTTAAATCCAGCACTGTTCATGCATTTATTTGCACTTTTTGCGAGGCGGAGACTGATTTGTCTATTTGAATCATTCCTTTTATTCATTTTATCATCCCTCGCTTTTAATCTTTCAGCCTTCTCATACCCTGGTTCACCTATTGCGGGCGACGGTGCTCTAGCCCGAGGAGAAGAGTTTGATCCCATCATCAATACATTTGAAGCTTTCATGGACTTTTTGTAATGACAGTCAGCCATTGCTACTTCAAGTTCTTTTATATCGTATGCTGAACTATCATTTTTTGCCCACTTG
>Ga0105354_1002502_pt1 | contig 10926 bp, 8 predicted proteins | sample GOMGulsemesocosm_FD_83658 | JGI IMG/M metagenome (GOLD analysis project Ga0105354, IMG submission 83658) | Methane-oxidizing microbial communities from mesocosms in the Gulf of Mexico - GOM9B Gulf of Mexico | ecosystem: Environmental > Aquatic > Marine > Cold seeps | place: USA: Gulf of America...
CAAAGAACACTTTGTACACATCTCTGGTTTAATTGACGAAGTTCGCGAAGGTGACGCAGTTGAATTTGAATTAGAAGAAGGAAGAAAAGGCTTAAACGCAGTAAATGTAAAAGTGATCTAATAATCATAACATTACAATTTTCTAAAAAGTCTGACACATGTGTCAGACTTTTTTTTGCCTTAGATTTAAAACTTATCAGCTTTTTTTAATATTTTAGAGAGCTAGAATATAACCATATCAACATTAAAGCCTAAAACAAATTATATCATGACTAAAACAATCACACTATTTTTCTTACTCCTAACAACACTACTTTCAACTGCACAAATAAAAGAAGTAACAAAAGAACCAAAAACTACCTCTAAGAAAGCGGAACAAATATCTAAAATAAGCTTACTAGGAAATTTAATAGGACAGTTAAACAAAGATGCTAGCAAGGATTTTTATAGAGTATCCTACAAAGACTTTAAGAACACTGACCAAAGTGACATTAAAAGTTTTTCTATTGGAAATAAAGAAACCGTAAAGCAATATAGAGATATCATGCTTGCTATGATAACGGATAAAACAAATGAAAAAACAATTGAATTGGAAGGAAACACCATTACGTTTAGAAGAAAATCAAACAGTATTGAAACACTTATAACAAACAAAGAAGGAATTACTTCAAAAATGAAATGGATTACTAAAAAACATATTAACATTTTATTTCCAGCTAATAAATTGGATTAGTACTTGAAAATCTTTAATATCAAAAACAGATAGTACTTTAACAAAAACCACTCAATCCGAGTGGTTTTTTTACACCTATAATTCATCTATTTTATAACCTTCACTGGACTTATCGAAGGCTCAATGATAACAGTATATATAACACCAACGTGGAAACATTAAAAATTAGCCCTTATCAAAAATCATGGATTTAAAGCTCTTATGTAGAATGACTAATTTTTAGTTTTAGAATCTAATAAAACCTTAGTAGTTATTAATCAAAAACTAATCTATCATTTCAATAATTGAATTATGTTCATTTTATAAATCTTCCCTATAGGAACAACCTGACCTCCTATATAGATTCTATTTCCTTCAATACTTTTTATGTGTTTTTTAGATACAGCAAATGATTTATGCACTTGTATAAAGTCTTCGTTATCTAGGTTAACCAATAATTCAGATATTTTTTCACGGACTGTAATAGTTTCTTCTGTAGTGATGACTTTAGTATAGTTTCCTGCTGCTTCAATACATTGAATGGTATCTACAACTACCTGAGTATGCTTTTTGTTACTCCTAAGAAAAATACTCTTTGCTACATTATTATCACCTTCATTTACTGAAAGTGGCGACTTAACTGTGTTTACACTTAGTGCTTTATTTACCGCTTTCATGAAACGTTCAAAACTGAAAGGCTTTAATAAATAGTCTGATATACTGAGTTCATAACCTTCTATAGCATATTCCTTATAAGCTGTTGTCACGATAACCTTAGGCGGAAAAGGAAGTGTCCTTAAGAATTCAAAACCTTTTAATTTTGGCATATTTAAATCTAGAAAAATCAAGTCCACTTCGTTAGCGTTCAAATATTCAAAGGCCTCCAAAGCATCATAGCAATTCTTCATTAACTGCATATTGGGTAGTAAATCGCAATAGCCTTTAATAATATCATGAGCTATGTGCTCGTCGTCGATAATTAGGTATTTAATCATAATCGTACTAAAGTTAATTGAGCAGTATACACATCTACTCTTTTTGAAAGCGATAAAGAGTGTTTATTTGGATAAACTAATTCAAGTCGTCTCTTCAAGTTTTTCAAACCAATTCCTAGGTGCTCAGGTAGTTCTGTATTATCAAAATTATTCTCTACAGAAAAGAGAATATCATTTCCTTGAGTAGTCATACCAACATGAACATAAGCATTGTTTCTTAAGTTTTCTACACCATGTTTAAAGGCATTCTCAAGAAGTATAATAAAAAGCAAGGGTAATACTTTATAGTCTTCTTCAATGTCGACATTAAATTTCACATCTATGCTCTTATGATAACGCATTTTATGTAGGGCTATATAATTTTTCAAGTAATCTACTTCTTCTTTAAGTGTCACCTTATCTTTTTCACCTTCGTATATACTATAGCGCATCATGTCTGATAGTTGAAGGATTAAATCTTGAGCTTTTTTAGCATCGGTTCCTACTAAGCCATATAAATTATTTAACATATTGAAAAAGAAATGAGGATTCACTTGACTTTTTAAGTGCATTAATTCTGTTTTTGCTTTTTCATTTTTCATTTTAATGGTGCTGTTGAAGTGACGAATTATCCAGTCAATTAAAAAAACAAAAACATATATAAAATAAAAAGGGTCTAAAATATTAAGTATCGGTTTGTACTCCTTCAGTACAGAAACGATTAGAAGAACGGTAATGACTACTCCAAATAACCAAAATAAAGATCTAAAAAAACCCCATTTTTTAAGTATCTGTTCTCCTTTATTTATATTGTTTTTATTTCTGAACTTTATATAGTAAACAATTAATGTAAACACCAATAGTTCCGAAAATATTATTGTAGCAATTACACTTATTGTCAAAGAATCGTAAACTCCAATAAGACTTAAAGAGCCACCAAAACTTAAGAATAAATAAAATTCATTTCTTTCCCATATAGATTCAGAATGAATGATTTTTTTCTTTTTAAGGAAGGAAAAAATTAGGATGTATGTAATTACACATATGGAGGCTATTTGAAACGAATCACCTGTAAATTCAAGCTTAAACCCTCTTAATACTATTGCAACTATCCATAAAAAAATGGAAATCCCTAGTAAGATAAATATTCGTTTATAACTCTTTGTCCATGAAATCATACCCAAAAATAGTCTAATAAAATAAATCAACCTAAGAAGTTGATAAACATACTTTAGAGAGGGTTAAACAATTGTAATAATGTGACAAAATAACTATAGATACAATTATAAACTATATACACTTGCTACATCCACGTTTGTCACATTAAGTTGTTAAACTTCAAGCTTACCTATAGTTTTGGATAGAGTATCTGATACATATTTACAAAACGAAATAAACTTATACATAATAGACACTTATGAAACTAATCATCAAAAACTTATCAAAAACATATAAAAATGGCGTAAAGGCCATTGATAATTTAAGCATTGAAATAGGAACGGGTATGTTTGGGTTATTAGGGCCTAATGGCGCAGGAAAATCATCCTTAATGAGAACAATCTCAACCTTGCAAAGCCCAGATTCAGGATCAATTATATTTGGAGATATTAATGTTTTAGAAGACAACACCTCTTTGCGTAAACAATTAGGTTACTTGCCGCAGTCATTTGATGTCTATCCTAAAATGTCGGCAGAAAATTTGTTAGATTATTTTGCAATGTTAAAGGGAATCAGTTCAAAATCAGAAAGAAAACAAATTATTAAAGAGGTGTTAGAGATTACAAATCTTTATGATGTTAGAAAAAAATATGTTGCAAGCTATTCTGGGGGCATGAAACAGCGATTTGGAATTGCCCAAATGTTATTAAATAATCCAAAACTAATCATCGTTGACGAACCAACCGCTGGTTTAGACCCTGCTGAACGTCACCGTTTTTTAAATATTTTACGAGAGATCGGGACAAACAGCACGGTTATTTTCTCAACACATATTGTAGAAGATGTAAAAGACCTATGTAACGAAATGGCGATTTTAAATGGGGGAAGAATTCTAAAAACTACCACTCCAGAAAAAGCGACACAAGAAATTAAGGGAATGATTTGGACAAAAATCATAGAGCGTAATGATTTAGATAATTCTGAGGCCATTTACAATGTATTGTCATCAAATTACAATCAGGACAACACCCTAAATATTAGGGTTTACGCTTCTGAAAAACCTGCTATCGAATTTAAGGAAGCTGAACCTGAATTAGATGACGTGTATTTTATCGCACTAAAAGAGGACGAAGCTATTATTGCATAACACTAACTTTTTTCTAATCTAAAAAACCTTCTAATGTTTTCTACAATTTTTAAACACGAATTAAAATATTGGTCAAAAAGCCCTTCTTTTTATATTTACTTAACTGTATTTTTTATTGCTTCTATGGCTATAGCCTCAGGCATAGCTGGATTTTTTAATAATCTTGATACCACAACAGGGCTGCCGAAACTGGTGAACTCTCCAATTGGTATTTATAACATATATAACACGTTAACAGTATTAATATTCTTTTTATTTCCTTCTATAATTGGAGTTTCCATATATAGAGATACTAAAAGTGATATGCATACGCTTTTGTATTCCTATCCTTTTACAAAAGCCAATTATTTATTTGCAAAGTTTTTTAGTGGTATCACTATTGTTACGTGCATTGTTTTAATAATTGGTATTGGAATAGTCATAGGATTTAATCTTCCTGGCATAGATCCGAATCTAGTAGGAGGTTTTAGTTTTATGGCCTATTTTAAAACCTATCTAGTATATTTACTTCCTAACATTTTATTGTATGGAGCCATAGTTTTTGCGGTAGTGGCATTTACAAGAAACATTGCGGCAGGGTTTATTGCTTTCATTGTGCTCTTAATTTTGCAAATTGTAATGGCCACATTGCTAACAGACCCAAATTATGAGTCCCTTGCTGCATTGTTAAATCCTACTGGAGCATCAGCATTAAATCATTACACTAAATATTGGACAGTGGCAGAGCAAAATAATTTGGATTTGCCTATTGAAGGATTTATTATTTACAACAGATTATTATGGTTGACCATTGCCACTTTAGTTTTTGGATTCGCTTACAAGTTTTTTACCTTTAGCCAACAGCCAGTATCCTTTTCATTTAAAAATAAAACAAAAGGATTGAAGACTACCAAAAGTAATTTTGATAGTCTTACAAAAGTGGAACTGTCAGAAATTAAACTAAACTTCTCTTTTATCCATAACCTTAAAACAGTATGGAAACTATCCAATGTCGATTTCAAATACATTACTAAAAGTATTCCGTTTATAGCGATTGTGATTATTGGAATGATTTCTTTAATAATGGAATATATTGGGTCCGGAAGTTTTCGCGGTACTTTTAGATATCCAACAACTTGGAAAATGCTAGAATATAGTGAGGCATATACGTTAGCAATATTGGTTTGTACGTTTTTATATGCAGGAATGCTTAATCACAGAGCAAAAACAGCTAATATTAATTTACTTGTTGACACAACCCCAGTTCCAAACTGGGCCTTGGTGATATCAAAATTATTAGCCTTATTAAAAATGCAATTAGCACTACTTTCAGTTATTATGATTGTTGGGATTTCTTATCAATTTTACAAGGGCTACACTCATTTTGAAATCGGCCATTATGTTTTTGATTTATTTGTTTTAAATTTTAGTTACTATATGTTATGGACATTTTTAGCCTTGTTTGTGCAAACAGTGGCAAGAAACCTTTACATCGGGTTATTCTTATTAATTATATCCTTTCTAGTACTAAGCACTCCTTTAAGTAGCTTGATAGGCCTAGAACAATCTGTTTTTAAATATTCCGGAGGTTCTTGGTACAGTTATTCAGATATGAATGGATATGGAGATTATCTATCAAGTTATTTTATGTACAGAGCCTATTGGTTTTTAGCTGGAATACTACTTTTAATTACAACAAGTTTGTTTCTGGTGAGAGGATTGCCACATTCCTTTATGCAACGTTTATACATTGCAAAAACTCGTTTTGCAGTCAAGGTTATTATGGGGTTTGGTATACTTATAATATCCTTCTTAAGTATGGGATATAGCATTTATTATGAGAACAATACCCTTAATACAAGAGGTACACCACAAGATAAATTTGAATATAATGTGCAATGGGAAAAATGGTATCATAAATATCAGGCCTATAAACAACCAAGGATAGTTGCTGTAAATGTCAATTTAAATATTTTTCCCAAGGAATTGAATTTTGACCTAGAAGGTAAATACATGATGGTAAATAAATCTGACGTAGCAATAGACAGTGTTTTCATAAAATATAAGGATTACCCAAGTACTTTTGAGCTTAATAGACCACATACCCTAGTTTCTAAAGACATACGACATAGATTTGATATTTATCAATTAAAGGAAGTACTACAACCTGGGGATAGTCTGGAATTGCGTTTTACAATTAAAAATAAGCCAAATACAATGTTGCACGGTAACCCACTTGTTCTTGGCAATGGAACTTACATTTCTAAATCCAAATTATTTCCAACAATCGGTTATAGGCCTTCCGGAATTAAGGATGTCACCGTTAGAAAAAAGCATGGATTATATCCTAATGATATAAGGTTACACCCAGCAGATTCTACGGCATTGGGAAATTATATGATTTCTAGCGATGCAGATTGGATAGATTTTGAAGCTACTATAAGTACCTCAGAAGATCAAACAGCAATTGCTCCAGGGTATTTACAAAAGGAATGGATAGAAGAGGGACGTCGCTATTTTAATTATAAAATGGACAATAAAATGCTTAACATATATTCCTTTAATTCTGGAAAATATGAAATAAAGAAAGATAAGTGGAACGGAATTAATTTAGAAATATACTATCATAAAGATCATGACTATAACTTGGATCGAATGATGGCTGGAATGAAAGCGTCATTAGAATATAATTCCACAAATTTTGGTCCATACCAGCACAAGCAAGTTCGCATTATTGAATATCCCAAGACAGTAGGAAACGGTGCCAGTGCCTTTGCCAATACAATTTCGTTTTCTGAAAGTCATGGTTTTATAGCAGATGTAGATGATACTGATACAGGCGGAATTGATTACCCTTTCGCGGTCACAGTGCATGAAGTGGCACATCAATGGTGGGCACATCAAGTTATGGGAGCGAATGTATTAGGCGCAAAAATACTTACCGAAAGTTTAGCTGAATACGTAAGACTGAAAGCATTAGAACGTCAATATGGAAAACCGAAGATGCATCAATTTTTAAAGTATGCCTTGGATCACTATTTATCTGGGCGCAGTAATGAAATTTCGGGGGAACCATCATTAATGTATAGTTCAGGACAAAACTACATACACTATTCCAAAGGGTCCCTTGTTTTCTATGCCTTAAGCGATTATATAGGTGAAGAGAACTTGAATATGGCCTTGCGCAATTTTTTAGAACAATATAGGTTTAAAGGTCCTCCATATGCCACTTCAATAGATTTACTCCAACATATTAAAGAAGTAACTCCAGGCGAGTTACAGTATGTAATTAAAGATATGTTTGAGACCGTTACGCTTTACGAAAATAACATGGTAAATGTCAAGAGTACAGCATTAAAAGATGGTAACTACAAAGTTGATATAGAGTTTAATGTTAGTAAATACAGGACTGATAAAAAAGGTATTAAAATATATAATGACCAACCAAATGATTCCATTACTTACCAATCGGGGAATATGACAAAACCTATATTATCATTACCATTAGCTGATTATTTAGATATTGGGATTTTCGGTGAGTCCAATGTTGATGGTACTATAAATGAAGAAGAACTGTATTTAAAAAAGCATAAGATTACCGCAATACACAATAAAATGAGTATAGTAGTGGATCAAAAGCCAACAACGGTAGGAGTGGATCCTTATGCCAAATTAATCGATACTAACTCTGAGGATAATAGAATGGAATTGGATGATCAAAGCGGGAAGAGTCTTTTAAAATAGTATAATAGAAATAAATCGACTAATATGACTACAGAACAAAAGGCATTCTCAGGTGAGCTAACTTCAGAAAACAATACGTTAAAGTCAATTAACTATAAAGGATTTTTATTTGATCTAATTATTTACATAGCGGTAATGTTTCTAATTCGAGAGATCTATTATCCGAAGGTAGGTTTTATAATAAATGGCCTTTTTTGGTCATTCTCAACTTTAGTTATAGCAACTTGGAGAATGAAAGTTCGGGGTGTCTCATGGAACGATTTAGGATTACGTAAACCTAAAAACATCAAAAAAACTATATTTGTTTCCATTGGAATTTTAATAGCTACATTTCTATCATTAATGTGTTTCCATCTTATTAAAGATCAAATACCATTTTTAATAGAACCCGATACATCCACGAAAAGTTCGGTCTCTAAATTTGGAAATCTAAAAGGAAATTGGTTTCTATTCTTTTCAATTATGCCAATGGTTTTAATTGAATCAACATTGGAAGAATTGCTAGACAGGGGATTCTTAATGAATTGGTTTGAAAAATTGTTTTCTAAAACTTCTTTGGCGACAATACTTGCAGTAATTCTGCAGGCCGCTATTTTTGGATTTAGGCACTCATATGATTTGTCCGTAAGGTCAATAACTGTTGGACTTATTGGTTTCGTTATGGGTATAGCTTATGTGTGTTTTGGACGTAATTTATGGCCTTTAATTATTGCTCATTGTATACTAAATACAATGTCTATGATCGATAGAATATAATAAGTTCAAAATGAAAACAATGGTGAAAAATTAAACTCGCCAACTGTATTTAAAAATGGTAAAGTCATTACTGAAAAAATAAATCAGTATGAAAAACAAAGAAGATCAAAGCTAAAAAACTCTATTTCAATGTGCAGTTAAACTGGTAAAAACACCTATAATAATTGCTATGTTTGTTACACCTATTCGTTATTCCCTTGAATTATTGGGACTTCCTGAAAATGTTATTTTTATTATTGGATTACTCTGGCTAACCTTAGGGTTTGCAATTTATTGGGGCATTAAATTATATAATGAAAAGCGTTCATATTTACTGCTTCTTTTGAGTTTAATTATTTTTTCACCTATTTCAAGAATTCCTGTCGCTATACTTTGGTGGATTGATACTAAATGGGACATAGGAAGTCATTATGGTCTTTATTTTGATAATTGGTTACAAGCTCTTCTGAATCATTTGGTTTACGGTTCTTTGGTTCAAATTATTCCAGGATTTTTATTGGGATCAATAACACTCGTCATTATGCAATACAGAAAATCTGTAACTATAAAAACTAATAATATAAAAAAATGAAGAATGCCCATTTATAAAATAATATGAATACTCTTATGTTAAGAATTATAAATCTTACTAATGTTGCTTTTATAAGTTAACCCTATAGGTATTTTATGTGAGTTGATGTAAATCCTGTTACTTTCTATAGACTTGATTTTATCGATAGCCACAATAAAGGACTTATGAACACGCAAGAAGTTGTCTTTTGACAATAGATTTTCAAAAGAAGAAATCTTTTCGTTACCAATAATCATTTCATCTTTTAGGTGAATTTTAGTGTAATTCCCGTAAGCTTCAATAAACAATATATCATCAGGTTTCACTTGATGCAATTTTTTATCACCTTTTATAAAAAAGTTTTCATTTTTAACAGGCGATGAAACAACTGGTGAATTATGACTTACTGGGCTAATTGTTTTATGAATAGCTTTCATAAATCGCTCAAAAGAGAAGGGTTTTAGTAGATAATCTGAAACATTAAGATCATAACTTTCTAAGGCATATTCTCGGTAAGCAGTGGTAACAATAATCTTAGGAGGATTAGCTAATGTTTTAAGGAAATCAAATCCTGATAGTTTAGGCATATTGATGTCTAGAAAAATCAAGTCTACTGAGGTTTCATTTAGCAGTTTCATAGCTTCAAAAGCTGTTTTGCAATTCCCTATTTTATTGAGGTGTGGAAGGTTATCACAATAGCGTTCAATAATACGATGCGCAATAGGCTCATCATCTATTATAATATAGCTTGTCATATAATATCAATTTTTAAGGTGGCTTTGTAAACAGAGTCTGTTTGTTCAATTTCTAAGGAACTCGTTTTCGGGTATATAATTTTCAATCTTTCCTTCAAGTTTTCAAGTCCTATTCCTTTTCCTCTTGCTTTAATAGGCGTATCGTTCAATTCAAAGTTATTCTCAATATTAAATATAACCGTATCATTTTCAGCTTTTAAATCTATATGAATATATGATTTTTCCGTTAAGCGTTCAACTCCGTGTTTAAATGCATTTTCCAATAAGATAATAAAAAGTAACGGAGCAATTTTAAAACTACCGGTAATTTGGGAGTTAAAAATAATGTCCAAGTTATTATGATATCTTATCTTATGTAATGCAATATAATTCTCTAAATAGCTTATTTCATTTTTTAGAGGAACCATATTTTCTTTTCCTTCATAAATAGTGTAACTCAACATATCAGATAATTTTAGAACAACCTCTGGGGCATCATCTGATTTTTCAACGGTTAAACCGTATAAATTATTGAGCGTATTAAACAAAAAATGTGGATTTATTTGACTCTTAAGCAAGGCTAGTTCTGCTTTAGATTTCTCATTTTTTAAGGTGATGATTGATTTTATTTGTTTGAAAATCCAACCCGCTGCCAAAAGGAACATGATAGGAAAATAAATTAATGCTATAATGATAAGTGCGTCATTATCTCCATAACTATCTATCAAAATCAATACTCTGCCAATACCAATAGCAAAAGATAAGAAAGCAATTTTTCTTATGGTTGATTTTGTTAAAGTAGGAACTCCTTTTTTCTTAAGGTAGTAATTAAGAATCATTACAGCACTAAAAATGAGTACATAGATAAATAACAAAGTATAAACAGAGGTAAATGCAGGTAAATTAGGATAAGATTCAAGCATACCAGAAAAGCACAATAAACCGAGCAAGACGATTAGTGAAATCATCTCTTTTTTAGTACTTACTTGAACGGTTTTTTTTTGCTTCTTTTTATGGATTAACCAATATATCAACAAATAAATTACACTTCCGGCAGCTGAAAATAGGAGAAGGAAACCTGTTAGCTCTAAACCATAGGCAGAGCTAACTACTGAGCTAAGCCAAAAAAAGAAGATGAGACATAAGGATATAATCCATCTTTTATGTTTTTC
>Ga0105354_1002504_pt1 | contig 10924 bp, 19 predicted proteins | sample GOMGulsemesocosm_FD_83658 | JGI IMG/M metagenome (GOLD analysis project Ga0105354, IMG submission 83658) | Methane-oxidizing microbial communities from mesocosms in the Gulf of Mexico - GOM9B Gulf of Mexico | ecosystem: Environmental > Aquatic > Marine > Cold seeps | place: USA: Gulf of America...
AAGAAGTTTTCCGTTAACACCGCAGGCATCTTGGTTTTGGTCAATACGTAAAATCTGCGCTCCTTATCCAAATCACCATCAGAAAAATCGGTACGTAAGGTACTATCAGGAAATTCGCTTTGGAATTCTTGACCGAAAATTGTGGCTATTTTATCACTTTTAGTATCACCAGGTGATGTAAAAAATTCAGAACCGTTTCCACCACCAGCATTACTATGCACACTTAAATAAAAACACTTGCTAGCTGGATATTTATTAGCTCTTTTTACCCTGGTCTCCAAACGTACATCCCAATATTCTGGGGCTATATTTACATACGGGATTCCTAAAAAAGTAAGCTCTTGAATAATACCATTTACAATAGCTCTATTAAATTCACCCTCATAAATAATACCGTTATCACCCCAGTCCTTGCGTTTCCCTGGAGTTTGGTAGGCTCCGTTAATTAAGCCCCCATGGCCATTATCTAATAATACAATCATATTGGTTGGTTTATTTATTTTAAATATTACTACCTATATCTACGAAATTCTGTATAATATTTGTCGTTTTCATCTTTTCTTACATCAAAAAAAGCCTGTCTATGACTAATTTCAAAGGGCTTTCCTGTATCATCATCAATAGATAAATACATTGTGTTATTATCTAATTCAGCCTCAGCTTCAAAACCAAAACCTACAAACCAATAATTTTTTAGTGAGGCTATGATTTCTGGATATTTAGGATGATCTTGAACTTCCTCATACTTTTCCTTTTGTTCTTCTTTTGATTCAAAAATTGGGTTAATTTCTCTTTGTTCATCATAACCCCAATCTATAGAGTCCATTGTAAGTTTAGCTATTTCTATTATTTCTTCTTTTGCATGTATCATATGAGTATTAATTACCAAGTCCAGCTTCTCTCTATATAATAATTCCCTTTTTCATATTTCAATATTTTAAAACCTGCTTGACGATGGCGAATAAAAAAGGGCTCTCCTGTTTCATCCCATATATCAAGAAACATTCGATTATTGTCAATTTCAGCCTCTGACTCAAAGGAAAAACCTACAAACCAATAATCTGGTTTTGCATTTTCTATGGCAAATTCAAGTAATTTTTGATCTTTGATATATTTTCTATCTTCTTCCATAGCTTCTTCTTTTGAGTTAAAAGTAGCTTTTAATTCTTTACTAGTGTCATATCCCCAATCTATGTCATTCATAACTTGAATGGCTTTTTCTATAATTTGTTGTTCTGTATGTATCATTGTATTCCGTATTGTATTTTTAATTCTATTTGTCGCATTTCTGCCTTATAGGTTTCTTTAAACCTTTCTAGATCTTTCCATAATTTATTATCTCTTAATTCTCTAATAACATAATTATAAGACTCTAGTAGTTCTTGGTTAGTCCATCTCTTTTTAGTTTTCCATACTTCTTCAAAAACTACTACTTCTTCTTGTATTCTATGTATTTTTGGTTTTTTATTAAACCAATATTTTAAGTGAACCATTTCATGGAATACTGTTAACTCGGAAGCATAATTATAACGCAAGAAAAATTCTGGTGGAGGACCAGCTCTAAAACTTCCAACGACACCTCTTCGATTCCAATCTTCTAATTTACTTATTTTTTTGCCATTTTTTAATGTAATTGTCTTTGCTGTTCTCAGAGCATGGTCAACATCTACAAATCGTAGTTTAATATTATATTTTTCTCTTATAAAGCTTTTAAATTTTCTTAATTCTTTTTTAGTCAATAATTTTCCGCCAGATATATCAAAAAGCTCATCGAGATTTTTAATGAGGTTTCTACCTCCTTCTGCCACGTCTTCTAAAGTAAGAATTGTTCTGAATTTTTCTTCTTCTGTTAATTTTCGAGAAGTATTTCCATCTTCTATTTTTATTTCATCAAGATTTTTTATGAGTTTATCTTCATGTTCTAGTAAGTTCGTTGCTGATTTTTTTAAACCTTTGCTTATCCAATCTGTAACATCTACTGATAAAGATAACATTTCTAAATAAAATAAATATTCGCTTAATGCTGTGCCAAAAGGCGTATCTTTTATTCCTGTAAGTTTTAATAGTGCATTTGTAGTTCCTGATGTTATCTCTATTAATGCAGCTCCTTTCCTAGCATAGTTTATAATTTTACCAAGTTTAGAAAGCTTTGTTATATGGCGTAATTTTAACAAGTTACCAATACCAGAGACTGTAGTTACCACATCAATTGCGTATTCTCCAGCTGTTTGCCAATTGGAAACTGTTCCTTTTGCTTCTACAGCTTTTAAATAACAAGCGGGAATTATGGCATCAAACTCTAAAGCTGCTTTTTGACCTTTTACATCTTTAATATATAATGGTTGAAATGGATGGTAAAAATATTTTATTGTAATATCCCTACTTCTTACTTTATCTACTGTGATTCCAAACTCGTCTCTTCCTTTAGTTATGTAAGTCTCATCTTCACCAGTATCTAAAACCCGATGGCGCGGATTTGTAATCCGTGCAAAACTATAAGTTCAAAATAAATACGCTTTGATAACTTCTAATTCTGAAGACAACTCTGCATAATTCCTAGCTGAACTAAATATATAATCTTCTGCATTACTTACTATTCTTGCTTTAACTGGGTTTTCATGAATATAATTTATCTTTTCTTTAATAAAATTATTTGAATACACTATTTCAGCGTGATATCCATCTTGCCAAACTTTATATTGTTGTTCTCTTTTTAAATGAGCACAAGCATCTTGAAAATATTTTAACATCCACTCGCGTCTACTTTCCGGTTGACTCTCTATGATATTAATAATACTCTTTGAAGTATATTTTTTAAAATCTCGTATAATATCACTCAATATTTTTCCTTCAGTAGCGCGACATAACATATGAATATGACTAGACATAATACAATATGCATATATTTCTAATCCCTTTTCTACCTGACAGTGCTTTAGCGAATTAATCAATAACTCTTTTTGAGACAAACGTGTAAACACATCTACCCAACCAACAGTTGTGATAGTTATAAAATATGCTTGCTCTTTTTCTGTTGCTTTATATTTTGTTGACATATCTTAAAGTTATGAATAAAGTAGCGTCTATTTAAACACGGATTACAAATCCGCGCTATCGGGTTAAACAGGTTTTTAAATAGATATTTTCGGGCAATTGTTTTTGTAACGCTATTAAGGCATCTTCCATCCACTCCAGCCTTTTCTCAACTTTAAACTCTCCAAAAGAGGTTGATAATTTTAATCCTGTAAGTTCATGATCTAAACCTTGTATGGTTGTATATTCTCCAACTACAATATTAGCCGTTAAATTCTCTGTAAAGGTTTGATTTGATAAAGAATTATAAAACTGAATAGGTATTACAATAGATATTTTAAAATTGGTAACATCTCCAGATCCATCAGCAAATATAGAATAATCAAACTTAGTATTATCAATTTTATCTGCTGTTAATTGATCAAAATCTGGACCATACAACTCTATACCTCTAATAGTTGTATACAGTTCACTACCATCAGATTTTATAATAATATCTTCTGTTCCTCTTTTATCTTGATATGTGGTTGTATAATTACGCATGATTTTGTTTATACCCATAAATAATAATGTCATTTTCCTGTTCAAAAGGTATATTTAGCCTATTTAATAATTGAATTAATTCTTCTGTTGCATCAATTATTTTATCCTCAACGAAACGACCTTGGTATTTTCTGTGTTTAGCCCTTATCTCCATCCACTCAATAGCAAAAAATATAGGTAAGCCTTCTTCCCAAAAACTTGACCAATTTCCCAGATAACTAGGAGGTTTTTCAAAATCTTTAAAGGTAAATTGTGCCTTATCCCATTGTACTAATTTTTCGTTATATGCTGGTGGAAATAGCAGTGTTCCTATACCTTGCTGTAATTCTAACCATTTGGTATCATTCATAACAGATGACAAATTTCTACGCCTTACAATATCTAACGCTTGCCTCTTCAGTTTAACGATATTGGTATCGTTTTGTGTAAGATATTTGTATTTTGATATGGTGTTAATCCAAGAGAATCAACTGTTCTAAATAGAGTATGTTTATTTTCACTTGTCATTTTAGTCACAATAAATCTTTACATCAATCTCTTTTAAAAAAAAATACTTTAGTAACACATTAAACTCTATAATAGCAACTGTTTTTTTGCTTGTTTTTATTTAGGTCGCCCTTTTTAATGTGAATATCTATAATTTTAACAATCATTTTTTGATAATTAATTGTTAGTGTAGCATCTGCATACATATTTATATAGACTCCTGTTTGCTTTTTAAACACTGTAAATACAGTTTCAAGATGCGCGTATTTACTATCGTCCAATCCGAATAAATATTCGGTGTTATCTAATCTGTGAAAATCTAATGCCATATAGTTTAACTAACGAAAACATTTCCTATTCCATTAATTTACTAAAACTTTTAAATTCATCTCTCTTTTAATTATTATTCATTAAAATTCAGGCATTACTTTGCCATGTCTCTCAACCTGTTTTAATATCCCTATTACTCCTATAATTAGTATATTGTTGTTCACTGTAGTTTCTTCTTGTTTAATTCTTCGCCTTTCGTCTACTACCAACTTTGGATAAGAGACCATATAACGTCCTTTCTCTTTTTGCTTTTGAATGATTACTGAATCTTTAGCTTGTTTAAAACTAACTTCAATAATTTCTTCATCTAGCAAACGAATACCTGCTTTAGGAAAACGCCCTTTTAATTCTGATTTTAATTGTTCCATAAAGTAGTTTAACTTGCAAAAATATTTTGTATTCCATTAATTATCTTCCAACAAGTATCTTTATCTAAGCCCAATGGCCGCTCAACTTTCCAATATCTCATACTTGCTTTCAGTATATCTTTTAAACTAAGGAGTTGATATACCAACTCTATTTCAATTACTGACTTATCTGAATAATGCTTTTCTAAGCAGCTAAGTGCTTTTAAAAAGGCTTTAATTCGTTCTTCTTCAACATCAAAGCTCATTCTGAAAAGAATAAGCAATCCATTTTTTGAATGGTACTCTTTATGGATTATGTTTTTTGCTTCTTCTACAGTCATTTTCTAAATTGTTTGTAAATTAAGATTCCTGTTGTAAACACTCCTAAAAGTGTCAAAACTCCAAAAACTTCTTTTGTTTGTTCATGATAAACAACTCCATCTTCGGGAGAGAAAAACCGTCCTTGAGTATTATAGTCAAAACTCACTCTTTCTATGTAGTTACAAATACAAAAAGAGGTAATTAGCGCTATTGTTAAGATTATAGTGTAACGTACATATTTCATATTAGGATTGTTTGCTTTTTACAATTCAGATTCATTTCGAATTCCTTTTTCGTCAATGCGTATATTCCACTTGCATATTTTAGAAATTCCTGTGTTATTTTTTTCTACTGTTCCATTTGCTATTAAATCGTCTCGTTGTCCAAATTCATCTAAGTCTTCCATAACTACGGTAATTTTCATTCCCTCTTTTAGTTGAATTATATTACCATTGATATCTTTTTTAAAGTCTGTTTTCGATAGCTTAATTAAATTACAACAAGTAATCATTTCGTTAAAATCTATCAGTATTTTTGATCTTATCATAATCTTGGGGATAATTTACTTCCAACGATTCGGGTTTTCAGCTACCAAACCAAAAGAGGTTATATGAAAATCGTTGGTATCTAAACCTTCAACATCGCTTACATTTTCAAAAGTGAGTTCTACACCACTGTTTAAACGCAAAAGTACTCCGAGTATGTCTGTTTTCTTTTTATAATCAATATTATGCGTATTTAATGCTTTTAAAACGAAAGACAAACTAAGTTGTTGTATGTCATTAAAAATCCATTTGTTTAACATTAACCATTTTCCACCGGTTAGTTTCCCATCGTACCAATGGTCAGAATAGATTAAGTATAATTCCTTATTTTCAAAAAAGAGTTCTATATCTCCATAGGTCCAAATATTTACTTCTTCGGTTAAAAAACTAGCATCATAACAATCCGGGGCAAGAAAGTTATTGATTACCCATTCTTTGGTTTGGCCTATTTTTAAACAATCAAATTCCCCTGTTTTAAAAAACTCTAAAAAATCTATTGTTATAGGTGCCTTTAACTTCATTTTTTTTTAACTCTCTGGATTTTAATGATAACTTTCTGTCGACTCTATTTTTTACAGTATTCCGTTGGTACAGTTCTATATTTTGGAATGTTATTTTCGCTTTTTTTTTCCATACCAAACTCCTAAATGTTCATTAGGCACCGTGTTTTCTCCATCAAGAAAAACTACCACTCCAATATGTTCTGAAACCTCTACAAAATCACCTTTTTTCATCTTATATCTTTTATTACTTTTTAAATCCATAAATCATCTTCTTCATAAACATAAAAAGGAGTTCTATTTATCCAAAGATAAACCGCCACTTCTGGTTGTTCTAATTGTTTTTCAAGATGTTGCAAACCGTACAGATTAGCTTCTTTTAAATTAGGTAATGCGTTTAAAGCACTAATGTTAGAAACTGTTCCGTTCATAAGATTCACATATTCCAATTGTTGTAATGGCTTTAGAAAATCTAAATTATCTTTTTCAAACTCTAAAAAATCTAAATATATTAGATTAGGCGTCCTTTTAAAAACATCCGAAAAAGCATCTGTTTTGGGCAGATGTAATCTTTTAAGATTTGGTACTTCAACCAAAAAGGCAACTTTATTTATATAGGGAATTTCTAAAATTTCTAACTGTGGATGGTTTAGTATTAAATTAATATCTTGTCCTTCAACTTTTAATTCTTTTAAATTTGGAAATTTTTCTAAAGAAATATTAATTTTTCCCTCTCCCTGAATATTTAGTCGTTCTAAACTATCCATTTTTGGAAAGGAATTAATTTCATTACCCCCATATTCTATCTTTAACCCTTTTAGTTTTTTTAAATGTTCAAAACCTGTATAACTTACATCTGCAAAAGATACATTTAACCGTTCTAAGTTGGTCAAATGTTGTAGGCTAAAAACAGGATTTTCTTTATTTTTATCTTCCTCCTCTTTTATACCAACATAGAGATAAAGATGTTTTAAACTTTTCATTTTTAGAATTTGTGCCGCCACAGATAGAGAAACACCTGAAATTTGTAAATACTCTAACCTAGAAAACTCATTGATACATTCTAAATCTTCGCATTCTGAATCCCAAGAAACAAATTTCTTTAACTGATCTTTAAGTGGTATTAACTCTTTAAGGCTTTTAATACCTAAATCATCCGAGTTTGTATCAACCGTAGTTAGATTTGTAAATTGTTTTAAATGTTTAGTTGACTTAAAAGAGGAATCTTGTATGCTTACTGTATTAATTTGTGACGCTATTTGTATAAAGGCATCTAAATACACCTCTGATTTTTCAAAAACCAAAGCAGTTACTGATTTGAATTTTTCAATATGATGGATTTCCTTTTCTTTAAAATTACAAAAACTTAATTCATTGACGTAGTTTACTATCGGAAAAAGTTGTTGCAAATCTATAGAACGTGTGCCTTGTTTGACTTCGCATTTAATGCTTTGATGCTTGTGGTTTGTAAACTCAGTGTTTTCTATGATAGAATCTGAATCTAACTCAAAAGACTCTAGTTTTTCAAAACAATATAAATTACTCATGGACTGTATATGGCAATTATGAACCATAAGATATTTGATATTAGCAAAAGGCAACCACATTGCGATATCATTAAATTGCATATTAGAAATATCCAGAATTCTATGCCTTGAAGCAGAAGATAATTTTGGCTTTTCTAATTTACCTAATGTAATATTGTCGAAATGGAGTTGATATAATTTAGGCAAACAACTAATTTCATATAAGTTTTCTATTTTACAATCGTGAAAAAATGCAAATTTTAAGTCTGTACAATTCCTCAAATTCTTAGCATTAAAATAAATATTTGTAAAGGTTATATTTTGTAACGTATCGTTAGTAATTATTGAGTCATTCGTGTTTTTAAACACCACATTCTCTAATGTTAATCGATAAACATTTACTTGTAATAATACCGATAAACTACTTACTGTAGCATTTTTAATGGTAAGGCCATAAATCTGTTTTATATCGGCAAAAGTATCTATATCAAGATTGTTTAGATAGAGTTCGGTCAACTTTCCTTGGTACGAACGATAAGCATTTTCTTCTCTTTCATCATATTTATATGGTGCAAGTTCTACATTTAAGAGACGTTCTATTTTTTTGATTAATTGAAGCATTTTCTTTTTATGGATTATTTTAGTTGTTCAGTTTTGTTTTTTGTAACCATAAACCTCAAAGGAACTAATTTTTGTTCTTGGTTATTCTTTTATCTTTTTTAATGTAGAGATTGACACAAGTTCTTCTTGTAAATTTACATACCCATCTTTCTTTTTTATACGTTCTTTATTCTGGTTGAAAATTGTAATTTTTAATTCTTCTAAAAAACACTTGTATTGACTCTCTATTTAAGTTGTCTATTCCGATATAAAAAGCATGTTCCCCTTCTTTTCCTAACCCACGTTCTACAAATATTTCAAAGGATTTCAGTTTATTTTTCTTTTCAAAACTTTTAACAAAATATATTACAGGTTTTTCAGATGGAGTCCCACAACAAATGCTACTATAATCAACTGTAATGTAGTTTTTATTTGTTTGCGAAAAAACCAAAAAAGGAATAATTCCTAGCAATAATTATTAATTTAAATTGTTGTTTCATTTATTATGGTAATCAATAATTTCTAATTTTTCAATTGTAAATGACATATTCCATTTCGGTTTTAACAGTTCCTATTAATTTTATTTAATTACTATAGTCTTTTCAATAATGTGATGATAAGTAACATCGCTATTTTTTAATAAATTAGGATTCATCAAGCCCTTTTCTTTTCGATATAGAATGACATCAAAATGTTTTATTGAAGGAGAAGAATCTGTAAAATAGGATTTCGGAACTACATATTTTCCTTCATTTTTTTTGAGCGTATCTATCGGTTTTACTGTATAACCATATACTATTCTATTTTTTGTAGCTTGACTATTTGTTTTGTTTCCTTTTATTATTTCTATTTGATGAGGATTATTTAGCCGCTCCCATTTAAACACAAAATCATTCTTTGCTGTTAAACTATCTGGCATACTAAACTTAGCTACCTCTTTTTTAGGTTTTATAAATGCCAAAGGATGTTTGATGCTATTAGGCAAAATAATTTCAAAATAGTACGAATCGGCTTTTGCTAAATCATCTGCTGTGTAATAGGATGTTTTGGTATAATACAATTCATCTTTTACATATAAACCTAAAGGCTTATTATTGAGTAAAACATGAATGTTTTTATTAATGATTTGCTTTTTACCATCGGACAATTTTACTCTTAAATAGTTTACTTTATTGGTATCGTGATTAATGTGTATCGTTGCTTTTAATTGCTCTAAACCTAAAACCTCTGATTTTGAGAGTGTAGATACATCGCAACTGCTAAAAACGATTGCTATTAATAAGATTTTGTAATATTTCATTTTAATAGTTTTATTACTTCTCAATTTTTAAATTGTTTCTCGACCAACCTATTTACCAAAAAAGACAGGTGTTATTTGTTATTGTTTACTTCGTAATAGTGATATGATTCTTTTAGTTTGTATTGTCTTTTAATTTCAATTTCCCAAGCTAAATACTCCTCTTTAAAATCATTAAAATCACTTGGGATACCTTTAAGCCAATACATATTACCGTAAAGTACTAACATTGCCCAATGAAATTCTAATTCATGAGAAAAATATGCAATATCATCTATAGAAGTTGGTAGATTGTATAAAAAACTATTATTGACTCTTTTATCTGCTTCAGTATAGCTAACATTTCCATATTTTATTATAATATGTTTAATTAACTCGCAAAAGGAATAGTGATTAAAAATGACTCCTTCAGTTTTGTCTTCGAATTTTAAATTATCTTTTAATTGTTCTCTCTTCGAATACATGTTCTTTAACTTTTCCGTTTAAGCGCTTTATTTTACCTATAACTTCTTTGTCTTTTAATTTTAAAGACAATATTTCTATACTTTTGTTTTGTGTTAATTTCCAAGGATATATTCCTATTTCATTAATAGTTTCATTCTCACATGAATCAATTTCTAATTCTGAAACGTGAACTTGTTTAGCATCAAAATTGAGCATAATATATAATTCACTCCTCATACATTCGTTATCACCTAGGGTTTCTTCACAGATGGCAGCTACATTTACAACTAGTTCTTTGTGCAAAAAAGGTTTCATTTTTTTAACATGATGAGTAGTACTGCATCCATTAAACATTGCGATTATAAAACAGAATTTAATAATTTTAATAAGCACAAATATTAGTTTTAATATAACTCAATTTCCCAATCTTCATAAGGTGGTTCTACTGTAAAACTTGGATCACAATACGAACGCAAATAATCTACGGCTCTTTTCTCTGCATATTTAGCATTGAGTACTTCTCCATTTTCGTCTAACTCTATTACATTAGCAAAAATGGCAAATACTTGTTCTATGGCACTAGGCTCTTCTCCATAGAGACTTAAATAATCAATCCCTTTTAATTGATTATGTGTGCCACTTGCCATAAAGTAGACAAAGGTTCGTAAGGCTCCGCTAAATGATTCGCTTAATTTCATTTGTTTTATTTTCTTTTAAAAACTAATTCATTATTTTCATAAATGTATTTCACGTTATCGTTTTTTATAACAACATCTTCAGTACCTGGCTTTAAAACTAATGTATCTGACTTAAACCTAAATTCCAATCGATTGCTATTTTCATTAATCTCTACAATGTTTGTTAAATATGACTCTTCACTATAATCTTCATTATAACCTTCAATATTTAGTGTACCGATACGGCTGATTTTTTCATTTTCAAAAATAAATGC
>Ga0105354_1002506_pt1 | contig 10920 bp, 8 predicted proteins | sample GOMGulsemesocosm_FD_83658 | JGI IMG/M metagenome (GOLD analysis project Ga0105354, IMG submission 83658) | Methane-oxidizing microbial communities from mesocosms in the Gulf of Mexico - GOM9B Gulf of Mexico | ecosystem: Environmental > Aquatic > Marine > Cold seeps | place: USA: Gulf of America...
ACCTCCTTAACATGTGTTAAAGAAAACCTTGAGTACTAACAGTTAGGCGAACAGCCTTGGTACTAGTTTTCCTTTAATAAATCACACGTTTGCTGGATTTTTTAAGGTTCAGGTTAATCATCATATATTTTCGGCAGAATTTAAATCAGCCAAATTCTGAAATCAATCGCTTTCTAACGACTGTTTTAAAAAACTAGCGAAGATCATTATTAAATTGCGGCAATTTAAGTTTAAAGATAATCGCTAAAGCGCGTAAGACAAACCCAGCTAGAAAGGAGGCTATGACAATAAAAAGATCTGCTACATCTAAAGTAAATAATACTGTGTAGACAATAGATGCAAACAACGCACAGCTAATATACATTTCAGGGCGCATTAACATAAGCGTATCCGCGCACAGTACATCGCGCATTATCCCGCCAAAAGTGGCTGACATCACTCCCATAACAACCGCAACAATTAAGGGTGTTTCATGATTAAGTGCGACTTGCGTTCCCATTACTGCAAAAATAGAGAGGCCGATAGCATCCATCCAAACGATCCAAAAGTCTCTTTTAACAAATAGTTTATTCGCAATGTAAGTCAGTGCAGATGAGCCAATACATAGGTAGATAGTCAAAGGCTCTTGTACCCAAAAAACCGGGATGTCTAATAACAGGTCTCTTAGTGTTCCGCCGCCGACACCTGTTACCGCCCCCATCAGTATAAAACCTAGAATATCCATACCTTTTGAGGCGGCAATTAGCGCCCCAGAGATAGAAAACACGATAACACCAGAGACAGAAAATATGTAAATGAGTTGATTAACTAGTTGCTCGAACATCGCTCGCTTCTACTTTAATATTTAAAAGCGTTATTTTAAAAGATTTATTCATTGATTGCGCCATGCAAAGTTGAATAAACAACAACTACCACTATCTACAACCCGTATAATCATTAATATTTGTTTAGGAGCAATCAAAGATGCGTTTTATTGTATTAGCCGTTATATGTTTGACCATGACAGCATGTGTCGGTATCCCAGATACAGACGGTTTTTTCGGCATACCTGGAATCTAGTCGAGATAGACGAGGATGGGTAAAAATCAGCAAAGGCCAAACTTAGAGCTTTGGGGGTGAAATGTTTAGTAATATTAAATCTGCAATACGCCGCTTCACAAAATGACAACAAGTAATGTGAGTATGCTTGCGATGAGGCTTTATTAACAATTGAGAGGAATTAATGTGAAACGTTTAATGCTGTTAAGTGCCGTCATCTTTTTACATGGCTGTGTCGCAATTCCCGGCCACGAAGATTAAGTAGTCAAAAATATTGATATTTTTAAGTAACAAAAGTGTCATAAAACTGCGATCTAGCAAAGTTAGTATGCCCGTTTTTTGGTGACAGAGTACCCATCTTCATAAGAGTCTAAAACACAGTAAAATGGCAGCCATGTGGTATAGCTGCCATTTTACAATTAGCCTACAATTGATTTAAATAACGCTTCAAATTTATCTAAACCTTCATTGGCTATTTCATCTGATATCGTAAGCACCGGTAAAAAACGGATAACGTTTGCGTGAAAACCACAAGCTAACAAAACTAAACCAAATTCTGCAGCACCGGCAATAATAGCCTGAGTTAGCTGTGTATTTGCTTGCGCTTTGTCACCATCTTCCATTAATTCTATTGCTATCATAGCACCTTGATTACGTACTTCACTGATTAGCAAAGGATATTGATTTTGCAAATCATTAAGACGTTTATTGAATAATGCTCCGACCACGACAGATCGCTCGATGAGATTTTCTTCTTCTATGACATCCAATACAGCCAAAGCGGCAGCACAAGCAACGGGAGAACCGCCATAAGTTCCACCCAGTCCACCAGGTAGTGGTGCATCCATAATTACTGATTTCCCAACAACTGCTGCTATTGGGAAGCCGCCTGCTATCCCTTTTGCCATGGTCATTAAATCCGCTTCTACACCGGCGTGTTCAAATGAGAACATTTTACCAGTGCGTGCAAAACCTGTTTGGATTTCATCAGCAATTAGTACGATGCCATGTTCGTCGCATATTTGACGAAGTTGCTGTAAAAACTCAGTGGGAGCCGCATAGAATCCACCCTCACCTTGTACTGGCTCAATAATGATAGCTGCCACATCACTAGGCGCTATATCCACTTTAAACAAATTTTCTAACGCTTTCAGGGATTGCTTAATGCTTATATCATGTAAGCTTACTGGGTAAGGAGCATGAAAAATGTCACCGGGAAACGGCCCGAACAAATGCTTGTAAGGAGTGATTTTACCGGTGAGTGCCATAGTGAGATTAGTACGACCGTGAAATCCACCATTAAAAGCGATAACACCACGACGACCTGTATGAGCCCTAGCTATTTTCACACAGTTTTCAACCGCTTCAGCGCCGGTTGAAACAAAAATAGCTTTCTTTTCACTTGAACCCGGTGCAATGTCTACTAATTTTTCTGCCAGTTCAACGGCCACTTCATAAGGGTTAACCATCACACAGGTATGGCTAAATTTTTCTAGTTGTTCCCTAGCGGCTGCTACCACTCTAGGGTGAGAATGCCCAGTGTTACATACCGCTATACCCGCGCCGAAATCGATGTAGCGCTTACCCTCTACATCCCATAACTCAGAGCCTTGCGCGCGTTCCACATAAACCGGGTAAAGGTTACCTTGGCCCCGTGCTATCACTTTGCTCTTGCGTAGTTGTAAGTCGTTGTTTGTCATTAGTGTCTTCCTAAACTCTTCGCTGTATTTAACATATTTTTATTGATAATTATTTGTCGATTGATCCAAAACATATATATTTAATTTCTAGATAATCTTCCAGTCCGTATTTAGATCCCTCGCGACCTTGACCTGATTCTTTAACACCACCAAAAGGCACAATTTCAGCACTGATGGCCGTTTCATTAATCCCAACCATGCCATACTCAAGTGCTTCTGATACACGCCATGAGCGACGCATGCTTTCTGTATAGATATAAGCAGCTAAGCCAAAAGGCGTATCATTTGACATGTCAATCGCCTGTTGCTCTGTTTCAAATTCAAAAACAGCGGCAACGGGACCAAATATTTCTTCTTTAAAAATACTCATACTATCGTTTAAATCAGTCAAAATTGTCGCTGGATAGAAATAACCCTGGCTATCTGTTGCATCTCCGCCACAAACGATATTTGCACCTTGTGATACCGCTTTTTTGACTTTAGCATCAACATTATTAACAGCTGCCTGTGTAATTAAAGGGCCATGCGTACTATCTGCATCAGTGTATGATCCAAAATTAAATGCGCTCGCAGCAGCGTTTAGCCTTTCGACAAATTCTTGTCTAATACCTTTTTGAACTAAAATTCTGTTGGCACTAATGCAGGTTTGACCACTGTTTCTAAATTTTGCATTAATAATCCCCGGCATGACTAAGTCAAGGTCCGCGTCATCAAATACGACTACTGGCGCATTACCGCCAAGCTCCATAGAGGTACGTTTCACAGTATTAGCACACTGCCCCATCAGTATCTTTCCTACTGGTGTAGAACCTGTAAAGGTTAGCTTTTTAACTTTTGTGTTAGACGTTAGCTCTGCGCCTATGGCGACAGCATCTGTACCTGGCACTATATTCAACAAACCGGCAGGTAATCCCGCTCTTTGTGCAAGCTCTGCTAGTGCCAGTGCAGATAAAGGGGTTTCAGCAGCGGGCTTTAATACCACAGCACAACCCACAGCGAGTGCAGGTCCTACTTTTCGAGTGATCATGGCACTAGGAAAATTCCAAGGAGTAATAGCGGCAACAACACCAATTGCCTGTTTGATAGCGATTCCGCGACGATCATTTTGCGCATGTGGGATAACATCACCGTAAACACGTTTACCCTCTTCAGCAAACCATTTAATAAATGAAGCGCTATAGCCTATTTCACCGCGAGATTCAGTTAAAGTCTTGCCTTGCTCAGCGCTCATAATAACGGCTAAGTCTTCGGTGTTTTCAATAATTAGCTGGTACCATCGCTCTAATATCTCACTACGCAATTTTGCCGGTTGAGCGCGCCAATCTCGCATGGCTGTCTGCGCACTTTCGATCGCTTGCGACGTTTGTTCAGCACCTAGATTTGCGACGCTAGCGATCACCGTTTGCGTAGCAGGATCTACGACATCAAATGTAGCGCCATTTTTTGCATCTACCCAGCTCCCTGCAATGTATGCCTGAGACTTTAAAAGACGAGTATCTGACAGTTGATCGATTAATAGTTGTGTCATAATTTTCTCCCATGTGACTGAACACTGCTGTTCTGATTTTTTTAAACAGTAAATTTTCTGCAGTTATAATCCTTTTTTACTATTGTTTATATAATGCTTTCAGTGGTGTTACAATTGAAAATACAAATATATTATTGAGAATTCAAATGGGATTTAAAAAAGCAGCATTAAGCGGACAACTCGCAGATATTGATATTAAGCTACTGCGTATTTTTAAAGCAGTCGTTGATGCCAGAGGAGTAACAGCCGCTGAGGCACAGCTAAACCTTGCTAACTCCACTATTTCTAATTACCTATCTGAACTAGAAAAACGATTAGGCATGCGTTTGTGTGAGCGAGGAAGAAAAGGTTTTGTAGTGACTCCACAGGGACAACTGGTTTACGATGCCGCCCTAGAGCTAATGGCAGCGTTACAAAAATTTCGCAATACTATCAATGACTCCCACCAAGAGTTAATGGGAGAACTGCATTTAATTTGCGCAGAGCATACGTTAGGCCAGGCTAATTATTGCATCGTAAAAGCTATTGATGATTTTTTATGTATTGCGCCGGATGTTAATATTAACATCAGTGTCATGGAGTCTAATTCAATTCTTAGCGCAATCGGTGATAACCGTGCTGATATTGGTATAACCGTGCCCTTACAAAATCACGACCAACTCAACAGCGAAAGCCTATTTGGCGAACAAATGTTGTTGTATTGTGCACAGCAGCACCCTCTTTTCCACTTAACCCCTAAACAATTAAGTAGTACTAATTTATCATCTTTTAAATTTGTCGAATCACCGAGACTTAGAGCGGGCCAAGAACCACACTTGGATATGAAACAATGGAATATAGTTAGCCGCGCGCACCATCAAGAGGCCAGAATGTCATTAATACTCAGCGGTCACTATTTAGGGTTCCTGCCAGAACACTTGGTCGAGCAATGGGGGTTATCTCGTCAACTAAAACCAATCTTGGTAGAGAAATATGGCTACTCCAATGAATTTAAGGCTATCTCTAGCAAAAACTCCAACAACCAAACCTTAATAAATACTTTTAATACGGTTCTTAAACAGAACCTTTACCGGAATTAGCCAATGTCTTTCCAACTCGCTAAAGTTGCACCTTTTATTTTTGTCTGGCTCTGGAGCACTGGATTTATAGGCGCTAAATACGGTCTGCCTTACATTGAACCCTATTTCATGCTGTTTATCCGTTTTATATTAGTGTTGCTGATTTTTTTTGCACTGGTATATTTTTATCGATCGAAATGGCTAAATATGAAGCAGGCCAGCCAACAGATATTCATTGGTACATTGATTCATGGCGCTTACCTAGCAGGAGTATTTTTTGCTATTAAAGAAGGCATCCCTGCTGGAATGGCAGCTATTATAGTCGGCCTGCAGCCTATTATGACTAGCATCATCGGCAAGTTGTTTTTGGCTGAACCCGTGAATGGCAAACAAAGCATTGGACTAATCTTAGGCTTTATCGGCATTTGCTTAGTTATCGTTGAAAAATTTACCATACAAGTTGATAGCATTAGTATGCTAGGTTTAATTGCATGCATTATTGCGCTGTTTAGTATCTCAATAGGTACTCTACTGCAAAAACAGCTTGCCAGTCATACCCCACTACTCAGCGGCTCCTTTTTTCAATACATCGGCGCGTTATTCATTGTTGGCATTTTGACTCTCTCCTATGAACAACAAGTTATTATTTATAGCTGGGAGCTCCTTGGCGCTATGACCTGGTTAGTCTTTGGCTTATCGGTACTCGCTATATTGTTACTTTTATATATGATCAGAGAAGGAGAAGTAGCAAAAGTAACGAGCTACTTCTATTTGGTAACGCCCGTTGCCGTAATTCAAGCTTGGCTATTATTTGATGAAAAATTGGGGGTTTACGCTATATTGGGTACTTTACTCACGGTCATTGGCGTTGTGATAGTGGTAAAAAACAAAACTATAACAAATTAATAAGTTAGAGCTGATAGGCCTTAACCTATCGTCATGAGAAAAGTAAATGTTGTTGGTTTAAATAGTCAAAGTCAGCACTTTGTAGCGCTCATCTTAAACGAGTGAATAGCTTTCGCTACGACTCTGTTTCTAGCGGATAGTCTAAAGAATTAATTCTTTAGACTTAACTCTTTAGATTTAAACAAGTCCGGTTGTTTAAATCGGACAGTCATTTTATTGAATCGCCGTATTTAAAGGTCTACTTCTAAATCAGAGCGTGCAAAACTACAGCAAGGCAAAAATAGCCTCTGCTCGATATCTTCTTCATCTAATGCTTTGGCATTGGGCGCGTATATATCCCCGCTAATGAGTTGCGTGGTGCAACTTCCGCATACACCTGCCAAACAGCTGTAATCAGGGTAAATACCGGCATCTTCAGCAGCCTCTATTATATTTTGATCAGAGCTAACGACCACTTCAATATCACTGGCACTAAAGCGTACTTTATAGCTTTGGGCTTGCTCATCACTTTGTTCAACACTGTCAATACTAAAGCTTTCTTGATCGTATTGTTCATCAGGCAAGCCGATGCTCTTTAAAGCCGCTGCAGCGTTATCCATAAAGCCATCGGGGCCACAAACAAAGACATCACGCTGTACGTAATCAGCACAGTGCTCTACTATCATCTCACTTGTTAATCGCCCGAAACTGGTGTTTACACTTTCAAGCCCTGCACATTGTTGCACACTAAAGTTCACCGAAATCTGTAGGCGTTTGAATCTTTTACGCATTAGCCTAATTTCATCAAAGCCAATTAAATCGGCCGCAGTTTTGGCACTATAATGAAAATGCACATCAATGGATTGTGATGTATCAACGATAAATCTAAGCATCGATAACATGGGCGTTATGCCTGAGCCGGCACTGAGTAATAAAATCTTAGGCCTTACTTTAGCATGCAGATAAAAAACGCCGGCTGGAGGTGTGCACTGAATGCTAGACCCCACACTAAAACAATCATGTAAGTAATTGGATACTTTGCCATTTTCTACCCGTTTAACCGTAATTGATATGGTATCAGGACGCGACGGACTGGATGAAAGTGTATAGCAGCGATTATGGACAACGTTATCAACACTCGGGTGAATTGTTATAAACTGCCCCGGAAAGTATGCAAGCCTAGTGATCGGATCACAGACAAATGTAAAGGTTTTTACATCAGCCGTCTCATCTATGATATCAATGCATCGCAGATAGAGTTTTTTATCCAGTTGCGCTGCCTGTGCTTGAGAAAGCTGAGTTGTTAAACGTCTTTTATCCTGATCCCAGTTGTCTATGTATTTTGGTGGCGATTTTGTTTGTAAAACCTCTATCTTATCGCCCACTCTTATCACTCCGCTATTGAGTGGCAGCATATTTTCTCCAAAAATAACATCGCTACCTTGTGGGTCTTTACGGTAACTACTTAGTGTATTAAGGGGTTCTAATTGTGCATCTAAGGTCGCTGTTGTAGGGTCGACAGTGGTAAAAATACAGCGCCCGCAAGGTTTCACTAAATCAAAAACAACCTCTCCTATACGTATTTTAGCCCAGCCATCTTCCTGCCACGCACTGGTTCCACTTATGATAATATTGGATCGAAAGTTTTGCATACTGACATCTGCTAACAAACGTTGGTTCAAATGATCTAATGAAGCTTCATTCGTTATCAGTAGAGGAAATCCATCTGCAAAGCCGACACTAAACTCAGTGTGCCCTACAACACGACGTTCAGTGTCTTTAGAAAAATAGAGTATTCTAAGAGGCTCGCCGAGTAATTCGCTCACCCATTGATCTGCTTGTTCAGTACACCGCTGCGCGGTTATTTTAGTGCCCCAGACAACGGTATCTATATGCTCATCTAAAAAATCAGCCACATTAAGCGTTACACTCTGACAGCTTGGGTGTGACAGCACTAGTTTTTCGTCTTGATAGTTACTAACAATGCTGGTGATTTTAGGGTGAGTTCTGCCTGTCACAAAGGTGCCATCCATTTTAATCAGCATGTATTGCCGGTCACCTTTGGGGCCAGTATGTGTCATTTCTAGGCTGTCGCACACAACAGGTGCAGCCGACTTTAAAGGATAGATTGAGAGCGAGGAGACATAGATATCGGACATTAAAAGCACCTAAACACAGAGATTTATATCAATAATTGTTGTAAATCAGTTAAATCATAGCAGACAAAAAAATCAACCAATGTCGCTTGCACCTCTCGCAACACCCGGTTAGTAAGTATTTAAAACCTAAAGAGAATAAATTTATTTATGATTTTCATTCTAAATCAATTCAAAAATTAGTTTAATATATTTCTGATAAATTTAGCTGATTAGATATTAGTTTTGCAGCTAAATGACACCCCTAGATCAATCTATAGATAGCTTTCTAAATGTTTAAATAAACACAACAACAAGAGTGTTGCTTTAATATGACACTTTATATAATAGCTATATATTGTTGAAATTTATTAATTAAATATGACTAATTAATTTAATATGTTCTTGATTTATCGAGTGCCTCTTGTAAGTATTGCTGCTCGCTTATTTTTTGTACTCTGACATATAACCTGCAACCAGTATTGTAGGTTAGGCTGTTAAAATAATAAAAATGGATTTTTTATGAAAAAGCTTGTCGTTTTTTTAGCCAAAGTCGTTGGTTTTTACAAAAACCTGAAGCCATTATTAAAAGAAAGAATATATATATCACTGAGTTGTGCCGGCCTATTTTATTGCTTTCAAATATACGATGCTTTTGAATCCCTGATGGACTTTTCACGAAAGTATGAACAATTTGAAATAGATGAATTTTTTCTACTATTAATGAGCTTATCATTCGTTTTAATTTTCATTAACTTACGTAAAAATAGATACTTACAGAATGAGATTGATCGACGTATTGACGTTGAGAATAAAATCAAGAAACTCGCATTCTATGATGGTTTAACAGGTTTAGCCAATAGAGAGCTATGCATTGAACACCTCAAACAGCGCTTGGGCCAAGCTGATCGCTCTCAAAACAAAGCGGCTGTTCTTTTTATTGACCTAGACAACTTTAAAGATGTAAATGATAGCTACGGTCACGCTTACGGTGATGAATTATTAATCCAATTTTCAAAACGAATAGCATCTGAACTCAGAGAAGACAGCTGTTTATCTCGCATATCAGGCGATGAATTCATTATTTTGCTAGGTGCTATCGATGATCCTGCTAGTATTGGTATTCTCGCCGAACGCCTACTGTCCATTTTAAGCTTGCCTTTTTCACTTCATGGCCACGACGCTTTTATAGGAATGAGCATGGGTATTGCCGTTTATCCGGAAGATGAAACCACTGCCAAAGGCCTTATTAAACAAGCAGACATTGCAATGTATCACGCCAAGTCCGAGGGGAAAAACACTTACCGCTTCTTCTCTGAACAGCTTGATCAACAAGCCAAAGATAAGTTTAGTGTTCGAACTCATTTAAAAAAAGCGCTCGAAAACGGTGAGCTTTCACTGGTATATCAGCCTATTATCAATACGGCAAGTCAGAGATTAATAGGTGCTGAAGCTCTACTGCGCTGGCATAATCCAGAGCTGGGTGAAGTCCCCCCTGATGTTTTTATACCGATTGCCGAAGAGAATGGGCTTATTTCCAAAATTGGCGATTGGGTACTACTTGAAGCATGCCAGCAAAACAAACAGTGGCAACAACAAGGCTATGATCCTATTGTAATGTCAGTCAATATGTCTGCGCGCCAACTCGGTTATGATAAATACATTTCATCTGTAGTCGGTTGTTTGAAAATCAGCCAGCTTGAATCAAGATACTTGGAGTTAGAACTTACAGAAACCACCATCATGAAAGATGTAAACATGGCGATCGAGCGTTTGCATTTACTTAAGAAGCTCGGCATAAAGCTTGCGTTAGATGATTTTGGCACTGGTTATTCCTCAATGGGTTACATTAACCAGCTAAAATTGGATCGTCTAAAAATTGATCGCAGTTTTATCAATAAAATTTCCGATAACCCCGAAAATGTAATCACTTTAAATGCGATCATTTCACTGGCTAAAAACCTGCGTCTTGAAATAACTGCGGAAGGCGTAGAAACAGCTGAGCAGTTGGATTATATTGCCAGTACCGCCTGTGACAGTGTCCAAGGCTTCTTTTATAGTAAACCGGTCAGCGCAGACAAATTTGAAACCTTCCTAAAAGATCCGCAATTTAAAAACAGTGAGTTCCCTATTCTGCTAACACTGTCTACAAGTGCTATCGCTTAATTTAGACGCTTAAACTCGGTTCAACAAGCGCTCATAAACAAACAGTAATGGGAGTCTCAATTGACCTTTTCTGCCACAAATAAACTTTGCACCTTGGCATTGAGTATTTCCTCTTGTCGATTTTGCAATGCAACGAGTTTCTCATCGAATAGTAATACCCAAGGTTCCATATTAGTATGAACATCCTTTGTATCAAGTATAGGCTTTGGTACAGGCCAAGGTAAATAATGGCGCAATTGATCGAGACTCATATCGTTTAAATCGCGCGCTAACAGATACTCACCTTGTTCAGAACGACAGATAATATGCGCGTCGAGCAATAGTTGTTGATATTCATCCCAACGTTGTTGATTTAACCCTTCAACTTGCGCCAAAAGTATTTCATCAGTGAGTGTTACTCCCTGTCGCTG
>Ga0105354_1002509_pt1 | contig 10911 bp, 7 predicted proteins | sample GOMGulsemesocosm_FD_83658 | JGI IMG/M metagenome (GOLD analysis project Ga0105354, IMG submission 83658) | Methane-oxidizing microbial communities from mesocosms in the Gulf of Mexico - GOM9B Gulf of Mexico | ecosystem: Environmental > Aquatic > Marine > Cold seeps | place: USA: Gulf of America...
TACTGTATTATCAAATGCTTCAGAAAAAAGTAAAGTCCTACGTATTAAAGGAAATGTTTTGAAAAAAGAAACACAGTTGGTTGCTAACTAAATTAATTGAGGCAAAGTATTATTCCGCCTCATAATGTTAAATTCACAATAGTAAGACTTCTTATTTCATTCATTAAGAAGTCTTATATTTGTTATTCAACTGACCAACTACCAATGCAAAAGCTAGTATTTTATTGCATCTTTTTATTCAATTTCTGGACACTAAGTGCACAATTTCAATTTTCAGGAGAGGTAACCGATAATTTTAAAGATGCTACTGCATATTTAACTATTGTAGATGAATATCAAAAAAGTGATTTACTACTAACCGAGAAAATTATTCAAGAATATAAAATTGATTCATTAGGACGATTTGTCTTTAAAGGTGATTTTTTAACTTCTAAAAACATGTTGTATAAAATACATGTTGATACGTGTAATGATGAAATATCAGACTCTAAACATCTTTTAAACCATTGTGAAACGAGTCATTCAATATTGTTCATTGCTAATAATACGGATACCGTCTTTTTTCCTCTAAATGATTTGTCTCAATTATTTTGCGAGATTAAACAATCCAGCAAACACAATACTGCCATATTAGAGATAAATGCATTACAAGAAACCTTGTTAAGCAATTTACAAAACTCAAAAAGTGACGGACAGCGTAGTATTATTTATAAAAATTACTTTCAGAAACTACAAGAGTTTAGTAAAACCTTCAATGATCCTTTAGTTGAATTATACACATACCATCTCTATGCTAATGAGAAATCGTTCAGTAGATCTTTTTACCTAGCTGATTTAAAAGAATCAACCTATTACGCTGATTTATTAGAACGGCTAACCATAAACTACCCAAAATCAAACTACACCAAACAGTTTAGAAACGACTTAAAAAAAGATCAACATTCTCTGTTAGAATCAAGCAGCTCTGGAAATGGTATTCTAATTTATATCATTGGTGTTTTACTTATAACCTCTATACTAGTAAACATCATTTTATTTCAAAAAACTAAAACAAAAAAGGATCTTAAAGTCGATTATAAAACAATACTTACCCCACAAGAACAAAAGGTTTTTGAATTAATGTATCAGAAAACCAGTAATAAAAATATTGCTGACACACTGTTTATAAGCCTTAGCACCGTAAAAACACACATCAACAATATATATTCTAAACTTGGAATTTCTTCTAGGAAAGAAATTGATTCTTTTTTTGAAAATTAAACAGCTAAACTTTCTCATAAAAACTCAACTTACTTCGTTTCACGTAAGATAAAATTGTCAACACGCAATTTATCTTAAACCATTATAAAGTATTTAGGAAAAGAATAAATTAAAAACTTTGCTTATTCTGTTTTTAAACTTAAAATAAACCTATTATAAAAAGCACAGTTTAAAGTTATTTACAACATTACCTGTAAATAATACGAGTTTTGTTTTATACCTATATTCCTTGCTCTCATGACCAATTTCCACATGCTCATGGTCATTTTCAAAAACTTAGCTTATTAGTTTTTTAAATTTGAGCTATAAAATAATACTACAATTTAAGACTATATATTTTCTCCTTTTCTCATAAAAAATTTATGTTATATGAAGGATAAATGTATCAACGGAAGGTTGTAATGTAATCAAAAACAAAATTTTCTATTAAGTTCATTATCATGTTTTTGAACATAAAGGCGGAATCCGAAAAGCCTATGTTAGACAGAGTAGGAATAATAAGATTAAAGACAATGATACAAACAGACTTAGAAATACAGGTTACATCAATTGAAGGGTTTATCAAATTTATAAAAAGTAGTTACTTAAATAACTCTAAATTTAAGGAGGGTTTTGACCAAGCTATAGCCCATATACAAACAATGCCTAGCGATACACCTGAAAACATTAAACACAATTGGAAAGAAAGTAAAATAGATGATTTATGTGATTTTTTTATAAGTTGGTATGCATGGAATCCTGAACTTTCAACTGGATTAGAATTTATACAGCGCTTTAGCTGGTTATATTATGAAAACCAAAAAGGATTAGAGTTTGTAACAAAGGGAGTAGGTTTACACATGACATTTTTATTTGTTGAAATTAACGCTCGTAAGATGAACTCAACTAAATCTATTGATTTGGTCAAAAAATGGGTGGACGCTATTGGTGTAGAAAAAATGAAACAATACATTATTCCACAAGGAGGATATAAATCATTTAATGAATTCTTCTCTAGAGAATTAAAAGTAGCAAGACCGATTAGCAGTGCAGACGATAATTCTGTTGTAGTTTCTCCTGCTGATGCTATAATAAATATGATTGACGATAATTTAGCTGTTAACACTTCTTCACTTGATGTAAAAACACAACAATTAAATGTTACTCAACTTTTGGATAATTCTGACCTTGCCGGAAAATTTAAGGGAGGAACTGCTATTTCTTGTATTCTAATGCCTGATGTTTACCACCGATATCACGCACCTGTTTCAGGAAAAGTCGTTGAATCTAAGGAAGATGTTGCAGGTGAATATTTTGGGATTAAAGATTTTCCAAAATTAATCAACGGGGGTAATGTTGGCTATGGTTATGATTATAGTGTTTTTGAACATTTCAGAAGAGGTTATACGATTATAAAAACCGCGGATTATGGACACGTAGCAATGATTCCTGTTGGATTAAATACCATTTCATCTGTGGTTTTTCATGGTGAATTTAAAAATATTAATTTGACTGATTCACCTGTCGAAATTACTAAAGGTGAGGAAATTGGATATTTTCAGTATGGAGGATCAATGAATATTCTCTTGTTTGAAAAAGGGTGTTTCCCTTCAGTGAGAATTCCTCAAGGCCAAATAATTGGTACAATGGCAAAAAAACCAATTATTGAAAAATCCTTCATTGGTAAATGGAAAGATTTAAATGGAACAGTAATAACTATTCGTTCTAGTAACATTAAACCAGGTTACTTTGAAATTAAATATGCTAATGGTAGAGGTCCTTTCATTGGTTCTTCTTTATCAGAAATAACTCCTCCAATAATTGAGGTAGACTTCACAGATGATATTGGTATTGAATCTGGTCAAGTTACTTCTGATTGGTTAACAATAAATTGGGGAAATAAAACGAAATGGATAAAAATTTAAGACTATCCATCAATGATCGTTATGGTACATTTCACGATAACAAAGGTAATGTAACAGTGTAAATCCAAATAAAATAATCATTTAAACAATGAAATATTTACATTTCCTAATTACCACGTGGCCAAGGGAATCAACTAATTTTTTACAACGCTTTTTAAACACATTAAACCTATTTAATAATGGAAACCAAAAACCAATCAAAACTGCCTAAATTTATTATTCTAAATTTCGTAGCGTTGTGCCTCTATTCTTGTACAGGTGATCCTGAATATGTAAGCAATGGCACCCCTCCAACCCCCCTTATAATAGACTATAAGATACCACATGACTTACCCGTTGGTGCCTCTCAAGAGGATATTGCCAATTTTGCTTGGAACCATTTTTTTGCTTTAAACTGGAAAGCAGCTTGGGCTCAGGACAGTCAAAATAGATTTATCCCAGATAAAAATTGGACGTCAAAAGATTCTCCCCCTAATTTATCCGTCTGGGAAACCTATGCACATCGTACAGAGTTACGTCCTGCAAATGGTACTATTTCGGAAGCATTAGAAACAGGAAAACCAAATTATACTTTTACAAATTCTGACATTATAACGAATAATAACATCCTTATAAATAACAACTGCTGGAATGTACTTGACGAAGATAATGAAATTGGTTCTGCTTATTTATTTGATAATAAAAATGAGTCCCAAGTATTGTATATGGCAAAAACTAATTTGGTAGAATATAATTACCTTAAGGATAATTATCCAATTGCTGACAAATTAGAAACTGCAGTAAAAAAGACATCAAAATTATTCGGAACACTCACGAAAGCTCAAATGTGTGACAGTGATGGGGCAGCTAAAAAAAATGTTGTATGTCTTCCGTGTGGTGATAGTACTAGTGATGATCCAAAAAATGAAGGAGTAATTGAAATTAAATTAGCCTTTAAAAAATTAGGTAAGAATGATACAATAAGTAAGTTTATCACAAAAGAGGTACTAGTCTTTAAAAAAGACCCAAAAAATACCGGTAATATTATTCCAAGTCTAGAGAAAATGGGACTTATAGGAATGCACATTATTCATAAAACTAAAAATTATCCAGCATTTATTTTTGCCTCATTTGAGCAAGTAGATGTTCGAAATAATAACATGCAAACTATAGGTTTAGATATTGCAAAAGTTGATGGTTTAGCTGATTCTGACATAGATCCTCATCGTCTAAATCCGGTTATAGAAAGAGATATTCCTGAAACCATAAGAAAAGTGAATAAAAATGCTAAAGCTTTGATAAAATATCAGAACCAAAAATCTAAATGGCAGTATTATCAGTTAATAGGAACACAGGCCACTCCTGTTGATTATAAAAATAGAACTGATGATTCAAATTATTTTATGGCAAATTATGTGATAGAGTCAGATTTACTCCTTACTAATTTCCATGGAAAATTTAGTGATCCTTTTAATCCAAAAATTCAAAATGTAGCTTTAGGAAAGAAAACCTTTAATATGGGTGGTTGCATGGGATGTCATGGAATAGCACAAAAAAACGGTAGTGATTTTAGTTTTTTGGTAGCCGATGCAAATTTTGATAGGCCAGATCTTTATCTAAATTATGAAGAAGCATTGTTAAAAGCAACTAATAGTATTTACACCACAGTCTCTTCTAAAAAAGATTGGGAAGATACAGGCATAATGGTAAAAGCTGGGGACGTTATAACGTATGAATTAGGAAAATGGACTGTAAACCCAGGTACAGACAACGGAAGATTATATGACGCCAATGGAGTAAAACCAATGCAAATTGCTCCAAATCAGTTTGTTCTACCTAAAGCACCTATAGGAGGTCTTGTGGGAAAAGTTGGAACTTATCCAGCCTTCTTTATAGGAGACAATCCAACAGCTATACGAGCAAAGCAAAGTGGTAAATTAAAACTGTCCATCAATGATCTTTTTGGTGCATTTAGTGATAACAAAGGTAGTGTAACCGTGAAAATTCAAATTAAATAAACCTTCAAATATCAAAACAATGAAATTGAATAAATCATATTGGCTAAAAAAAACGCCAATTATTACCTCACTTGCAATACTTTCTCTATTTAGTTGTAAAAAAGAAGTAACAAAAGTAGAAATTACTGAAAATAATAAAAAGGTAAACAACTCTATATCATTTGAGTTACCGGGTAAAAGAGGAACAAACACACATCATAGAAAAGGACCTATAGTACCATTTGAGAATTCTTATTTACCTATCCCTGAAGGTTTCTCAGGAACTACCTTTTCTTTAAAGCATGATTACCCTTTAATGGGATCTGTTGAAACACCTGAAACCTATCCATGGAAAGCGGTTACTAAAAGCGCTACAATAACTCAAAATAATGCATTGGCTTATGTAGAAGCCTTAAAAAAGTATATAACTACAGATATGAAGAAGCTACTTTATGATTATGATAATTGGAAACCAAATGAAGAATCTTGGTACCAATCTATATGGCTAGGGTCAGTAAGAGAGCCTATTCATGGGATGTATGTAGGATCTAATTTTAATCCCGGAACTTTAGGAAGTACACAAAAGGATTCTTTAACCACTTATGTGTATACTTTATATGATAAAACAGCTGCTCAGACATTGAATAATATTTGGGGAACCGATTCAATAAACGCTTATAATCCTAATTTAAAAAATGCAAAAAAAATGCAATACGCAGAAGGTAGTGTAATCGTTAAATTTGCTTTTGTAAATTACAACAATTCCACTAACAACTGGTCTCCATTAAATGGTTCAGCAGCTTGGGAGGTAAATACAGATGTTCTTGCAGGTTTTACAATTGCAAAAAAAGGAGCTACTCCTAAGACACAAAATTTAAAATTAATGCAGTGTGATATTATTGTAAAGGATAGTCAAGCATCACCAAAAACTAACTGGGTGTTCAGTACCCTTGTTTATGACAAAGATGCTAAAGGTAAAGATGCTTGGGATAAAATGATACCATTAGGGGCTACATGGGGGAATAACCCTGAAAAGGTTGCGGCAATCACAAAAACAAAAGCTCTAACAGATGCAAAAGTCCCGGCTCCAATAGACCCTACACTTACAGAAAATTGGATAAACCCAAAAGCTCCAAAATATGCCATACAAACATTAGGTTGGGGAGGAAGACTTTCAGGACCAAATGATGGGGCTGTATTTAATACAGGACCAATAACAACAAGTACATCAGGTAAAACATTTAGGCATGGAGGTGTGAGTACAGTAGGTTGTTTAGGATGTCACAGTTCTGCACAATATAAATTTACATCATATTTAATCCCTATTGTTTTCCCAACTACAAATGGTAATATTGGAACACCTTTGGTATATGAACCAGGAAGCATAAATTGGAATAGATGGTTCCGAAATAATAATGGATATACCCCATTTGATATAGGTAATACAAGTTTAGATTATGACATGGTTACTGCTTTTAAGGCAATACCGCTTTGGGAACAAGCAACAGGAAGAAAACATATCTAAAAAAAATTAAATTTAAACCCAACAACCTCTACTTAATAACAAAGAGGTTGTTGGGTTTTATATTAATAACTTACATAAACTATTTTCACGTAAATAAAAATTTATTCTACTTTATGGAAACCTATTTAACCCATAGTAATACTATCTACTAATCAGTTTCCTATCAACTCCAAAAATTCTGTTTCCGTCAAAATAGTCACTGTTCCTAATGCTTCTGCTTTCTTTAATTTAGAACCTGCTTTTTCTCCGACTACTAAATAATCTAGTTTTTTACTTACGCCACTAATTGTTTTTCCAGCATGTTGCTCCACCATTTCTTTGGCATCATCACGGGTAAACTGGGTTAGTTTTCCTGTAAACAAAAACGATTTCCCTTCTAATACACTACTTGCCAATTGCTGATTATCTTCATTTATTGCTAATTGAATCCCAGCCAATTGCAAACGCTCCAAAACCATTAAGTTTTTAACATCTATAAAAAAGGCAACAACACTTTCAGCAATACGAACTCCTATTTCATCTACTTGCTCTAACTCTTCTTGGGTTGCATTAGCTAAATCCCATATGTTTTTATAATGTTTAGCTAATTTTTTTGCCACTGTGGCTCCTACAAATCGTATTCCTAATCCGAACAACACTTTTTCAAATGGTGCATTTTTAGAAGCCGCTACTCCATCAATTAAATTTTGAGCTGATTTCTCAGCCATACGTTCTAACGGAATAATTTGCTCAAATTTTAAATCGTATAAATCAGCATAAGTAGTTACTAAGCCTTCTTTGTGTAATAAAGCTACTGTTTCTCCTCCTAATCCCTCTATATCTAAAGCCTTACGACTAATATAGTGTTGTATTCTTCCAACAACTTGAGGAGCACATCCAAATTCATTAGGACAATAATGTTTTGCATCTCCTTCAGTTCTAACTAATTCAGTATTACATTCTGGACAATGCGTTGCGTATGTTGTTACTACAGAATTCTCATCACGTTTAGTAGTGTCAACTCCGACTATTTTAGGAATGATCTCCCCTCCTTTTTCTACATAAACAGAATCGTTTATGCGAATATCTAATTTCTCAATCTGATCTGCATTATGCAAGGAAGCTCTTTTTACTGTTGTTCCTGCTAACAATACTGGTGACAAATTTGCAACTGGTGTAATTGCTCCTGTACGCCCAACTTGGTAAGAAATACTTTCTAAAACCGTAGCTACTTGTTCTGCTTTAAACTTATATGCCATTGCCCAACGTGGTGCTTTGGCAGTATAGCCCAATTCTTCTTGTTGGAATAAATCATTTACTTTAACAACTACTCCATCAATTTCAAAAGGCAAATCATGACGAGTCACTTCCCAATGATTCACATAATCAATAATCTCATCAATAGTAGTTACTTCCTTAGCATGTTCAGGAACTTTAAATCCATAATTTCTTGCATTTTGAAGACTAGCATATTGTGTCTCAATTTTTGTATTTCCAGTATCTTTTATCTTAAAACTATATAGGTAACATTCTAGTGGTCTAGAGGCTGTTTCTGCACTATCTTGTAATTTTAAACTTCCCGAAGCAGTGTTACGAGGATTCATATAAGGATCCTCACCATTAGCAATGCGCACTTCATTCATTTTATGAAAGCCATCGATAGGCAGCATGATTTCTCCTCTAATATCAAAATCCTGAGGGTAGTCTCCTTTTAACTGTAAGGGAACTGATTTAATCGTTTTAATATTAGTCGTTACATCATCGCCTTCAAAACCATCTCCTCTGGTAACTGCTCTCACTAACTTACCATTTGTATAGGTTATATTTATTGAAGCACCATCATATTTTAATTCACAGGTATAACTAATTTCGTCTGAATCTAATATTTTCTGAATACGTGTTTCCCAATCTAATAAATCTTCTTTTGAGTAGGAATTATCTAAGGAATACATTCTAAAACGATGTGCTACCGTATCAAACTTTTTAGTAATTTCACCTCCCACTCGAAGTGTTGGAGAACTTGCATCATAAAACTCAGGGTGTTTAGCTTCTAATTCTTGAAGTTCCTTCAATTTCATGTCAAAATCGTAATCAGATATTGTTGCATTATCCAACACATAATAATCATGATTATGTTGGCGCAATTCATTACGAAGCTGTTCTATTTTTTCTTGTGAATTCATTGAAGGGAATCTAATTTTTATGTCGTAAATTTAGCTTTTTAAACCCATCCTACAAAGATGAATTTCGGAAAAGTAGATAATCCTGAAAATATTGATTTTACCTTACCTAAGGATCATATAAATACTCTTGATGTATTAGGTAAACAGCAAACAACCAAATGCAATGTATATGTAGGCTGTGCTAAATGGAACAAACAAGATTTAAAAGGCTTTTATCCACGAGGCACTAAGGATGAACTTACTTATTATGCTTCCCAATTCAATAGCATAGAACTCAATGCTACTTTTTACAGAACATTTCCTATTAGTACTGTTGAGAAATGGTACCAAAAAACTACTGAAGACTTTAAGTTTTTCCCTAAAATAAATCAAAGTATTAGTCAATTTAAACGTTTACAAAATTGTGAAGCTGAACTTAATGGATATCTTGACAGTGTCTCTCATTTACAAGAAAAACTTGGAACCGTTTTTTTACAAATGCATCCTACTTTTGCTCCTAAAAGTTTTGATGTGTTAGCAAACTTTATTCAACAATGGCCTAAGGGTTTTCCTCTTGCTATTGAATTACGCCATACTGACTGGTATAATAATCTCACTATTGCCAATGAGTTGTATCAACTTTTTGAAAAAAATAATATTTCAAACATTGTAGTAGATACAGCTGGAAGGCGCGACTTAATGCATATGACATTAACTACTAAAGATGCATTTATCAGATACAATGGCGCTAATCATGAAAGTGATTATACTCGTTTAGACGATTGGTTTGACAGAATTAAAATTTGGATTGAAAACGGATTAGAAAATTTGTACTTTTTTGTGCATCAAAACCTTGAAACTGAATCGCCTTTATTGTCAAAATATTTTATTGAAAAATTTAATAACGAGTTAGGGTATAACTTAAAGCTTCCTAATTTCCCTAATGATAAAAAAGAAAATGAATTGACTTTGTTTTAATTACTTCGACAAGCTAAGTGTCACAAAAACTTCATTAATCATTATTCTAAGTCTGATTTTTATTCATCCATTTAGGAACCGGAAGTGGTTGAAATGCCCTCATTTTTTCTAACAATTCTTCAGCTGTATCAGCAACTAATAATAATTGCTTTTGATCAGATTTCAACAAACCCTTTGCAGTCATATTTTCAATAAAATGAAGCAAATCATCATAAAACCCATTGATATTTAATATTCCTATCGGTTTTTTATGCAATCCTAATTGCGCCCAAGTAAGCATTTCAAACAACTCTTCAAGGGTTCCAAAACCTCCAGGAAGTGCTACAATACCATCGGACAACTCATGCATTTTTAATTTACGATTATGCATGGTATCTGTAATTATTAATTCACTTAAATCGGTATGAACAACCTCTTTAGATGTTAAAAAATCAGGTATCACACCAATTGCTCTCCCGTCGTTTTCTAATACTCCAGAAGCAACTTGTCCCATCACCCCTATTTTAGCACCTCCATAAATCAATTGCAATTTTTGTTCAGCTAAAATTCCACCAAAATTATAGGCTTGATTATTTATTACAGGGTCATTACTCATGCTTGCTCCACAAAACACAACTATACTTTTCATAAAGTTTATTTTAGTATAAACAAAAAAACGGGAATTGATTTCTGAAAACCAATTCCCGCTATATTATTAATAGAAAGAATGTTTATTCTTCCATAAATTTTTCCATTACTTCATTACTTACTCCCACATTAGAGAATCCTCCATCATGAAATAAGTTTTGCATTGTTACTCTCTTAGTTAAATCAGAGAATAAACTTACTGTATAGTCAGCACAATCTTGAGCAGTAGCATTTCCTAAAGGTGACATTTTTTCTGCATAAGCAATAAATCCGTCAAATCCTTTAACACCAGCCCCTGCAGTTGTAGGTGTAGGTGATTGAGAAATTGTATTTACACGTACATTTTTATCAGTTCCGAAGAAATATCCAAAACTACGAGCTATTGACTCTAAATACGCTTTATTATCAGCCATATCATTATAATCAGGAAAAGAACGTTGTGCAGCCATATAGGTTAATGCAACAATACTTCCCCATTCATTCATAGCATCTTGCTTATA
>Ga0105354_1002522_pt1 | contig 10887 bp, 9 predicted proteins | sample GOMGulsemesocosm_FD_83658 | JGI IMG/M metagenome (GOLD analysis project Ga0105354, IMG submission 83658) | Methane-oxidizing microbial communities from mesocosms in the Gulf of Mexico - GOM9B Gulf of Mexico | ecosystem: Environmental > Aquatic > Marine > Cold seeps | place: USA: Gulf of America...
AAGTAATGTTTTCTTCATCATGGGTGTTATTTCCGTTATTTATTTTTTTAGAGAGAGTTTTTATAATTGCGGCGATAATACACACGAACCGAAGGTAATGCAAACGATTATCATTAAGTCTTTTATTTGTATTTGATGCAGATCAAAGATTTCTTAAAAACTGATCCTAGTTATTTACTATCACATTCAATATACTGAAAAGATAATAAATAAATCACAAAAACTAATAGAAGTTAAATTTGTTTTTAAGTGATGATGAAAGTAGTTATGAGCAATAAAATTAATACCATTCGTAATACCGGATTAACGACTTGTGCTAACTTAGCTCACGCTATCGCTCAATGGTTGTTATTGATCATTATTATCAAGCAATTTGATGACTTTATCTTAGGTCAATTAGTATTAAACCTTTCAATAGTTTCTCCTTTATTCATGTTGTTCAGTTTCAAACTACGGTCATTGGTAGTAACTGATTACCATAACACCTATTCTTTTGAGCAGTATTTACATGCTCGCGTTCTATCACAGCTCTTTGTTCTTGCTTTGTTAGCTGCTTTGCTTCCCTTATTAATACCGCAAACAATGTTAAGTATTACGTTAAGTGTTATCGTTTTTAAAACATCTGATGGTATTTCAGAACTTTGTTACAGCTACCAGCATAAGAAACAATTTTTTAGTAGATCAGCTATTTCACAAATTTTACGAAGTATTACAACTGTCGTCGTTTTATCAGCAACTGCATATATTAGCCAAAAAATTTCTTTCACTTTCTATGCTTGGGCTTTATCGACAGCGTGCTTTGCCTTAATTGATATTTATTTAGCGGCTAAAACATTGACCAATGTTGAGAACCGTTCATTTAGGTTACGATCTACTCTAGCAAGTATTCAGGCAGCAAAAATATCGCTGCGGCTTTATAAAAAATACTGGCCTGTTGGTATTTCTATAGCGTTCGGTGCAATGTTTGTATATATCCCAAATTATATGCTGGAATATTTTCATGGCACAAAAGTCGTTGGCCATTTTGCTACGATTAGTTATTTTTTAGTTGCCGGTGGTATTTTTATTACCAGTTTGTCGCAAGCAATTACACCGAGACTTTCTAACTTTTATAATGAAGGGAAGTTTGATCGCTTTATTAAAACAACCAGATTGTTAATGCTCACTGGAGCAAGTATTGGCTTTATCGGATTTATTATTGCGTCACTATTTGGAGAATGGATATTAACAGCAATATATACTGAGGTTATTGGTCAGTTTTCTAGAGAATTACAGCTAGTCATCGTTGCAAGTCTAGTACGTTATAGTTATATTTTTTTAGGTGCTGCCTTAAACGCATTACGTTGCTTTAATCAACAAGTAATTGTTTACGGTAGCGGCACGGTAACATTGGCAATCGCTTGTTTACTATTAGTTCCGCATCATGGCACCTTAGGGGCTGGGCTAGCGATGATAATTGCTTGTGTCGTTGAGTTTATTGTTATGGTAATTATTTTTACAAAACAATGGCAAATGTTAACAAAGATAAATTGAGCATCACATGAATAAAAAAGTTCTTCACATCTTTGGAGGCATGAACCGTGGAGGAGCAGAATTAAGGACACTTGCCACCATGCAGCCATTAACAGACAAAGGTATTCACTTAGAATATTGTGCTTTGTCTGGCAAAAAAGGCGTACTTGATGATGATATTTTTGCTGCAGGAAGCAAAGTTCATTATTGTGCTTTAGGTTTACTTTTTCCATTCAAATTTTTTATATTACTGCGTCGACAAAAGTTTGATACGGTTCACTCACACGTGGCTTTAGTTTCTGGTGTCATTCTTTTCATCGCTTGGCTAGCAGGTGTAAAACAACGTGTTGCCCATTTTAGAAGTACTCAAGAGGTTGCTGAACGTTCCCTATTAAGGAAGCTTCGTAATAAATTTTTTCATCAATTAATCGATTTCTTCGCCACTGATATACTCGGTGTATGCCAAGCAGCTCTTGTCGCTTTTTGGCGTAAAGACTGGCAAAACGACCCACGCTGTCACATTATTTATAACGGTTTAAAAACGATAGATTATCAAATAAAAGATCACAGCTTTTGGCAGCAATATGCTATTCCGCCAAAGACTCCTATTTTTGTCAATATTGCTCGTATGGATCCACCGAAGAATCACTTTTTTATGGCTGAATTATTTGCAGAATTTATCGCTAATTTTGGTAATGCTTATTTAGTTTTAGTCGGAAAGGAAGATCCACAGACAAAAGAAAAAATAATCGCTTTAGCAAAAAAGTACAATTGTGAAATGAAAATTATTTTTGCTGGTGAACAAGAGGATATTTATCCTTTTATCCAAAATGCGGATACTTTGCTATTCCCTTCTCTTTGGGAAGGTTTACCTGGTGCTGTTATTGAGGCGGCCTCGGTTGGTTTACCCGTTGTTGCAAGTGACTTACCTGGCGTACAAGAAATCGCACAGCAATTGCCTTGCGTGAAATACCTATCTCTAAATGCTGACACTCAGCAATGGGTTACTTTACTTAACCAAAGCATTTCATCGAGCGTTCAAGTGAGGAAACAGAATTGTCAGGTGTTTAAACAAAGTTCATTTAACTTGAATCAATGTGTTGAAGCACTCTATGCAATATACCGATGAACGTTATTATTTAATTCAACTGTGTTACATACTTGGCATTGGTATGCTGGGTGTGATCATGTTGCCATTTTTTTTTCACAGTTTTGAACTGTCACGTTCATCGTTAGAACTACTGTCGTTATTTAACTGGTTAACAATTAGCATTATACTCACTTATGCGCTGCCGAAGGGTATTTGGTCTATAAGTTTTATTTTTTTTGCTGCATTTGGCATTTTTCACGGAGGGCTTATTTTTGTTTCTGCTGTAGGAATGCTTACAGACCACGATATACTTAATGCTATTAGTATTTGGTTCTATTTGCCAGAAACGGATATCGCCATATATTTAGTTAACTTTACAATGATAATTTATGCCATAACCGTGATCATTTTCTCACGAAAAGTCAATTCCACGGAAGAGCCTGCACCAAAAACCTTAATAAAGCGTTTACATCATATTGGTGGCATGATGCTAGTACTAATGATTGGCATATTTATGGTGGTTGGATTTGCAACAGGAGCGACTCAGTCTTACGGAGCCTATTTAAAAATAGTTAAACAATCTCCTGTTATTACTCAAGTATTTTCATACATGTACCTATTTATAGGTATTGCAATTGTATTTGTTGCCGTATCTTATCGACCGGGCTTTGGTTATAGGTACTTTATCATTTTTGCCATATGGGGCGCTTTAGCGTTTAAATTAGGTTTACGTGGGGAAGTTATGTTTCCTTCAGCCGTTACATTAGCCATGTTAGGCCGACGACGAATTCCGATTACTACCTTTAAGTTAGGTATTCTCATTATTGTAATGTTGATTGCTACAGTAGTAGTGAAAAATGCTCGTATATCAGGAGATTATTCTAACGTAGACAACCTTAATCCTCTCAATGCTGTTGCCGAAATGGGTAGTAGTTTACGCACTATTGAAGAAGTTATTACCTGGCGACAAACAGACTTTGAATTATTATATGGCACAAGTTATTGGGCACCGTTCGAACGGCAATTAGCACTAATTTTACCTATCGAACGTCCTCCATCGATACAAGATAAAAGATTACTGAATGTTGTAGTTATGGAAAGAGCGGGTCCAATTGGCTTTTCGCCGGTGGCAGAAGCTTATGCAAATTTTGGTGAGAAAGGTATTATTTTTTTGGCGTTTTTTCTCGGATTACTTTTTTCTAAACTTGATAAAATCCCTTCTACTATTCAGGCAGATATTTTAATAGGTGTCGGTATTATTCCTTTGTTTGTGATGATCAGAAATAGCTTTGCCCCCATTCCCGTTCAAATTATTATAGGTATTATCTTCGCAATAATTATATTGCAACTCGCGAAAGTAAAACTGGAGAATTAAGCACGATGAATGTAATGATCACCTGCGAATTTCGCTTTTTTCAAACACCTGATGGTCAAGTTTGGACACCTTCATCTTTTCAGTATAGTTTTTGGTTACGTTATCTTAATGTTTTTGATAACGTGAAAGTTATTGCCAGAGTACAACATGTAGCCTACATTCAAAAAGATTGGATTTTATCATCTGGCGATAACGTCTCTTTTTTTCCTTTACCTTATTATGTTGGCATTATTGGTTTGATCAGTAAATTGCCGCAAACCTTGTACAAGCTGTTACAAGTAAGCCGTTTGGATGGCTTGTTTTTATGCCGAGTTCCTTCACAAACGGCAAACTTACTTACCATGATTTTAAGAAATAAGCGTCATTACGCATTAGAGGTGGTGGGAGATCCCTATGATGTATTTTCATCAGGTGTCGGTGGACGTTTAGCCAAATACCTCCGTAATAGCAGCACCAAGTCATTACAAAAACAGTGTCAATTCGCACTAGGCGCAAGTTATGTTACTGAGCAATATTTGCAAAAGCGTTATCCTGCGGGCAAACAAACATATCAGAGCTTTTATTCTTCAATCATGCTTGAAGATTCGCAAATAGTTGCACAAGCTAAGGTATATAATAAACCTGCCCGGCAATTACTTTTTGTGGGTTCATTGAATCAACTCTATAAAGCACCTGATATTTTATTATCTGCTTTTGCCAAGTTAGTCAAAGAAGATAAAAACTTCCGACTCACATTGTTGGGCGCAGGGAAATATTTATCTCAATTACAGCAGCAAGCGAGTATGTTAGCGATTAGTAATAATGTCCATTTCAAAGGTGAAGTGAATAGCGAAGAAGTACTTACTTATTTACAAACAACTGAATTATTTGTGTTACCTTCAAGAACAGAAGGCTTACCGAGAGCTATGATAGAAGCCATGGCGCAAGCACTGCCTTGTGTGGGTTCAAATGCAGGGGGAATACCTGAACTTATTGCACAAGATTATTGTGTACCAACAGATGATGTGAATACTTTATATGCAACCCTTAGTGAGTTATGCAACAATATAGAAAAACTTACACAACAATCAGTAATAAACTTAGCAAAATCACACAATTATCACAGTGAATTTTTGACAGAAAAACGTACTAGTTTCTATCAGAAATTAAGAGAATTCAATATATGAAAGTCCTGCATTTATTAAAAACCTCGACGGGTGCAACTTGGGCATTACGACAATTACGCGAATTGGTTAAGTTAGGCGTGGAAGTACATGTAGCTTTACCTGAAGGTCCGCTTGTTTCTGCCTATCAAGGTTTTGGGATTAACACTCATATTCTGCAGACAGCAATTGATATCAAAAAGCCATGGACCAATTTTTCACGTTTCAAAGCCTTACGAAAACTCGTAGCTGATATAAAACCTGATATTATTCATAGTCATTTTGTTGCTACTACCTTAACAATGCGTTTGGCATTAGGAAGAAATCATTCTGTTAAACGTATTTTTCACGTACCAGGTCCCTTGCATCTAGAACATAAGCTTTTTAGAACAGCTGAATTACTCACAGCAAGCAAAGCTGATTATTGGTTAGGCTCCTGTCGTTGGACAGTATCCGCCTATCAGCGGTTTGGCATTGCCCCACAACGTATTGGTTTAGTGTATTACGGTGTAGACCTAGACCAATTTAAAATCGGTTTAACCGCTAATCTCCATCAAGAATTAGGGTTATCCCCCCAAACCCAAATCATTGGCAATGTTGCTTATTTTTATGCACCTAAAAAACATTTAGGACAACAACGAGGGTTAAAAGGTCACGAAGATTTAATTGATGCAATAGATATTGCATCACAAGCTAACAAAAATATAGTAGGCGTTTTCGTTGGTGGCCCTTGGGATGGCTGCCAAGATTACATGGATGAAGTTGTTGAATACGCTAGAAAGAAGAAATTTGGTCGTTATCACTTCTTAGGTTTAAGGCGTGACATTCAAAATTTATACGGTGACTTTACACTAACAGTTCACCCATCTCACTCAGAGAATGTTGGCGGCGCTGTAGAGTCTTTATTTTGTCAGAGTCCAACCATAGCGACAGATATTGGCGGTTTTCCTGATTTAGTAATACCTAGACAAACTGGCTGGTTAGTTCCCGCGAAAGATCCACAAGCTCTAGCTAAACAAATAATGAAAGCATTAGATTCCCCAGAACAACTTAAAACGTATGCAGAACAAGGACGTAAATTAGCACAAGAGATGTTTGATGTACGACATAATGCAGCCGACATTTTTAATTATTACCAAAAGTTAATAAGTACAGATGAATTAGGTGTTGATTATGATTAAACGACTTTTTGATATAATCATTTCATTTACAGTCCTAGTAGTGTTATCGCCGATACTTATTGGTTGTTCGGTCATTTTATTTTTCCTTAAGTGTCGTCCAGTTCTGTTCACTCAGCCTCGTCCTGGTTTTAAAAAGAATGTTTTCAAAATATATAAATTTAGGTCAATGAACGACAATAAAGCTAATGATGGCAGTTTGTTACCCGATATTGAGCGCTTAACTCCTTTTGGCCAAATGCTCCGTAATACCAGTATTGATGAGTTACCTAGTCTTTGGAGTGTGCTTGTCGGAGATATGAGCCTGGTAGGCCCTCGCCCACTACTTGTTGAGTACTTACCGCTTTATTCTGATGAACAAGCACGTCGACATAATATTAAACCAGGCATAACTGGTTGGGCACAAGTTAATGGTCGTAATGCGATTAGTTGGGAGAAAAAATTTGAACTCGATGTATGGTATGTAGACAATCAATCTTTTGCCTTAGATTTAAAAATTCTTTTACTAACGGTTAAAAAGGTTTTTTTTCGTAGCGATATTAATGCTATAGGTGAAGCCACCATGACAAAGTTTACAGGAAATAAAAGATGAATAAATTAATCATTATTGGTGCTGGAGGACATGGCCGCGTGGTTGCTGATTGTGCACAGCAACAAGGTATATATAGCCAAATCCTTTTTTTAGATGACTGTTTTTTCGAACGCAAAGAAAACAGTGAATGGCAAATTATTGGTTCAGTAAAAGACTTTCCGCAATATATTGATGAAGCTGATTTTGTTGTTGCTATTGGCGATAACCGTTTACGTAAAAAGATTCTTGCTCAACTCAGGCAAGCTAAAGCAAATATTGTTTCTCTGATTCATCCAACAGCTACTGTCAGCCCACATACATTTATTGGTAAAGGTGTTGTTATATTTGCTAACGCGGTCATAAATATCGGGGCAAGTATATCTGACGGTTGTATTATCAATACTGGTGCTACTGTTGATCATGATTGTGAGCTTCATCAATGCGTGCATGTTTCACCAGGCGTCAATATTGCTGGCGGCGTTCATATAGCGCAACTTTCTTGGATTGGCATTGGCAGCTCTATCGTTGAATGTATAACCCTCGCGGATAATACTCAAGTAGGAGCAGGCGGCGTAGTTACCCAATCAACACAAGCAAACTCACTCTACATAGGTGTACCGGCAAAACGAGTACGCTCACTAACGAAAATTTAATTGGACTGAACATGCTAAATACTCCCTTTTCTCCGTGGCCAAGTTTTACTGAGCAAGAAATTGATGCTGTCAGTGCAGTTTTACGTTCAAATAAAGTAAATTACTGGACAGGACAAGAAGGCAAAGCTTTCGAGCGAGAGTTCGCTCTATTCTGTGATAGTAAATATGCGGTTGCCGTTACCAATGGTACCCTTGCTTTAGATTTAGCCCTTAAAGTGTTGGATGTTAAAAAAGGTGACGAAGTTATTGTCACTTCTCGAACTTTCATCGCATCAATTAGTTGTATTATTAATGCTGGCGCAACACCTATTTTCGCTGATGTTGAACTCGATAGTCAAAATATAAGTGCTCGTACTATTTCCAACGTTATTAGTAAAAATACCAAAGCGGTTATGTGTGTTCATTTAGCTGGTTGGCCATGCGAAATGGATGAGATCATGGCTTTAGCAGAGGAAAATAGTTTATTTGTTATTGAAGATTGTGCTCAAGCTCACGGAACTACTTATAAAGGTAAACCTGTAGGTAGTATCGGGCATGTAGGTGCTTGGTCATTTTGCCAAGATAAAATTATGACTACAGGTGGTGAAGGTGGCATGCTCACGACTAACGATGAAACGTTATGGCGTGATGCATGGGCATATAAAGACCACGGAAAATCATATGCAGCGGTTTATGAAACCGAGCACCCTGCTGGATTTAGGTGGTTGCATGAATCATTCGGCACTAACTGGCGTTTAACTGAAATGCAATCAGCAATTGGCAGAATTCAATTAACACGTATGCCCGAGTGGAAAAAATCTAGAACCGAGAATGCAGAAACAATTCGCTCTGTTTGTCAGCAGTTTAGTTGGTTAATTGTGCCCGAAGTTCCTGAGTATATCGAGCATGCTTATTATAAATGCTATGTGCATGTTGATACGAATAAACTACCTAAGAATTATTCACGTGACAAAATAATTGATGAAATTACAAATAATGGTATACCTTGTTTTTCTGGGAGTTGCTCTGAAGTATATGAAGAAAAAGCTTTTTACAACAGAGGATTAACCCCATCAACTCCATTAGTAAATGCTCAAGAACTTGGTCGTAACAGTTTAATGTTTTTAGTACATCCGACATTAACTCAAGATGAAATAAATAAAACTTGCCATATACTTTCTTCAGTATTTAACAAAATCGATAAATTAACCAAATAAGATGTTAATAGTTAATGAAAATTGTGAGAATACTTGTAGTATATTTGTTAATATTGGAAATTATAAAAGCATAGATCTCGTTCTAAGGTGCAGCAGTAATGGTAAGACGAATAGATTTAATTCCCGGCTCTATAAAGTTAATGATCGTATTAGCTTATGATTTGTTTGCTATTTGCTCTGCATTCTTCCTTGCTTACTTTATACGAGTTGGTTTTGAAGGTATCCGCATTTCTTGGAGCGAAATGGCTGTATTTTTCACCGTATCCACGAGTACATTAGCTCTATTTTACATTTTTGACATGTACAACTCGATTGTAAGATACTTTAACGCTAAAGCATTTTTACGCGTACAAAGTTTACTTATAGTTACCACCATAATATTTTATCTTGCTGGCTTCATTTTTGATGCATTTGTACCTCGTTCGGTGCCCATTGTATTTTTAGTTTTGACGAGTGTTATGATCGCAGGAGCCAGAGCACTTGTTGGTTTTATTGTTGAAAAGCACTGGTTCGATCAACGTGAAGGTGTAGTGATTTACGGAGCAAGTAATTCTGGCCGTCAATTAGTTCATGCCTTGTCATTGGGTAATAAATACCAGCCTTTAGCCTTTCTTGATGAAAAAGCCCGTTATCAAGGCAGAACAGTCTTAGGATTGAAAATATATCCTCATTTAAAAGTTAACCAACTTATTAAAAAACATGGGCAATTTAAGGTACTTATTGCAATACCCCAAGTTGATCCTATCCGTTTGAAGCAAATCGTATCTTCTCTAGAGCCTTTTGCATTAGAGTTGTTAATCATACCCAGTATGTCTGATATTGTTTCAGGGAAACGTAGTATAGATGAATTGCGAGAAGTATCCGTTGATGAGTTATTAGGTAGGAAAACTGTCGAACCAATTCCAGAATTACTATCTGCTAACATTAGTAATAAGATTGTGATGGTTTCAGGGGCAGGAGGATCTATTGGTAAAGAGTTATGTAGACAGATAGTTCAGCATAATCCGAGTAAAATAATTTTACTCGATGTTTGTGAGGCTTTTCTTTACGAAATTCACCAAGAGCTTACTGAATTGTTATTAGAGACACAAAATATTCTAGTCGTTGAACCACTCATCGGTAATGTTCAAAATGGTATGCTTATGAGCCATATTTTCAACAAATATAAGGTTCAGACAATCTATCATACTGCTGCATACAAACATGTCCCCATGGTAGAGCATAATGTAATAGCTGGTGTTACTAATAATGTTTTAGGCACATACGAAATAGCTCAAGCAGCCATTTATTGTGAAGTTGAGACCTTTGTACTTATTTCTACGGATAAAGCGGTGCGCCCTACTAATGTTATGGGTGCAACAAAGCGTTTAGCGGAGTTAGTGCTACAAGGATTAGCAAAAAAGGATCACAACACTCGCTTTGTCATGGTTCGCTTTGGTAATGTTTTAGGTTCATCTGGCTCAGTTGTCCCTTTGTTCAAAAAACAAATAAAAAAAGGTGGACCAATCACCATAACTCACCCAGATATTATTCGTTACTTCATGACGATACCTGAAGCTGCACAATTAGTTTTACAGGCAGGCGCAATGGGAACTGGAGGAGACGTGTTTGTGTTAGATATGGGGAATCCTGTTAAAATAATCGATTTAGCTTATAAAATGACACACTTGATGGGATTAACCATCAAAGATGAAAATAATCCTGACGGAGATATTGCTATTAACTTTAGTGGGTTACGTCCTGGTGAAAAGCTCTACGAAGAGCTTCTAATTGATGATCATGCTAAAAAAACTTTCCATAAACGAATACTTAGCGCCAATGAACGTTCATTACCATGGACAGATGTCGCTAAGATATTATCCGATCTAACTGATGCAATGCGTGAAGAGGATGTGTCTAAAATAAAAAAATTACTTATTAAAGCGCCTTTAGGTTATCAACCGAACCTTTCAAGTCATGAAGAATCCAAAACTGAATTGAAGAGTATTGTTGTTCCTGATCTAAAAAGTGATACATGTAGAGCTTTATAATCGAAGTATCATCACTGATAACATTATTTTACTAACATCAACCAAGCCTTAGCATAGTCAGGTAAATTTTTATTAGCTTGATGATAATCATTCCATCCTTTATAGCTATCTACCAACATGTCTAATTGAAATAAGTTGCC
>Ga0105354_1002525_pt1 | contig 10884 bp, 12 predicted proteins | sample GOMGulsemesocosm_FD_83658 | JGI IMG/M metagenome (GOLD analysis project Ga0105354, IMG submission 83658) | Methane-oxidizing microbial communities from mesocosms in the Gulf of Mexico - GOM9B Gulf of Mexico | ecosystem: Environmental > Aquatic > Marine > Cold seeps | place: USA: Gulf of America...
ATCTATTATTTTTCCGAGCTTTTTCTTTGTAAAACGATACACCCAAGCATTATACCTTGGCCAAATTTTATTATCCCATGAATTCTCTACTAAATAACTAATAGCCTTTAATTTTAAGGTGTCATTTGATGATGAATGGTATTCCTTTAAAGATAATTCTAATAAGTTTTTTTCTTTAGAACTAGTTGAGGATATATCTAAACTGTCCAATAAATAATGTTTTTTATCAACATATTCTTGCGCATTTAAGCTCAAAAATAGGCATAGGAAAACGATAGATATTACCCAGTTTTTAGAATACATTAAATTGGTTAGTGTTTAGTAATACTAAAAATACGTTATTTTTAGTGCAATTCCTAAATAATTGAAATTCAAGCAAAAAACTATCTCTGTGTTTTATTTATACTTTAAACAAATCAGAAGCTATTCCATCACACAAAAATTTCCCTTTTTGAGTGGTAAATATAGTAACAATCTGTTCTCCAGTATGTCTATTCATTTCACTAGTAATCATTAATAATCCCTGATCAATAAATTTTTGAGCTTCTTTTTTCAAATGAGAAACATAGCCTTCTCCAAAATCATTTTTAACCTTCTCTAATGAAACCCCATAAATTGTACGCAACCCTGTCATAACATATTCGTTGTAACTATCGTCTGAAGAAAGAACTTCTCGTTCAATTGGCAAATTGTTATCTTGAATAGCTGTCATGTATTTTGTATTATTTGCTATATTCCAACTACGTTGAGTTCCATTAAAAGAATGTGCTGAAGGACCTACCCCTAAATACGATTTCCCTTTCCAATATGATGTATTATGTTTCGAAAAATAGTTAGGCTTTCCAAAATTAGAAAGTTCATAATGTACAAACCCATTTTTTTCTAACGTATTAACTAAAATCTGAAAATGTTCATGAGCAACAGCGTCTTTTGGAGCGTCAATTTTCCCCTTTGCAATAAAACTTGCAAGTGCCGTTTTTGGCTCAACTGTTAATGCATAGCTGGAAATATGGCTTACCCCAAATGACAATGCTTTTTCGATATTAGTAGCCCATTTTTCATTACTCATATTGGGGACACCATATATTAAATCGATAGTAATATTATCAAAATAACGAGTCGCTACAGACAAGCAATTTTCAGCTTCTTTTGAATTATGAGCACGATTCATTAACACTAAATCATCTTCAAAAAAAGATTGAATCCCAATACTTAATCGGTTTATACCAATAGCTCTATATTGTTCAAAAATAGTTATTGGCTGCATTTCGACTCCGCTCAATGTGACATTTTGAGCAGCTATTAGATCATCTGGATTAGCTTCTAAAGTAACTTCTGGGGTATCTATTACTTCGTATTGGGTGTAAATAGTTTTAATTAAGAACGCTAACTCTCCAACTGATAATAAACTTGGTGTTCCTCCACCAAAATAAATAGTTTCTATAGGTTCATTAATTTCATTTTTTCGCAATTCTAACTCTAAAGCAATAGCCTGTACTAATTCATCCTTCTTCTTTAATGATGTAGAAAAATGAAAATCGCAGTAATGACATGCTTGTTTGCAAAAAGGGATATGAAGGTAAATTCCACTCATATATGTTTATTTTTTGGGGAATTTAAATTTCTTAGCATTTGCTATGTGTAAAAAATGATTCTCACAATGCCATGCATAAATACATAAGTTTTCTTTTAACGTTACAACCTCATCTCCATCTGGATGAATAAATGTTCTGTTAAATTGTTCGGCTGTCAAACTATCTAATAAAAATACCCAACGTTTATGAATACTTTTTAACAAGGCTAAAGATTCGTCTAAATTATATGCTAACGTATCAGGTAATTCAGCCCATGCTGTTTCATTATAAGGTCTTATTATAGGGTTTTCTTCCGTTAACGCCAATTTGAATCTGAAAAAACTATTCATGTGGCTATCGACACAATGATTTAACACTTGCTTGATATTCCAGCCGCCTGAGCGATAGTGGTAACTTAACAACTCTTCGTCTGACAAGCCTTCTATTTCAGTAGCCACACGCTCAGGAAACTCCGCTATTGTTTTTTTATATATAATGATTTCTTCGTGAGAAATTTGACTTGGAATATCTAATTTCCCTGCTGGATATTTTAATAGCTCTATATTCATGAAGTTTTTAATAGTGTTATTAGTATTGAAAAACCATACCCCAACATCATAAAAAGAAATATGCTAAATATTGACGTAGCTATCAATTTTATATATGTCATGAGGGTGCTTTTTATAAAAAATAATTTGCATGACCATATCATGTAAATCATAAACAACAGCATAAATAGAAATTTTACATTTGGCGATATATATATAGAACCAAATACCCCTAACGTACTGAAAATTGTAAATACTCCCACCAAGTAAAAAGATATGGATATATATTCTGCAAAATAATAGGTCTTAGGGAAAAATAACTTTAATGATAATCCACAAGAAAAAACTAAAATTAGCAATATATGATTAAGATTTATCGCCATATACTTTGCCGAAGAAATTAGTAACTTATTGTTTATCACTTCTTCATCTTTAAATGACGATAAAGCATCATAATTCATTACACCTCTACAAATTAAATATATAATAGTAGTTAATATAAAAAAAGAAACAGGTTTATAATACGTTTTTCTTTTCCCTTTTAAATACCCCCTAAAAACGGCTCCAGGGTTTGAAAAAAGACCTTTCAAAGTTGTAAATAAAGTACTTTCTAATGAAAAAACAGTATTACTAAAATCCGTTAGTGTTTCTTTAATTGTAATTCTATTTATAATTACTTTTTGTCCACAGTTACTGCAAAAATTATTACTTAAAATATGGTTACAGTTTTTACAGTTCATATTACTTCTTAACTCGATTAGCGTTCTGGCTCACAAAACTTTCCCAACTTCCGTAACTCTTTGTTCCTATAGTTTTTCCTGAGTTAAAATGATGACATACCGCGGCAGCCAGACCATCAGTAGCATCTAAATTTTTAGGTAAGGTTTTTAATTTCAATAAACTTTTAAGCATTGCTGCAACTTGTTCCTTACTTGCATTTCCATTACCTGTAATAGCCATTTTAATTTTTTTAGGAGCGTATTCAGCTACAGGGATTTGTCGTGATAACCCTGCTGCCATAGCTACTCCTTGCGCTCTTCCTAACTTTAACATAGATTGCACATTCACACCAAAAAAGGGTGCCTCCAAAGCCATTTCATCTGGATGATAAGTATCTATCAATTCAATAGTACGTTCAAAAATAAGTTTAAGCTTGGTATATGGGTCTTTATACTTTTGTAGTAAGAGTTCATTCATTTGAAGAAACTCAATTTTTTTATCTACAACTTTAATGAGTCCAAAACCCATTATCGTTGTCCCAGGATCTACCCCTAATATGATTTTTTCTTTAGCCACTATACTCGTTTGTGTGTTTATTTGTTTAGGAATTTATAAAAGAAAACCCCACTGGTGAGCTACATTTCTGGCTCATCACAGAAATAACAATCCGAATTAATTGAAATACTTACTCCAAAAGTTAAATTGGCCATTGACGAGTTTATTTTATCAGCTAAAACAGATCCTTCATAATTTATTTTTTGCCCCATATTAAATATATTTGAAGCATCAACAAATATCGATACTCTATCTGTAACACCGTAATGAACGGCCACCCCCGCCATTACATTAAAGTTACTACTCTTATTGTTAATATACGGATCGCTTAACGGTTTTATAAAGGACATTCCAGGTCCTGCATGTAAAAATACTCCGATACGTTCTGGCAAACGCATTTGTAAATCGTATAAATGATCCCAAACATTATAATATGCTTGCAAATTTACTCTTGTATAATTGGCTTTGAATTCTGGAGAGTCTCCTCCTTCACCATAACGATTAAACCCTAAGTCTAATTTTGCCCCTAATTTCTTTTTAAACATATAACGAAGTCCAGCATCCACCGTTAATCCGTTAACAGGTTTTGCTTCATAAGTGGTCCCAAAATCATCAGAAGGTTTATTAAAACCTACTCCTAAATCGATAGTTAATGTTTGAGCTGTTATTAAATTTGAAACTAATACGAAGAATAATACTATACTAAATCTGTTCATTTGTTTAAATTTTATAATTTGCGGACTGAATATTACAAACTTACTAAAAACTAATGACCAAGCACAATAGTATGTATACTTTACGTATTCGCTCAAAGCAAATTGCTTTTATGGCGGTAAAGTTAGCTATCGTTTTTGGTGCTGGTTTTTTTATATATCAAAAGCTAATCCATAATGATACTTTAGATTTTGATTATTTCCTACAATTACTAAATGACAACAACGCTATAACAATAACCAACATTAGTATTCTCATTGTATTTAGCTTGCTTAACTGGAGTTTAGAAAGCTTAAAATGGAAAGTTCTTGTAAATGAAATTAAGGTAATTTCTTATTTAGAAGCCTTTAAACAATCATTGAGCTCATTAACCACTTCTATCATTACCCCAAACAGAATTGGGGAATATGGAGCTAAAGCAATACACTACCCGAAAATATATCGAAAAAAAATCCTTGGTCTGAACTTAGTTGGGAACTTAGCGCAACTAAGCGCAACCATCATTTTTGGTATTATTGGCCTACTATATGTCACAAATACCTATGACATACCTTTATTTTATTATAAAGCTATCCGATTTGGAGTTTTAGGAATTGTTTTTATGTATTTTTTCTTCATCTATTCTTCTCGAAAAAAGCACACTATAAAAGGATATTCTTTTTCAAAATTAAGTCGTTTTTTTAAAAATTTACAAGGGCAAACTATAATGATTACTGGGTGTTTATCTGCTTTTAAATATATAGTTTTTGCGCATCAATTTTATTTTTTAATTTGGTTGTTTTCAATTGATGTCTCATACCTTGAAGCTATGGCTTTTATTACCAGCATGTACTTATTAGTTTCTGTAATCCCAACAATTTTCGTCCTAGATGTTATTGTTAAAGGAAGTGTTGCTGTATGGCTATTTAGTTTCGTTGGAGCCAATGAATTTGTTGTAATAGCAATCACAACAATAATGTGGCTATTTAATTTTGCTTTTCCAGCAACCATAGGAAGTTATTTTGTTTTAAACTTTAAATTGAACCAAGAATAATATGTTATTTGTTTTTTACATATTTTGGCTACTAATTTGTTTGTATTTTATACTTATCCTATTGTTCATTATTGGCTTTGACAAGTTGAAAAATAAGGCTAGAAATCATGATGGCACAACTAAATTTTCAATTATTATTCCTTTTAGAAATGAAGCTGAGTATTTACCAAGTCTATTAAATTCCATTGCTGCAATCGAATATAATAAGTCACTATTCGAAATCATTTTGGTCGATGATGAATCAACTGATAATTCTATAAAAATCATCAATCAGTTTTGCGATAAAAACCCAAAGATTAACCTGAAAACTATTAAAAACTTAAGGCAATCGAACTCTCCTAAAAAAGATGCTATCAGTACTGCTATTTCAATTATAAAACACAATTGGATTATTACCACTGATGCTGACTGCATACTCCCTAAAACTTGGCTTTCTTGCTTCAACGGAAGTATTTTAGAAAATAACCCAAATATGATCGTTGCACCTGTAAATTTTAAAAGCAATAGCTCGTTTCTACATCAATTTCAACATATTGATTTTTTGAGCATGCAAGGAGCTACCATTGGTAGCTTTGGGATACACCAACCATTCATGGCTAACGGGGCTAATTTGGCATATAAAAAAGAGGTTTTCTTAGCGTTAAATGGATTTAAAGACAATGATTTTATTGCAAGTGGTGACGATGTTTTTTTATTAGAAAACTTTGTAGAACATGATAAATCCAAGGTACTATTCTTAAAAACGCATAAAGCATTAGTAGCTACTTATCCAGCTAAAAATTGGCATGAATTAGTTCAACAACGCAAACGTTGGGCTGCAAAAGCTACTCACTTTAAAAGTAATTTTGCTAAAGCTATTGGAGTAATTGTATTCTTAACAAATATTGTAATTGGATTATTATTGATTTCAGGTATCATTAATCCTGTTTTCTTACTACTCATAGCTCCCAAATTTGTAATTGATTCACTGCTTATTTTTAAAACTGCTCGTTTATATCAAAGTAAAATCAGCTTCTCGGGTTATTTTAAAACACTACTGTTTTACCCTTTCTTTACAGTTTACATTGCAACAACAAGTTTATTGAGTTCGTTTGTATGGAAAGACAGACATTTTAATAAATAAGTAAGCTATACATTCAATACAAATTAGCTTATTTTTACATTCTAATTTAAATCTCTTTTTATGGATTGGATTTACATTCTTGATATTATAGGTACGTTGGTATTCGCTATCAGTGGAGTACTTACAGCTATTGATAGTGATTTTGATGTTGTTGGCGCAAGTATTATAGGCATGGTAACCGCTGTAGGTGGTGGTACTTTACGCGATATACTTATTGGCCAAACACCCGTTGGCTGGATGACTGACCTAAATTACTTGTGGACAATTATTGCTGCACTGCTGCTTTCATATTTATTCAAGAAAAGGATTTTAAAACTTAGACGAAGTATGTTCTTTTTTGACACGATTGGAATTGGTCTTTTTACCATTTTAGGTTTGCAAAAAACCTTATCTGTTGGCTTAGAGATCCCCATAGCAATCCTAATGGGAATCGTTTCTGCTGTATTTGGTGGGATTATTAGGGATGTTTTAACTAACAAAGTACCGTTAATATTTCGAAAAGAAATATATGCTTCAGCATGTTTAGCTGGCGGGGTAGTATTTTTAGGCTTGGAACAAATTTCAAACAACCCTACAATTAACATGTTAATTTCTATGCTAACCGTTGTTGTTATTAGATACCTTTCTGTTCGTAATAATTGGTCATTAAAATTACCAGCTCGCCAATAAACAGCTATTTGCGTGCTAAAATCAGTTTATTACATTTTTATTTTTTATTTTTATCAAAATTCCTCAAAAGGAGGTTTAATTACAATATTATTGCCATGAATAAATTCATTATAACATTAGTTTTTACACTATTTTTAAGTAGCTTTTCTTTTGCTCAAATGACACATACCATTGATGGAAAATCATATGAATTAACAGAAGAAATTACTGGTAAAACTTCTTTATTTTATGTGATAGTTGATGGAGAATATCGTTATTTCATCAAAAAAGATGATTCCCTTACAGAACTAACAAATACAAAAGATGAAAACGGAAAGTTTCAAGGAGAATACAAAGAGATATTAAGTATCCTTACTGCTGATGCTGGAATGGATATCTCTAAAGTAAACCTTACTCTTGGAAGTTTAAGATCATACATTGATAACTACAATAAAGCTTCTGATATAGATTATAGACTACAAGCTGAACGACCAATTACCAAAGCTAGATTAGGTGTGTTTGGCGGAATGTCAAACAATCCGTTTGTTACTAATCCAAATAATACATTTGTTCCTGTGTTTGGAGCTGAAGCTGAAATATATGATGAAAAACGCTCTAGGCATTCCTTAGGGTTAACTTTTAAACAAAGTTTAGAGGCTGATGATTTTAAATATTCATCTAGTCAATTTGGGATATTTTACAGATTCAGAATCATTAACAAAGCATCTTTTTCAATATATCCACAAGCAACATTTGCTACATATACTTTTTCTAAATCAGAAATAACAACTACTGTGGGTACTACAACTGCTACTACAAAAAGTTCAGGATCAGCTTTAGATGCTCCTGTTATTTTAGGACTTGGTGCTGATATTAAATTAGGAAATGGATATATTACGGTATCTGCAAATGAATTATTTGCTTTAATCAACTTTGAAAACAAAGGAAATACTCCTTTGGACTTACGTTTAGGATACAAGTTTAACCTATAATATACCTACATTTTTATCGATACTTAAAACAAATTGAGGCAAGCTAATTTTCTAAGAAAATCACTCGAATTAACGTTTTATAAATGTTTTTAAACCACAAAACATCAAACCCTGCTTTCAGTTCGTTTTTTTGGAGTAAAAAAGCAAGTACCACAAATAAAATGACGGTTTCAGGAATTTTTCTGAAATCGTTTTTTTGTATCTGTATACTAACAAGTGTAGTTGCTACTGTTTGGTATTGGTATTACCAAGGAAACTCTATTAAATGGTTTGCTTCTGGAGGAATGTTAACTGCCTTAGTAATTAGTATCGTAATTTCTGTACGACATCATTGGGCATCATTTTTAGTCCCATTATATGCTTTAGCAAAAGGAGTGTTTTTAGGGGCTTTTAGTGTACAAGTACATCAACAGTACCCATACTACCCATTTCAAGCAGTTAGCATTACTATTATCACATTTTTAGTGATGATTCTCTTATATAAAACAAAGTTAATCATACTCACCAAGCAATTAAAAAGCACCATCATTATTGCGTCTACCACAATATTTACAGTGTATATTATTGCCTGGATATTAAGCTTTTTTGGAGTAGATACAAGTTTTATATGGGGTGATAATTGGTTTGCTCTTGCCTTTAATGTATTTGCAGCTATAACAGCAGTATTTTCATTACTAATAGACATAGATTTTATTGACCGTAAACGAAATAAAGCACCAAAGAGCTGTGAATGGTTAGCCACTTGGGGGCTACTCGTAACCTTAATTTGGTTATACGTTGAAGTGTTGCGTTTAATGAGGAGATAAGCTATTTAAATTAATCTTCTGTTAGCTTTGCTACAACTCGTATTGGAATAATAAAATGAGTTTTTACAGGTACTGGTTCTCCTGATTGTATTTTCTTTAAGGCGGGTTCTATCTTAGGTAACTCATTAATACTTTGCTCAATTAGTTGTTCTATCTGAGGAATATTTTCTTTTAACACTTCATCAATTTCAAACGATTGAATAGTTACTTTTCCTTTATTAGAAACTTCAATACCCACTTTAAAAGAAATATCTAATTCATTTTCCAACACCAATTTGTTTTCAAATAATGAATTACTGATATGAGTACTCAAAGAGGTTATGAAGCAAAGTTTTTCTGCTTCTATATTTTCATCCAATCGCTCACAATCTTTAAAAACAGGAAATTTATCAATCGTAGAAGTGTCTAATGAATCTATTTTTTTTTGAATACGTTCCTCCGTAGCATGTTTTTTTTGCTTCTCAAAATAATTACAGGAGCAAAATAATAATACACACACTATAGCAACAGCTTTCTTCAAATCAAGGTTTTAAAGTGGAAAAATACGAAAATATTTAATATAAACTAGCTACAATCAACATCTTCGCAACTTCCTTCAGTATCAATTTGAAGTGTTATATGCTTGATATTTTCATGTACTAATTTAGTAGTTATCTCTTTTTTAAGTTTTTGTATTGTAGCTAAGTCAGTAAGCGGGTTAATTACAATATGAGCAGTTAATGCATTCATTTTTGTGCTTAATGCCCAAATATGAATATGATGTACATCCAACACATCATGTTCATTTCTTATCATTCTTTCAATTTTATTAAAATCAATATCTTTTGGAATCCCGTCTAAAGTTAGTTTTAAACTCTCTTTAAATAGTCCCCAGGTAGTTAATAGAATCACTACTCCTATAACCAAACTAATTATTGGATCTACTATATTCCAATTGGTATAATAAATAACAATTCCTGAAATTACTACCCCTACAGACACCAACGCATCAACCATTAAGTGTAAAAATGCGCCTTTTACATTAATATCATCTTTTTGCCCTTTATAAAATAAATAAGCAGAAACGGTATTAATTAACACACCTATTAAAGCGGTAATTATTATTACTTTACCAGTAACTTCCGGAGGGGAGTTGAAGCGCTCTACAGCTTCTTTTACAATAGTAAACACAACAAAAAGTAATAATACAGCATTAATCATCGAAGCTAAAATTGATGCTTTTTTATAACTGTATAATTTCGTTGCGGCCTTTTGCGCTAATCGCATCCCGATAAGTGATATTATTAAACTTGCTACATCACTTAAATTATGAGTTGCATCAGCAATCAAAGCCAATGAATTATTTGCAAAACCTACTATAAATTCAATGGCAGTAAAAACAGTATTTAAAAAAATACCGATATAAAAAGCACTATTAATACTTTTTAAGTTATTTGGACCATGATTGTGTCCTTCATGTGAATCTCCCATATGTATTATTAATTTCTGGAATCAATACCCTCGGTGCAAGCACATGAGGTATGAATTAACAGTAATAGTTGTAATTCATCCCGACAGCTATCGGGACGGGGTATTAAACCCACTGGCAGGATTAAATATACAAATTTATAATCCTTTTAAAAACTTGTAAATAGCATTCCAATCATTCGTTTCTAATGCAATATGTTTATCTAACTCTTCCCTTTTTACGGTTATTTCATTAGTTCCAAGGTGTGTTTTATCATTGATGAAGATTCCTTTGCCTCCAAAATTTTTCGCCAATTCCATATCGGTTAATCGATCGCCTATCATAAACGAGTTTTCTAAATCATACTGATTTGAAAAATAAGAAGTCAACAAACCTGTATTTGGCTTACGAGTTTGAGCATTGTCCTTTGGATAAGTTTTATCAATGTATATTGCTTTAAATATTACTCCTTCATTTTTAAACGTATCAATAACAAAATTTTGCACTGGCCAAAACGTATCTTCTGGAAAATAAGAAGTTCCTAGGCCATCTTGATTAGTAATCATAACTAATTCAAAATCTAATTTCTTAGCAATCTTATGTAAGGAAACTATTGCTTTGGGATAGAATACTAACTTCGTAAAAGAATCAATTTTTTCGTCGGTAGTTTCCTTTATTATCGTACCGTCTCTATCTATAAATAATACTTTTTGTTTCATGGAAT
>Ga0105354_1002526_pt1 | contig 10880 bp, 8 predicted proteins | sample GOMGulsemesocosm_FD_83658 | JGI IMG/M metagenome (GOLD analysis project Ga0105354, IMG submission 83658) | Methane-oxidizing microbial communities from mesocosms in the Gulf of Mexico - GOM9B Gulf of Mexico | ecosystem: Environmental > Aquatic > Marine > Cold seeps | place: USA: Gulf of America...
GCTTGCTACTGGCGATTATCGTTTTATTAATGGTATGAGGTGGCGAGCTGTAGCTTCGCCATGTTCTTTTTATACATGAACCAGCTCATGGCCCCCGCTGCAAAATTCCCTAAGCTTGCGCCGATGAATAGACCGGTAATCCCCGATAGTTGAGAGCCTATCCATAAAAGGGGTAAATAGCAGGCGAAGAGCCTTAATATTGAGATGACGAGCGCTTGTGCTGGCATGCCGATGGCGTTACAGGCGGAGACCATAATCATGCATACTCCAAGTGACATGTAACTAAGCGGCATAAACCAGAAGTAATCTTGTAAAATGTAAATAACACCGTTGTCATTGGTTAACAGTGTGCTGATAGGCTTGGCGATGACAAATAAAATTATAGCGACGACTAGCTGCCAGACAATAATGAAAAGTGCTGCCATTTTCACAAGTTGGTCTATCTGTGCCAAGTCACCACTGCCTTTAAGTTTACCTATCATGGCGGGCAGTGACATTGTCATGGCGAGCACGATCATGATTGAGAAAAATTCTAAGCGATAGCCTAAACCCCAAGCCGCAATCACTATTTCGCCAAAACTAGAGACTAAGGCGGTCGCTAAAAGTGCAGATATTGGCGGTGTAAATTGCGATAACATAGAAGGCGTCATAAAAGAGAATAAGGTTTTTACGCCTGCTTTTATCTGCGTTAAATATTTCGGCAGGCTGATCATATTGTTTTTAAGAATATAGCTATAGATAATAATACAGCCTATTGAAAAAGCGACCACAGTTGCCCAAGCGGCACCGGCAATACCCATATCAAAGGTGAAGATGAAAAGAGGGTCTAATAATAGGTTGACGATACTGGTGAGCACCATCACCATTCCTGGTAGAAATGTTTTACCGTGCGCTCTATAGATACTGGAACCGAAATAGAGTAAAGCGCCGAGCCAGCAACTGATTAACCAAGGCGTCCAGTAATCGGCAACAATAGGTAGTAGAGAGGCGTTAGCACCTAGCATTTGCACGATGAATTGTTGATTTATTCCCAATATAAAGTTCACCATCATCATTAAGAAAAAGCCGGTACCTACTACTAACCCTGCTAGTTCTCTGGCATGTAGGTGTTTTTTAGCACCAATAGCGGTCGAAATAATGGTGGTTGCTGCTATGCCTAAACCTACTTGAATACCGATGATTAATTGATGGATTGCTATTGTATAGCCAACGACTGCGAGAGGTTTTGCACCGAGCTGTCCTATAAAAGCACTATCAATTAATTGATAACTCATCATCGCCAATAATCCTATTAACATAGGCCAGGTCATATCGAAAAGTTGCTTTGATAGTGACTTTGAATTATCGCTCATTCTTATCCTGCAAAGTGATCTTAAAATAGTCGCATAGGGTAACTAACTAATGCTTAACAGCCAAGCACATGAAGTGTTTTAAATTGGATAATTTATACAGGACATCAAGTAATGGTTTTTGGTGAGCCTCTGCTATGCTTATTTAGAGATGAATAAGTGGAGCTATTTTATGTTAGGGATGATATTTACTGAGCTTCTAGAGCTAGTTGAGAATAAATACGGCTATGAAGTTGTCGATCAATTGTTGGCTAATGATCAGTTAACATCACAGGGGACATACACCGCAATAGGGAGTTACGATCACAGTGAGTTATTAGTGCTAGTGAAGCAGTTAAGTGAAATAGTGGATACGCCGGTCCGTCAATTAGTCAGTGAGTTTGGCTTGGATATTTTTGTAAAACTAATTGATTCGCACCCACAAATATTAGCAAATATTGATGGATCTTTTGATCTGTTGAGCAAAATAGACAGTTATATCCATGTAGAGGTAGCCAAACTTTACCCGGCTGCTCGGCTTCCTCAATTTAGTTTTACAAAAATCGATGAAAATCATATACAGCTTCATTATCGTTCAGAGCGGCCTTTAGCCAGCTTTGCAGAAGGTTTATTACTTGGCTGTGCCTGCTTTTTTAATGAAAAATTCACTATTAATAGAATCGCGCAAGTAACTAATAGTGACTCGGATGTTATCTTTGACATTTTTCGAACGAAACTAGAGGGCGCTAAGATACGAACTCATGGGCGAACTCATGAATGAGTTAACAGAAAAAATTGCATTGTTAGAGCGGCGTGTCAATCGTGAAATAGCTTCAAGAAAGCAATCCGAAGCCATTTTAAATCAGAAAAGTTCAGAGCTGTATCATTTAAACTTGGCACTTAAGAAAAGTAACCAGGCATTAGATCTTCGTGTGCAAGAGCGCACCCAAGCACTAGAACTCGCAGTAAAGCAGTCTGAGCAACAATCTGCGATTAATAAAAAATCCAATGACCGCTTTAAACTGGCAATGCTGGCATCGACAGCGGGGATCTGGGAGAAAAATATTACTGATGGTGAATGGTTTTTTTCAGATAGGTTAATCCATTTAATCGGCTTTGAAAAAGAACAGTTGATCCAATACTTTGAAGAATTTTCATTTGTGCATCCTGAAGATAAGCGTCTTCTAAGGTCAACAATAATTAAACACATCAAACGTAGAGAGGTTTTCGATGTGGAGTGTCGAGTCCTTATCGCTAATGGTTACTACAAGTGGATTTGGGTGGTAGGACAGGCGGAGTGGGATAGACAGGGAAAAATGACGCGCATTGCAGGCTCTTTTAGTGACATTAATGAAAGGGTTGAAAATGCACAAATGGTGCAAAAGATGGCCCATTTTGATCACTTAACTCAGATCCCAAATAGAGTGCTGTTTACGGAGCAGTTAGATCAACTCATTCACCTAGCCAATGAGCAAAATTTTGTTGTTGCTGTACTGTTAATTGATTTAAATGATTTTAAATTAATTAACGATACGCTTGGGCATATCGTTGGTGATCGATTGTTACAGTATGTGGCAAGCACTCTGCAAAAGAGCATCCAAGCGGATGACCTTGTCGCGCGTTTAGGCGGCGATGAATTTGCGATTGCGTTAACCAATATTAAAGATGATGAAAATTTAGCGAGAAGGTGCTGTGATATTTTGAAAGCACTTGAAGCCCCCTTTAAATATAAATCGAATAATTTGCAGGCAAAAATAAGTATAGGGGCGGCGCAGTATCCAAAGCACGGCGCCAATCGCACAGAATTATTATCAAATGCTGATTTGGCGATGTACAAAGCGAAAGATAATAAAGCGAAAGGTAGCCAGTTTTACTTTTGCGAGCAGCAATTAATAGAGCAGCGTGCGATCAATGTACGTATAGGAAAAGATATCTATAGCGCGATTAAAAATCGTGAGTTTTATATGCAGTACCAGCCTTTTGTAGATTTGGCGAAGGGCACGCATAAGATGGTTGAGTCCTTAGTGCGCTGGAAGCATCCGACGCTCGGTGAAATGTCACCGGCTGATTTTATTCCTATCGCAGAGCAAACCGGGTTGATTATTGAATTGGGTGAGTTAATCATTGAAATGGTGGTGGGAGAGATTCCCAGTTTGATGGCAAGTAGAGGGTTGGAGAGGTTATCGATTAATATATCTGCCGGCCATTTTCTGTCGCCAAATTTTTTACCGGTATTGATTAAACACTTAGATAAGAGTCCCGGGGCAGCAGCACATTTGTGCATAGAAATTACTGAAAGCGTAGTGCTTGATAACTTAGACTTAGCACGTGTAGTGATCGACAAGTTACACCGCTTAGGGCTGGTGGTCAGTTTAGATGATTTTGGTACCGGCTACTCAAGTTTAAGCTATCTGCAGCTATTGTCTGTTGACTCTATTAAACTGGATAGAAGTTTTATTGCCGATTTAGACAATAGTCGTGATCGTAGAACCATCACTGAGTCTATTGTCCAATTAGCACATTCACTCAACTTGTATGTAGTGGCTGAGGGGGTGGAAAACGCCAGACAATTGGATTATTTAATCGAATACCAGTGTGATTTTATTCAGGGAAATTATTTTTATAAACCGATGAGCGCAAAGGACCTATTAATCGTGCAGAGAGATAGTCAGCACTATCAAAACTGGGGCGGTGACCTGAAGCTAGAGCAATGTGATTAACGGATTCATGGAGTATGGCCATACTCCATGAGGGGGAGTTGAACACTTGTGATAAATTGCTGAAGCTGATTATGACTAGGTTGGACAGAAATAGTCTAGCGGATGTAATAGAGTTTTATTTTTGATGAGCTAATAAGCTGAGTTCTTCGGGCTAACTATTTTGATAAATAGCTAATGCCATCACTCATACCCTCCAGCGTTAGCGGGTACATTTGACCGGAGAATTGTTGCTCAATCGCCACGGTTGTTTGAGTATATTGCCAGTGATTGTGTGGGGTGGGGTTTAGCCATATGGCTTTCTCCCATTGCTTTAATATTCTCGCTAACCAAGTCTCGCCAGTTTCTTCATTCATGTGTTCTACACTGCCATAAGGGCTAAATAACTCGTAGGGCGACATGGCGGCATCACCGATGAATATAACCTTATAATCAGAACCGTAGCTATTGATAACCTCATGAGTCGACAAGGTATCACGCAAGCGACGAGTATTGTCGCGCCACAGTTTTTCATAGACACAGTTGTGAAAATAGAAATATTCAAGGTGTTTAAACTCGCTGCGCGCTGCGCTAAAGAGCTGCTCACACAAATGGATGTAAGGATCCATTGAACCGCCAATATCTAAAAATAGTAGTACCTTAGTGGCATTATGGCGCTCAGGAATCATTTTGATATCTAAAAGCCCTGCGTTATCGGCAGTGCTACGGATGGTGTCGTTGAGGTCTAGCTCATCGGCAGAACCTGAGCGGGCGAATTGGCGCAGTTTGCGCATGGCCATTTTTATATTGCGAATGCCAATTAACTGTTGATCGTCTAAGTTACGAAATTCTCGCCTCTCCCATACTTTTGTGGCGCGCTTATGAGTGCTTTGCCCGCCGATGCGAATCCCTTCTGGGTTGTAACCATTGTGCCCGAAAGGCGAAGTACCACCAGTACCTATCCACTTGTTGCCGCCAGCATGGCGTTTTTGCTGTTCTTTCAGGCGCTCTGCCAGAGTTTCTAATAATTTGTCGATACCACCAAGTGTCTCTATCTGTGCTTTATCTTCATCGCTTAGCTGTTTGATAAACTCGGATTTGAGCCAGTCTTCAGGGATTTGATCGCCGGGAAAAAGCTCAAGTACTTCAATGCCTTTAAAGTAGTAGGCAAACGCTTGGTCATAGCGGTCGAAGTATTTCTCATCTTTAATTAGGCAAACTCTCGCAAGCATGTAAAATTGATCGAGATCGGCAAATACCACTTTTTGTTTAAGCGCTTCAAGTAGAGTGAGTAACTCGTTGATCGAGACGGGGATGGCTGCTTTACGTAGCGTGTTGAAAAAATCGATTAACATAGTTTAGCGTCCTTGGCGTCTAGCCATAAAAGCTAAACGCTCAAGCATGTGCACATCTTGCTCGTTTTTAACCAGTGCACCATGTAGCGGAGGAATGGCGCTAGTACTGTCTGAACTTTGCAATGTTTCAAGGGAGATGCTGTCAGCCATAAGCAGCTTTAACCAATCGATCAATTCTGAGGTTGAGGGCTTTTTCTTAATGCCATTAACCGAGCGAATTTCGAAGAATATATCTAATGCTTCTTTAACTAACTCATTGTGTAAATCAGGGTAGTGCACATCGACGATTTGTTGCATCGTTGCGCGATCAGGAAATTGAATGTAGTGGAAAAAGCAGCGACGTAAAAAAGCATCAGGTAACTCTTTTTCGTTATTCGAGGTAATGATGATGATAGGGCGGTGTATCGCCTGGACACGCTCGCCGGTTTCATAGACGCTAAATTCCATTTGATCGAGCTCTACCAGTAGGTCATTGGGGAATTCAATGTCGGCTTTGTCTATTTCATCGATCAATAGTACTACTTGTTCATCTGCAGCAAAGGCTTGCCAAAGCATGCCCTTTTTAATGTAGTTCGCAATATCATGTACACGCTCATCGCCTAATTGAGAGTCACGTAAACGTGAAACGGCGTCGTATTCATAGAGCCCTTGCTGCGCTTTAGTCGTCGATTTTATATGCCAGCGCAACAATGGCTTATTGAGTGCACTTGCGACCTCTTCAGCGAGCATCGTTTTACCGGTACCTGGCTCCCCCTTAATCAGTAGCGGGCGCTGTAGTGTTATCGCTGCATTAACAGCGACTTGTAAATCACTTGTCGCCACATAGTTATCGCTACCGGTAAATTGCATGCTAAGTACTCCAAAAGAATGATATCGAGGGTTGGCATACTATCAACATTCAATTGGAACACCAACGCGATTATTAGGGAACATGCGATTAAGTCCCCAAATCTTCTCTGTGGATAACTAAGAGGTCATATCCGCGAAAGGAAATGCAGTGAATGGCCAGGTCCTTTGCAAGTTTTCTGACAGAGGAGATGCCCTCTTAGATATCCACCCTACGGGGCGTACAGGATATTCCGTGCTCTTTGTTAATGCTTTTCGCCGGGCAACCAGCCCGCCTATAAGCATTGCCTCAATCACGCAAAACCCTGTACGCCAGAGGCGTTTTTGGACTTAATCGCATGTTCCTTAGCATACTTCTAACAAAATTCAGCAATAAATAATTGATTGAGGTAAAATTCCGCGCTTGTCATCTTTCATTTTCAAAATTGAGTATTGCTGCGCATGTCTGAGTTATTTTCCGCCCGCCTTAATAAATTCATTAGCCAAAGTGGTTTGTGTTCACGCAGGGATGCCGATCGTTTTATTGAGCAGGGAAATGTATTTATTAATGGTACACGTGCGCAAGTGGGTGACAGAGTTAACCCCGGCGATAAAGTGACGGTTAACGGGCAGAAAATAGAGCCGATGGAAGATGAGCTACTGGTACTGATCGCGCTGAATAAACCTGTCGGTGTCGTTAGCACCACAGAGGGGGATGAGCGTAATAATATTGTAGATTTTGTCGGTCATAGCTCGCGTATTTTTCCTATCGGGCGTTTAGATAAAGACTCGCAAGGTCTGATCTTCTTGACCAACAATGGCGATTTAGTCAATAAGATTTTACGCGCGGGCAACAATCACGAAAAAGAATACATTGTCACTGTTAATAAGCCAGTGACAGAGCAGTTTATAGAAGGAATGGGTAAAGGTGTGCCTATTTTGGGAGTAGTGACCAAAAAGTGTAAGGTCGCTAAAGAATCTCAATATGCGTTTCGTATCACTCTGGTACAAGGGCTTAACCGTCAAATTCGTCGTATGTGTGAACATTTTGGCTACCAAGTTAAGCAGCTAGAACGTACGCGCATCATGAATGTGAGCGTGAAAGGTTTAAGTGTCGGTGACTGGCGTGACTTTACTGCGACAGAAATGCAAACGATCTTAGAGTTGACAGAGTCATCTAGTTCTTCAGCGCAAAACCTAAAGTCGCAAAAATCCAATGCAAAATCTAAGTCATTAAACGATGCTATCGCCAAGAAAAGCACGCCTGTAAGAAAAGGGACAAGAAAGAGCGCCGGTAAAACACCCACATCCAATAAAAGCAGTGCAAAGAAAACATTCGCAAGTAAGTCTAATAAATCGGGCCCTGCTAAAAATGGCGCTCGAGTGGGCAAGCCTGCGCGTAAGAAAGCAACACTCTCGAAAAAGCAGCGCAGTAGATAAAGCTGAGGTCATGGGTATCGTAGTGCTCGGGCAGCCTTCTGGGTTTATTCAATAAAGAATTACTGAGCGATATTCACTTTTTTGTTGAGACCAAATTGAAGACGATTAAAGCGCAAATCATTATTGAATAACCTGACTTGTTCTGACCGTACAGCTTCCAGCTCACAGTGGAAATACTGGGTTGATTTTGCATCTAAAAATTCAAAATATTTATTCCCTAGCTGTGACCTATTCGCGTAAAAAGCCATGAGATCATGATATTGCTGCGGATTTAAATCATCTCCACACTTGGAAATTATCCATTCAGAATAACCTTCTGGAGGAGAGTTAATCAATGATTTTAGCTGGCTTGCGGGTAAAAACTTCATACTGTTGGAGGGAGTAGCAAACATCAGGTTAATTAGAGTTCTGGTTGCACCCATACGTAACATATAAGCCTCAACGATATTCTTGAGACTACGGTATTTTTTTGTTGCATCTGCTGCACTTAAATTAGCAAAAAATTCCTTTCTGAACTTAGGGCGGTGTATGCCAAATGTTGCTTGTTTTTTTTCTTCGCGGTGTAAGCTGCCCAAAACAATAAATAGACAGGCACTGTCACATTTTGTAGATTCAAATCTCATGAGGTACTTTCTGGCGAAGGTGCCTATCTTAATCGCTTCCATTACATTACCGCCTTTAGAGTTAATCGATAGCAGGTAGGGGATGTCACGATGCTCATTAATGATATCGAGCATTTTGTTGTAATCTGTTTTGGCAATTTCACCATTGATGTGCAATTGAGCGAACGGGCTTTCTCCACTAATGTAAATATTAGCGGCCTGTAGTTGGGTGCAAGAAAGTAAACAGAAGAGAACAGTAGGAAAGTTCAGCTTTATAGTGGCTTTATGGTGTGAAGATAACAATTTGCGTGCAAGTGATAGCATAAATAATGGAACCCGTGATGTTTATAAACATGCGTGAAATGGGGCTAAAATTAACATAGCGAACTATTTTATGAAACTGGCATAACGCTTATTATAATGTAAAATGAAAAGAGCAAGGTGATTGCAAGAGCTAATCATCTAATAGGAGATATTAGCTTTGTCGTCATATTAAATAGATACCTGTAAAAATCAAATCTTGTCTTTAGTTAGGGAGAGTGTTTCTTGTTCAATCTGCGGCTTAAAACTTGGACAGCGTATCATTGTCAATTCTTCATCGGGACACAGACGTAAACCCAATTCAACAGCGCGAAGTAAGTGGTTTTCAGCGCCTAAAGATAAGTAGTCATTTTCTGTCAGGCCCGCTGCAGACTCTAACCTTTTTAGGAAGTACTTTCCCTGCTGGGAGTATATTTTATCGCCGACGATAGGGAGTCCTAAGTGAGCAAGATGGGCGCGTATTTGATGTTTGCGTCCCGTCAGTAGTTGGCACTCAATAAGAGAGTATTCACCTTGAGTTTTTAGTAGTTTGAAAACCGTTTTACTCTGCTTTGGTTTTTTGTAAGTACCGCAGGGTAAACTTTCATCAACAACATACATCTTACAGCGAATTTGGCTGTCGACACGTTCAGCCAATTGGTTGTCCAAGGTGTGTTCGTGCCATTGTGGTATTCCTTTAACGATGGCGTGATAGACCTTTTTCTCTATTAATGATTTTAGGTTCTTTTTCCATTTAATATCACTGTTTTTATCTTTAGCCAGCAGAATCAAGCCCGAGGTTTCAATATCTAGACGGTGTAATAACTGCGCTTTACAGTAAGGGGTTTGTCGGCGCACTAAACCAACTAAGGTATCGTGTAAATTACGTGTAGTACGGCTCACCGCAAGCGGGGCAGGTTTATTAATAGCCATAATTTCATCATTTTGCCAAACACTCTCCCAATGAGTGTTTACTATTTGTTCAAAATGATCTTTAAGCTCGATAGTCAGTGTTTGCCCGTGTTTTAGTTTGCGCTCATTATCACTGGGGATAGTATCAACAAAAATAGAGCAAGGGGCCAGCCACTCGTCTATTTGATCTAAGCTAAGTGTCGGTTGATGCAATTGCAGATATTGGCGAACGCTTTTATCTGTCTGCGCCAGTAAAGCGTCGAACACTTCATAGGTTAAATCAAATATTGAATCTTGTGGAATTGATACATGGGAGTTTGTTGAGCTATTCACTGACATTTAACGCAAACCTAATCGTTGTGTAACTTATTTGAGTACTGTATCTATTGTACTCATCAGTGCGTATTAATGGTATGCATTATCTGTTGAGCCTGTGATTCCAGCCTGATAGTATCTGGTTTTTTTATTAGGTTGTCTCAATGCGCTACTTTCTGCACTGCTTACTTATGATCATTATGCCGTCATCGGTGTTCGCCAATGATGATCCTTGGACGCTTAATTTTCACTTAGAAAATGATTTATTTGCCGATACTGATCTCAACTATACCAATGGTATGAGAGTGTCTTGGGTATCTAAGGATGTGCAGTACTTTCTCGATAATGAACAGCACACCTATCGATGGATTGAGGATATAAACCATTTGTTAGAGCCATTACACCCTGATTTAGAGACGGATGCCACTATCCATCGTAATATGGTATTGAGCTTGGGCCAGTTAATGTTCACGCCTGAAGATAAGTTTAAACAATCGTTAGACAAAACAGATAGGCCCTATGCCGGTTGGCTTTATTTGGGAGTAGGTTATCAAGCTCGAACGGCCAATAAACTACATAGTTTTGAGTTAAATGTCGGAGTGGTTGGCCCCGCTTCTTTAGCGCAACAAGCACAAAACTTGATACACGATGTTCGAGGAATAGAGAGATTCCACGGATGGGATAATCAGCTTGATAATGAGTTAGGTGTACAGCTTATCTTTGAGCGAAAACGCCGCTTTAGGCCCGTTAAAGAAAAACTATTGAATCAGATAGACACCGATTTTATTACGCATTGGGGGGCTAGCCTGGGCAATGTAGCCAGCTATGTAAACGCCGGAGCGCAGTGGAGAGTGGGCGGCTCTTTACCTAAAGATTTTGGTATGTCTACACTTAGACCTGGAGGTGAGGGGAATAACCCGGGCCTTGGTGATCCGGTTAACCGGAGCTTAAACATCCATGGATTTATAGCCACTGATGCGCGCGCGGTTGCTCATAATATATTTCTAGATGGTAATACATTCAGTGATAGTCACAGTGTCTATAAAAAGCATTTTGTCGCAGATGTAACAGTAGGAGTGAGCGCCGTCTATAAACGCTGGAATGTTA
>Ga0105354_1002529_pt1 | contig 10871 bp, 9 predicted proteins | sample GOMGulsemesocosm_FD_83658 | JGI IMG/M metagenome (GOLD analysis project Ga0105354, IMG submission 83658) | Methane-oxidizing microbial communities from mesocosms in the Gulf of Mexico - GOM9B Gulf of Mexico | ecosystem: Environmental > Aquatic > Marine > Cold seeps | place: USA: Gulf of America...
GTAAATTTTAAAAACAAATTAACTGTTGACCAATTACTAAACAACTGGCTAAAATATTGACCAATTGGTAAAACTTTTCATCTACTACCGTTCCAAACAACTATTAAAAAAATAAAATTGTTGGAGAAGTTGGCATGATATCTAGAGCACAGGCAATAGCTGCAGGCAAGGCATCTGGCGATGAGCTGCAACAGCTCTGCGCCCAGGCAAGTCATTGGCGCGAACAACACTGGGGCAAAACGGTTACCTATTCGCGCAAAGTGTTTGTGCCTCTGACCAATATGTGTCGTGACACTTGCAGTTACTGCACTTTTGTTAAACACCCGGACTCCCCCCAAGCTTACATTATGACCCCCGAGCAAGTGTTAAAAGTAGTTGCCGACGGCCAACAATTAGGCTGTAAGGAAGTACTGTTCAGTCTCGGCGAAAAGCCTGAACGGCGCTATCCTCAAGTTCGCGACAGATTGGAACTGATGGGATACGCATCGATGACCGATTACCTAGAGCAGATGTGTCTGCAGGTAATCCAGAGCAGCGATATGCTTCCACACGTCAATGCAGGGACGCTATCACTTGAGGAAATGCGTCAGTTAAAACCTGTCAGCGCCAGTATGGGCATGATGCTGGAAAACATTTCTCCGCGATTGCTGCTCAAAGGCAATGTACATTATGCCTGCCCCGACAAAGTGCCCAAGCAGCGGCTACGCACCTTAGAGCGCGCCGGACAGCTAGACATTCCTTTCACGACCGGCATCTTAATTGGTATCGGCGAAAACTGGCAGGAGCGTGTCGACAGCTTAATCGCCATCAACGAAATTCATCAGCAGTACGGGCATATCCAGGAAGTGATAGTGCAAAACTTTTGCGCTAAGGAAGATACCGCCATGGCCAACGCCGCCGAGCCAGACCTGGATGATATGTTGCGCACCTTGGCTGTTGCCAGGTTGATCTTAGATCCGAGTATTTCCCTGCAGGCCCCACCAAACTTGCAACAGCGCTATCGGGCCTACCTGAACAGCGGTATCAATGATTTTGGCGGTATCTCGCCACTGACCTTAGACCACATTAATCCAGAGCGGGCCTGGCCACAGATTTCGCAATTGGCACAAGCCAGCAGCGACTGCGGCTATCAGCTGCAAGAGCGGCTGGCGGTTTACCCCAAATACCAAAAATTACCGCAGCGCTATTTCGCCCCGGGCATCGCCACTCGCCTTGACAGTATCTCCAGGGCAGATGGTTTAGCTGCTGTGCAATGCTTATAGCGACAAACAAATAACTTAAAAAACTAACAATAATAATCAGTTTTGACAGAGGATGTTTACTTTGAATAGCCAAGTCAGTAACAGCCAAATTGCTAATCATCCAACCGCCATTGGCCCTAGCTTAGATCTAGTTGCAGTGAGCGATGCTATAGCCACTATTTTGCAGCGGGCTCTGGCCGGTGAAGAAATTACCGAGCGAGAGGGAGCAACACTGTTTTCCAGTCGTGGCAGCGACATAGCGGCTATCGCGCAATGTGCCGATATCATTCGCCAGCGCACAGTCGGTGACAACGGCAGTTTTGTGATCACCCGCAACATCAACTTCACCAACATCTGCTACATGGGTTGTAAGTTCTGCGGTTTCTCCAAGGGCAAGAATGATGCCGATGCGCAGCTGTTGTCAATGCAGAAAATAGCTAACAGAGCCCAACAAGCCTGGGACAGGGGAGCCACTGAGGTGTGCATCCAGGGGGGGTTACACCCCGATTTACCGGCGGATCACTACCGCAAAATATTGCAGAGCATTAAACGGCAAGTGCCAAAAATGCATATCCATGCGTTTTCCCCGTTTGAAATCATGTTTGGTGCCAAAAACAGCAACATGAGTTATAAAGAATTTATCGCCGATTTAATGGCGCATGGCCTGGGTTCAATGCCCGGCACAGCGGCGGAAATTTTAGATGTAGAGATCCGCAAACAATTGACCCGCGACAAACTGACCACCGCACAGTGGGTCGAGATTATCTCTGCAGCCCATCAGTTAGGGCTGCCCACCACTGCCACTATCATGTATGGCCACATCGACGCCCCGCATCACTGGGCCGCGCACATTGCGTTGCTGCGCGAGATGCAAAAGCAACACCGTGGTTTCACTGAGTTCGTGCCACTGGGGTTTGTCCACTATGAGTCGCCGCTGTATACCGACCGAAAAAAACTTAAGTTAAATGTGCGCCCTGGCCCCACTGCCGACGAAAACATCTTAATGCACGCGGTATCACGAATTATGCTCAACGGCTGGATTGATAACATCCAGGCCTCCTGGGTAAAACTCGGCCCCAACTACGCACAGCAAATGTTGCGCGCCGGTGCTAACGATTTAGGCGGTACTTTAATGGACGAGACGATCACCCGCTCCTCCGGTGGTATTCACGGTGAGGAAATACTGCCCACTGATATGGTTAAAATGATTCACAACAGCGGCTTGTCAGCCTTTCGCCGCGATACATTGTACAGCGAGCTACAGCGCTACCCAGAGCACCAATCTGTCGGCCTGATCGCCAGTTGCAGCGGGGCCTTCGCATGAGTTTATCAATCGTCTTATTAGCGGGCGGCGTCGGCGGTGCCAAGATGGCTGAAGGCTTGATGCACAGCCGCAGCGGTGACGGCCTGAGTATTGTCGGCAACGTTGGCGACGATCAGGAAATTCACGGCCTTTGGGTCTCCCCCGATATAGACACTCTCACTTACACCCTTACTGATCGTATCGATCGCACTAAGGGCTGGGGACTCAAAGATGAGAGCAACCGCACTTTAGATGCGCTGGAACAACTGGGCGCGGATACCTGGATGTATCTGGGTGATCAGGACTTTGCCACTCACATCTATCGGACAGAGCAACGCAAGCAGGGAGTACGCCCAAGTGTCATCGCCGCCGATATTGCCTGCAAACTAGGCCTTAAAGTACCGCTGTTACTGGCCACTGATGACACTGTGCCAACCAGACTGAATACCGATCGCGGCTGGTTGGACTTTCAGAGCTACTTTGTGCGCTACCAGTGCCAGCCACAGATTACCCAAGTGCAATTTCAGGGAGCTGAGCAGGCCAGTGCCACTCCTGAGACCTTGGCGGCAATAGCGGCGGCAGACTTGATTATATTTGCGCCCTCCAACCCTATCGTCAGTATCGGCGCTATTCTCGCCATTCCTGGAATACGCGGCGCTATCGAGAATAGCAGTGCTTATAAAATCGCGGTATCACCAATTATTGCCGGAAAAACAGTCAAAGGTCCCGCCGATAAAATGATGCGCTCATTAGGCTTTAGCAGCGACGCACTGGGCGTGGCACAGTGCTATCAGTCGCTGCTGGATCTGTTGGTGATCGACACGGCTGATCAGCAGTACTGCAATCCTATCCAGGCGCTGGGCATGCAAGTTGCCTGCACTGATACGCTTATGCCCGAGCGCGGTGACAAAGTGCGGCTGGCCGAAGAATTATTGGATATGTATCAAGCTGCTCGGCCAGATAAACACAATACGCTGACACAGCACAGCAACACAAATGGCGAATCAGAGCAGGTGAGCAGATGAGCTTGTGTATTGTGATCCCGATGAAAGACCCCAGCCAGTCAAAATCGCGACTCAGCCCGGTTTTGGATAATAGCGAGCGGCAGTCTCTGGCGCTGAACTTATTTCAGCAGACACTGGCTTTCCTCTGCGAACACTTTCCGCAACATAACACTTTAGTAGTGACTCCGGCGCAATCAATCGCCGCTATCGCCAGGAATTATGGTTGCCAGGTATTACTGGAACCTTCAGCCAGGGGTTTAAACAAAGCTCTGACTAGCGCTGCTGCTCACTGCACAGCTCAAGGTTACAGCAGTCAACTGGTACTCCCAGCAGACATTGTCGCTCTGGATGTGAGCGAATTTGAACGCTTGCTAAACTGCCCCAGAGAGACTCCCTCGGTTGTTATCTGCCCAGCGCTCGATGGCGGCACTAACGCTTTGTTAAGTACTCCACCAGAAGCTATCCCCTTCAGCTACGGCACTAATTCCAGTTGGAGCCATTACCACAGCGCCGGGCGGCTAAACGTTGACCGCCAGTTTATCAATTTAGCCAAGCTGGCCCTGGATTTGGATAATCCCAGTGACTTGCAACGTCTCGGAAGTAGTGTAGTCACTCAATTAAAAACTAATACCCAGAGCCGCTATTTAAACCACGCAAAAGTCTTTAATGGCTCTGTGCATAAGGATCTCGCTGTATGAATAATGCCATTAATCCAGTAGCTGTTAACGCTGCTGAAGCAGCCAGTGCGCTGGCCAAAAAACCTCAGCATGTTCCGCAAGTCGAAATGCTGGCTGTTACCGGAATCCCCGATATAGTACCGGGGGATGATCTGGCACTGGAGATCCAGCGGGCCATGCAGACACTTGAGCTGCAATTTGAGGATGGCGATATTTTGGTCATCGCTCACAAAGTCGTATCCAAAGCCGAAGGGCAGATTGTTGATTTGGCAACCGTTAAACCCTCCCTTGAGGCTTTAGATCTGGCCGAACAGCTGAATAAAAATCCCGCCAAAGTAGAAGTGGTATTAAGCGAATCGAAACGTATTGTCCGGGCCAGCAAAAGGCCTGAACAGGATGAGGGACTGATCATTGCCGAGCATCGCCTGGGCTTTATCTGCGCCAATGCCGCTGTCGATGAATCCAATGTTGATAGCCCCGACCACGTCATCTTATTGCCGGTAGACCCAGACGCCAGCGCCCGCCAGATATGTAGCCAATTAGAAATAGCCAGTGATAAGCAACTGGGAGTAGTGATCACTGACACTTTTGGTCGCCCCTGGCGGATGGGTCTAGTGAATGTAGCAATTGGTCTGGCCAATGTTCCCAGTAAAGTAGATATGGCTGGCGAGCGTGACGCTTATGGTCGCGAGCTGAAAGTGACAGTTCCGGCGCTGGCCGATGAACTGGCAGCGGCATCCGGACTACTGATGAGCAAAGAGGGAAAAAGACCGCTAATCATTTTTCGGGGGGTGGATTGGACCCCAACTAACAGCAGCGCCAGTGACCTTATCAGGCCAAGCCGCGAAGATTTATTTAAATGTTAGTTAGAGAACACTCTTAAACTTTCACATGTTCCCTAACTATTAAACAGTGACAGAGGATTAGAACAATGACAATAGCAATTCTCGGCGGCACAGGCCCCCAGGGAAAAGGGTTGGCACTGCGTTTTGCACGCGCCGGCATCGATGTAGTAATAGGTTCCAGAGATAGCCAGAGGGCGATGGAAATCGCGCAACAGCTCAATGAGCAAATCGGGGGAGCACAGGGACACATCAGCGGCGGTGATAACTTGCAGGCAATAGAGCGCGCCGCTGAAATGGTGATTTTGGCGGTTCCCTACAGTGCCCACAATAATACCCTTGAAGCTATCAAACCTGCTCTGACCGGCAAGATATTGATCGATATTGTAGTTCCTCTGGCAGAGGGCGACCCGAAGGCGGTGCAGATGCCGATTGAAGGTTCAGCTACAGAAGCTGCCCAGGCGATGCTCGGGGCAGAGATTCCAGTGGTAGGCGCGCTGCACAATGTCTCAGCGGCTACCTTAAATAAACTAGAGCAGCCGATTAACTGCGATATTCTGGTTTGTGGTAATTCGCTCGAGGCAAAAAACTCAGTGATTGAATTAATTCAGCACTTATCTGTCAACGCATACAACGTCGGGCCCGCAGTTAACGCCCGCTGCGTCGAGGCGATTACGCCGATGCTGATCAGGCTCAACATCTCCAAGAAAGTGCCCTTTTCTCACGCCGGCATCAAAATTTGGGCGCCGGGGGAGTGAGTAGCCAGTTGGAAGTTGGAAGTTGGAAGTAGCAGGAAAATAACAACAAGAATTTGTCTCGGAGTTAAAAGAACAGCTTACAGCTTGTTTTGATAACTCCTCACTATGCATCCGGAACCTCCAGTGACTTAAAGGCTTTGCCCGTCACTGATAATTCTGGATTAAAAATGGAGTAAGTTATGGATTTTGGTATCACATTTAAAGGCTTCGTACAGCCGAATCGCGCCCGTAAACTGGTTAAGCAAGCGGAGGAAGCTGGTTTTTCGCACTGCTGGTTTTACGATTCACACATTTTATGGCGTGAGTGTTACCCGGCAATTGCGATGTGCATGGAGCACACCAGCAAGATGAAGTTTGGCCCCTGCGTTACCAACCCTAACTCCAGAGATTGGTCGATAGCTGCCAGTTTATTTGCCAGCCTGGCACTGCAGAGCGAGGGTCGCTTTGTAGTGGGTCTGGGCCGTGGTGACAGCGCTATGCGAGTGATGGGTAAAAAGCCTGCCAATCTAGCGCGCGTAGCTGAATTCACCACTAAAGTAAAAGCCATGGTGCGCGGTGAAGAAGTACAGTACGGCGAGAGCCCAGAGCCGGTTAAGCTGCCATGGGCAGTCGGCTATGAGCTGCCTGTTCACATTGGCGCCTACGGCCCCAAAGCACTAAAAACAGCGGGCCAGGTTGGCGATGGTGTTATTTTGCAGATTGCCGACCCGGCATTGGTGCAGTGGTTTGCTCAACAGGCGATCAGTGCCGGTGAAGAGGCGGGTAGAGACATGTCTGATTTCCAGGTCATCGCCTCAGCGCCTGCCTATATGGGCGATATGGAAAAATGCCGTGAAGCCACCCGCTGGTTCCCGGCCATGGTCGGTAACCACGTTGCCGATATCGTCGAAAAATACGGAGCCCACTCCGGTCTTGTGCCCGAGAGCCTGACTAACTATATAGAGCAGCGCAAAGGCTACGACTACTCCAAGCACGGCCAGAGCGACAACCCTTACCTGGATTTCATCACTGACGAGATCATCGACAGCTTCAGTGTGCTCGGGGAAGCCGATCAACACATCGCCAAAATCAAAGAATTAGAAGCGGTTGGCACTACCCAGTTCAATATCTATCTGGACAGTGGTGATGAGGAAGAAATTATCGCCGAGTATGCGAAAAAAATCATTCCAGCTTTCAGATAAATTGACCCTGAACGTGTAAATAGGAAGATATTGAAATGCAAAATGTAAGCATAAACGGCGAGCGACTCTGGGATAGCCTAATGCAGATGGGCGAGATCGGCGGAACTGCAAAAGGTGGCGTCTGCCGCCTGGCGCTGACCGACCTGGACAAACAGGGGCGAGATTTATTTGTCTCTTGGTGTGAAGAGGCCGGTTGTACTGTCAGTGTCGATAAGATGGGTAATATATTTGCCCGCCGCCCGGGACTGGACAACCAGTTACCTCCGGTGGTAATGGGCAGCCATTTGGATACCCAGCCGACCGGCGGTAAATTCGATGGCATCTATGGGGTACTCTCCGGTTTAGAGGTAATCCGTTCACTCAATGACAACAACATAGAGACCTTACACCCGATAGAGGCCACAGTTTGGACCAACGAAGAGGGCTCACGCTTTCCACCAGCAATGGTTTCCTCGGGCGTGTTCGCCGGGGTGTTTGACTTAGACTACGGTCTGAGTCGCGCCGATTTGGATGGAAAAACCATGGGAGAAGAGCTGCAGCGCATTGGTTACGACGGTCCGCTGGAAGTAGGTAATCGCGAGTTCAAAGCTTTCTTTGAAGCGCATATCGAACAGGGCCCTATCCTTGAGAACGAGGAAAAAACCATCGGTGTAGTCACGGACGCTCAGGGCCAAAGATGGTACGAGCTGACGTTAACCGGTCAGGAGTCCCATGCCGGGCCCACGCCTATGGCAACACGTAAAGATGCTTTAGTGGGTGCCGCCCGTATCATCGACAAGGTCAACCAGATAGGCTTGAGCAATGCGCCCCTGGCCTGCGCTACTGTCGGCTTACTGCAAGTGTTCCCCAACTCCAGAAACGTGATCCCCGGCGAAGTGTTTTTTACGGTCGACTTCAGGCACCCGGATGATCAAGTGTTATCGAAGATGGACGAACAACTGCGCGAGTACGCCGATCAATTGAGCACTCAACTTGGGTTGGAACTCGATTTTAAACAGATCTGGTATTCGCCACCGGTGCCTTTTGACAAATCTTGTGTCGACTCAGTGCGCCAGGCTGCTCAAAACTTAGGTTATAGCCATCGCGACATCGTCAGTGGCGCCGGTCACGATGCCTGCTATATTTCCAGAGTGGCACCCACCGCTATGGTGTTTGTCCCCTGCGAGAACGGCATCAGCCACAACGAGGAGGAAAATGCCGACCCTAAAGACCTCGAGGCCGGCTGTAACGTTCTGATCCAAGCGGTACTACAACAGGCAAGTTAAGTATTTAACTGCTACAGGCAAGTTAAGAATTAACTGCTACAGGCAAGTTAAGAATTAACTGCTACAGGCAAGTTAAGTATTAACTGCTACAGGCAAGTTAAGTATTTAACTGCTACAGGCAAGTTAAGTATTTGCTTGCTACGCACTCGTTAAGTATTTACTTACTATTGGCTGCCAATTGCCAGATTCTGGCAATATTGGCGGCCGTTTTAGTTAAGTTGTCACTGGCATCACGCAGTGCACTCGGCAAGTCTGTGACTCCGGGAACGACGCTGAAGATCGCATCAATACCGGCACTGCGCACTTTATCGGCCTCAGCAGCCAGACTGCCGGCAACGGCAATAACAGGTACATTTAGTAGCTTTGCTCTGCGCGCAACTCCAACTGGCGTTTTACCGCTGGCGGTCTGGCCGTCTATTTGCCCTTCACCGGTAATCACTAAATCGGCTTCTTGAATGTGCGACTCGAACTGCACCGCATCCAGTACTATATCAATACCGGATTTTAACTCTACCTGCGCCATCAACAGCATCGCCGCGCCAATTCCGCCTGCGGCACCGGAACCGGGTGCAGTACTAATATCTATACCTGTGTCCCTTTCCAGAATCGCAGCTAAATGTGCCAAATTCTTATCTAACTGGGTGACCATCTGTTTGTCGGCACCCTTTTGTGGGCCAAAAATCGCCGAGGCACCGCGCTCGCCAGTTAGCGGGTTATCTACATCACAGGCCACCTCAAAGCGTACGTTCGCTAAACGCGGATCCATACTTGCAAGGTCGACACTGGCCAGTTGTGCGAGCCCGGCACCACCAACACTAATGTTGTTACCTTTGGCATCCAGAAACTTAGCGCCTAATGCCTGTAGTAACCCAACCCCGCCATCGTTAGTGGCACTACCACCCAGGCCCAAAATAATGTGCTCCACCTTATGCTCCAGCGCCGCCATGATCAACTCGCCAGTACCATAACTGGTTGCCAGCAGAGGATTACGCTGCTCGGGGACCACTAAATCTAAACCTGAAGCAGCGGCAGTTTCAATCACCGCACTGTTACTGTTGCCAAGTAGACCCCAGCTAGCCATCATTGGGTTACTCAGCGGCCCGGTGGCCAATTGCTGTTTAAAGCTGCCATTAGTCGCTGCCACCAGCGCATCTGTTGTGCCCTCGCCACCATCGGCAACAGGTAACAAAATAAACTCAGCGTCTTTTAATACTAACTGCATACCAGAGCGGATAGCTTGTGCCACCCCCTGTGCCGATAAGCTTTCTTTAAAAGAATCAGGGGCAATAACAATTTTCATTAACTTCTCCAAAACAACCGTTTTATACGCTGCTACTTTTTTAGGCAGATACTACAGGGTTCACTGCAGTATTTTGACTATAAGTTATAGCTAGGGGCGAATAAGTTCAGTCTTGTCGCTACACGGCTGCTCAGATGTATAACACTCGATTGCTTATAGAGCCTAGTGCCAATTAATAGACTATTGAATCAAAGTTGATCGGCTTCACTGGGCCACTGAGGATTGTCGCAGATTGAATTGAAAATTTGCTTAGAGGGTATCCGGTTGGCGCTAGCCAAGACACAAAGAATAGTGAAAGCGTAACCGCTTGAGGTCAACAATCGAGTTCTGTACGACTTTATGCTAATAGCTAAGCTATAGTATTATATTTATACTGTTCATAATACATACACATTGATGTTTTATTGAAACCTCACTAAACTTGCTGCTTTTTTCAACAGATATAGTGCCCCTTCCTATATCAGAGTTACTTTTAGATGTTAAAAAACTCCAAGATAACCCTAAAACTGCCGTTCGTGATGATCTCACTCGCCTTGATCTCTGCTCTAGCTACTGGCGTCATTGCCTACACGCACACTGCCAGCAGCATGCACAACGCCGCTAAAAACAATCTGGAATCGTTGCTGGAGTCACGCAAATCTTCCCTGCAGCAATACTTTGAGAATATTCAGCAGCAAATTTCTTTTCACGCTAAAAGCCCTCTGATTATCAGTTCGCTTGGAAAATTTTCCAGCGCCTGGCAGCAACTTCCTGCAGATCCAAAAGAGTATTTACAAAAAGTATATATAGAAAACAGCCCGTATCAACGAAGCAATAGAGGCGCTTTGCACAACGCTACTGACAACAGTCAATACAGCACAGCACACAGCAACTACCACCCGATATTCAGTAATATGATCGCCGGTTCCTCCTACAGCGACTTTTTCCTGGTTGACCCTGTCGGCAATATTATCTACAGCGTCAACAAGGGTCTGGACTTCGCCAGTAATTTATACAGTGGCCCCTATAAGAACACCAGTGTTGCCGAGCTTTTTCGCAGCCTCAACAAACAGCCTTCAGAGGTCGGAATACAGATGGCTGATTTCAGTTTTTACTCCCCCAGCTACCAAACTCCCTCCAGCTTCATTGCCGCACCGGTATTTGCTGTAGACAATCGCTATCTTGGGGCGGTTATTTTTCAGCTGCCGATCCGGGCGCTGGATAAAATAATGCAAGTCACCGCCGGAATGGGAGAGAGCGGAGAAACCTATCTGGTCGGTAGCGATTTACTGATGCGCTCTAATTCCAGATTTTATAAAGA
>Ga0105354_1002531_pt1 | contig 10867 bp, 7 predicted proteins | sample GOMGulsemesocosm_FD_83658 | JGI IMG/M metagenome (GOLD analysis project Ga0105354, IMG submission 83658) | Methane-oxidizing microbial communities from mesocosms in the Gulf of Mexico - GOM9B Gulf of Mexico | ecosystem: Environmental > Aquatic > Marine > Cold seeps | place: USA: Gulf of America...
AATCTGAATTAGTTTCCGACTCACGGTAAGAATCTTTATAAGCAATGCTTATTTCAGTTGAAAAGTCATCATTCCAATCTGAATACAAATGAAATGCGTAATTATCTAGTGATGTTGTATCAACATAACCATGAGATTCCATGTTTAAGCTATTGCTGTAATCATTGGTATTTTTATCTTCAGCAGTGCTTTGATATTGGTAAGTGAAATCAGCACGATGGCTATCGTTAATGTTCCAATCTAATTTTACTAAAAACTTATCATCGCTTTCTTCTGGATCACCGCTATTAACGCCATCTTGAATGCCGTAAACATCATCCATAATAGTAACAAATTCGTTGTACTCGTCTTCAGTTACTTTGCTTGGGCTACCTTCATTAATACCAAAAGCAACTGGTGTTACTTTATTAAATTTTTCAGCTGAGAAGAAAAAGAATAATTCATCTTTAATTAATGGACCGCCAACTGTGAAACCAGTTGTTTTTTGCTCGCCCACATTAAAGTTGCTGCTACTAGGGTTATCTGACTTAGAATCCTTTGGCTCACCCGCCATATCTTCGCTCATCATTTCGAAAAATGTTGAACCTTTAAATTCATTAGTACCAGACTTAGTTACTACATTAACTGTACCGCCTGAGAAACCACCAACAGATGAAGAGAATGGAGAGCTATCAACAGCAATCTGATCTACAGCATCTAAAGAAATAGGTGAACGGTTAGATGGGTAACCACTTTCGTTAAGACCAAAATCATCGTTTTGACCGATACCATCTACTGTAATAGAGTTAAATTTAGGGTTTGAACCACCAAAACTTAAACCACCTTCTTCATCAACAACCGCCATTGGGTTATTACGAACAATATCTTTTAAATCACGGTTAAATGCAGGAGCACGCGCGATATCTTCTTGACCAAATGAAGACGCTGCACCACTTGAATCAAAACCAACAGCAGAACCAGTTACTTGAATTGTTTCCATGCTGCTTTTTGCTGCTAGTTGAAAACTTAAACGCTTAGTATCACCAAGTTGAATGCTGATGCCTTCTTCTAAAGTATCTTGATACTTATCAGAATTAACAACTATCGTGTAAGGACCACCAACACGTAAACCTTTAACACTGAATAAACCAACTTCGTTCGTTTGCACTTCACGAATTGTACCTGAAGGTTGGTGAATGATAGTGATTTTTGTATTTAAAGCGGGTTGGCCATTAGGACCTACGATTTTACCACGCATGCCCGATGAAGTTTCTGCAGCTGATGCTACTCCACTTATACCTAGACATGCGGCAACTGCCAATGTAACTGCTGTTTTTTGCAATCGAGTTTTCATTTTGTTTCCCATTTAACATGATTTTTCAGTAAATATTACTGGTTTCGGTTATCAATTTTTTAAATTTAGCTTTCAACTACTATCAAAATTTATAATTTTGATTAATGTAATGTTGTTTTATTGCAATATGATGGGCACTTATTGAGATGGTTTTTATTTTTAGAAATGAGTGACAATCAGCAAGACTTTTTTGAATTTCAGGTATGTCATTTTTTTGAGGTGTCTCAATTTAATAGCTTGGAATAAGTTAGCCATATTTATCTACAAACACGCCTATTTTATTCATCATCTATTTCATTCGCTGAAATTTTGTAGGGTAATTATACTAATGTGGCTTAAATAAGTTCCGTATAATTTGTTGTCGTTTGTAACCAAAAATACAAGACTGATTACACAATCAGTCTTGTATTAAGGGTTACTGACAACGTATAGGTTTGTTAAAATTAAAGGAGAGAATCATAAGTAACTGATAAATCAAAGTGATTTTTTCACTTGCTGTATTTCTATTACTGAAGCGATGCTTTTATTAATAAATCGCTTTAATAGATGAGAGTCTATTTTTGAGTTTTCTTTTAAACTATTAATTGCCGCTTGAAATGTTAAATTATTCTCACCTTTAGTTGTTTCATTTTCAGAATTCATAATTATTCCTAATATTTATTCACTTAAATCAGCAGCTAAAATTGATAACTTAAATTGATACTATGTTTAACGGCTTTTTTATGAGTATCACGTCCTTGGCCGTAACCAGATTCAAATCTTAAATACCAGGTAGAGTCATCAAGCGGACTTAGAGCGTAACTATAACTGACTCCTATTCCGACAACAGTTTCTTCTGTTTCTATATCAAAATTCCAATCCCAATCTGTTATATCAATTTTATCTGGAATTTGGATATCAATGTTCTCATTAGAACTCAAAGGCACCTCAGACTCCCATTTATTTTTAGGTAAATCCTGCATTCCAATAGTGCCGATTACCATGCCAACAGCATGATTTGACAATGAAAGACGCTTTTCAAAACCGATTGAGGGTCCACCTCCATCAAGTTCCATTTTTAAATTTGCATACCACTTTATATTTGAGTCTGTATATGACACTTCAGGAATTAAAAAAAATGGGTAACCTCCGCCAATTGAAAACTCAACAGCTGTAGCAGAAGATGAAACGAAACTTAAAGCACTAAGAAATAGAAAACGCTTTGTTAATGACTGCATATATAATTTTAAATTAAATGATTGGTATGCAAAAAATACCTTAGATAGAAAAAAACAGTTAGGTCCGTCAAACAAGGGCTTTGTTTGAATTACCTATTTTGGTAAAATAAAACTGCATATTGTATATTTAAATTTGGATTTTATGGAAAATTTAGCTACCAATTCTAATATCGTATTAAATATGGTTCTTAAAGCGGCTGAAAAATTAGGCCTAAAAGTTGATGAACTATTACAGCTACTACCTAAAGGAATAGACCAAGAGGTAAGTGAATCAATTCGTTTTTCAACTATTCATATTCCACAAGTTTGGCAATGGTTTGAAAATCAAACTGACGACCCCAACATTGGATTTCGCCTTGCCCAAACTGTTCCTATCTCATCTCAATCGGTACTAAGTTATCTTTTTATGAGTTGCCAAACATTAGGCAAAGCACTTGCTCAATTTATTCAATACCAAGAGCTCATAGGTGATTGCTGTAATTTAGCTTTAGAAAAAAAAGGTCACTTATGTCATCTACACTTTGAGTTAGGAACAATAGAAAACGATATTATTAGACAAGAAAATGAATATGGTACTTTACTGATATTTAATTGGTTTAAGTTATTATTCTCTGAGCAATTAACTATTAACAGCATTCACTTTAACCATAAACAACCACCCGATATTACAGAGCACTTAAAGCTATTTAACTGTGACATTATTTTTAACAGCGACAAAACTTATATGGTATTTGAAGAAAAGCTATTGGACTTACCAATTAAATTCTCAAACTCCAGTATGAATCATTTAGTAGAACAACAAGTTCAGAGCTTATTAACACAATTAAAAATCGTCAAACTCGTCAGCTATGTCGAGTCATTAATTAGAGAAGAGTTATTTAGCGGTGAAGTTAACATTAATAATATCGCCAAGCAGTGCAATATAACTGAACGACAATTACAACTACAATTAAGTAAATACAATACAAGCTTTAGTGAGTTACTAGAACTAGAAAAACAAAAAAAAGCAGTTAAATTATTAGCTTCATCTAACAATACGATAGGTGAAATTAGTGATGCCTGTGGTTTTTCTGAATCGAGCACTTTTAACCGCGCCTTTAAGCGCTGGTTTGCTATGACACCAAGTCAATATAGAAAAAGCTTGCTGATTCCTTAAGTTAAACTTGGATAAGTCGCATCAAAATGCGACTTTTAAAGGTATATTTAATTCACTTAAATCTTTAATAAAATAATCAGTCAGCTGATCTTTTTTACTAAAATTAAATATAAACCGCCCAAACTCAAGTTGGTTTGATTCTGTATTAATGACTGGATATAAGCGTTCTAGCTTTTTTGCTAAGTACTGCTTAGACTGGTTTTTAATTAATGAGTAAAATATATCTGAAGATACTTTTAAATCTTGCCAACATTCTATTTCAGCTTTAACAAATTTTAAGTAAGGTTTTCTAGATTTAATCGCACCAAAATAATAAGTATCTTCAATATAATCTTTTTGCTTAGCGGTTAAAGGGGAGTTATTAATTTGATTTGTAATAGTCGTACCATGCTTTAAATCAAGCATACCACGACCAATAGCGCTTAATATGGCTTCATTTTTTTTGCAACTTTCGCTGATGCTTTGATAGTTATCTATTTTTAAGTAAGTTAATTTATTTAAGTCAGCTGCATGGTCATCCAAAAACACCTCTGAAAAAGTCTTTTTTCCAGTATAAACATCATAGATTGAAGCTAAGGAAACCGGGTTACTGGTAAAACCATAAATCGAAAAAAAGCAGCCAATACAGAAGAGTAAAAATAAATATACTTTATAAAAGTTCATCACATTCCCTGTGTTTATTGTTGTACCTATTCAAGTTAAAACAAGTACTTACTATCGAAATAATATCTAAGTTAACCTGTCTAATATGAAAAAACAAATATCAGCTTTTATGTTTCAACTATAAGATCATAACTTTTCTTTAAAACTTTCTTTATAGCGCCTTGAGAGGTTTAGCACTTTACCATTAATGAGTTTTATCTCGCTGTCACCACTACTAAGCGGCGTAATAGAATCAACATAATCTAAGTTAATAGCATGCGAACGATGAATTCGACAAAAACCTTTGTCTGTAATTTTTTCGATTAAATTGGTTAAAGTTGCACGAATAGGATAAATACGACCTTTGATATGCAAATTCACATAATTTCCTGCAGACTCTAACCACTCAACGTCATCAATTTTAATGATGAACTCTTTACCTAGCTTTTTAACCAGCAAACGATCAATTCTTTGTGCCTCAGTTGCACTCTCCGTTTCTTCTTCACTTTGTGCTACGGGGTTTGCCTCCCCTTGTAATCGACTTAAAATAAAGTTGTAACCTTGAATAAATATAATGAAGAAAATAAAACTCCATAAATCCTTACGATATTCATAAAATAATTCAAACCAAATATCACCAAAATCATAATTACCTGACATAACAAAATAGCTAATTTCTCTCATGCTAACCATCAAGAATACATGTGATAATGAAAATGCAACGGAGGCTATAAAGTAATAAAATAAGGAGAGCTTAATAGCTTGCCAGCTAAATGGTATTTTCTTTAAAAGTAGAACAATCAGAGGAAACAATAATAAGGCACTTAAAGCACTTGAGTACTCCCATATAAAAGGTTCCCATAATTGAAAAGGTAATACAGCATAATTTCGTTGACCTTCCATAATGACTGAAGTGGCTAACAAGGTGCTATTTATTAAAAAAAAGCAAAATAAGAAACCAATCTCATATCTTAATTTGTGTTTTTGAAAGTGCTGAAGCTTGCTCATTTTCGTCTCATGCTAAAGAATCTAAATTTCCATCCCACTATACCACCACTTATCCCTATACATTGTTTTTAAAGCCATTTAGCTAATGAAATAATAATTCATTTTGTAATGATAACCCCATAAATTATAAACAGGACCCTTATTATTATGCCTTTAAATATAAACAATCTATCATGGATTAGCCGCTTATTCATACCTGATAAAACAGATATGCCTGAACGAAGACATGATCTAGACTGGCTGCGTATTGCTGTATTTGGCTTACTCATTTTATTTCATACAGGCATGTTTTATGTTGAGAATTGGGGTTGGCATGTAAAAAGCAATTATCAATCACAAACACTTGAAAGCATCATGTTACTTGTTGAGCCTTGGCGCATGGCAGTACTTTGGTTAATTGCTGGCATTTCAATAAAATTCATTATGGCTAAAGTCTCTGTTTGGCGCTTTATTAGCATAAGAAGTTTTCGCCTATTATTGCCGCTGCTCTTTGGCATTTTAGTGATAGTGCCGCCACAGCTATATATTGAAATGACGCATAATGGCGATCTCAATATGAACTACTGGCAGTTTTTAACTGAATTTTTTGCTAGTAATAGCGAGGTATTTACTAAATATCAATCCGGTATTTGGCCCAATATAGATGTAAACCATCTTTGGTTTATTCGCTCATTATGGCAATACTCTTTAATTATTTTATGTTTATTACCACTATTAAATTCTAAACTCGTCACTCAAACCATTAACTGGCTATTTAATCAGCATGGTGCAGTTACTACTTTAATTTGTACATTGCCTCTTTTTCTTATTCAAATAAATTGGGATATAGACTCTGTTCGCTACCCTATTGGCTTTACCTTAATGCTTTACGGCTATTTAATTGGTTGGCATAAAGTATTTTGGCTTAAAGTAAGTAACAATTTAAAACCTTTAATTTATGTATTCATAACTTGTTATTTGATATTAATTATTTTTTATAATGGTGTTTGGCTCGATATTATCAAAGGCAGCCAAGCATCTAATGAATGGCTGATTATGCTAGGTTTATTTAATTACAGTCTATTAAGAGTTATAGGCGCATTAATGGTATTTTCAATTGCATATAAATACTTTAATAAACCCTCTAAAAAACTAAGTTATTTCAATGATGCTGTTTATCCATTTTATATCCTTCACCAAACACTTATTGTTGTATTTGGCTATCAACTATCACAGCTTAATTTAGGCCCAATTATAGAACCTTTATTACTTATTCTATTAACTATTGCGAGCTGTTTGATTGGATTCGAAATGATTCGAAAAACTGATATTTTAAGACCCTTGTTTGGCCTAAAGGTAAATAAAGATTATCGACTAGAGATACAGAGATTTGGATATACATTGTCAAGTTTATTAATATTTATTATTGGATTAGAGATCCTCATTTAAATTCAATTGATGTTATAAAAACCAATTAAAGCAGACCCTTTTATAGAAACATAGTGTTACATATATAAACCGTACTGATGTTGCAATAATCGGGTTTGTTACAGAGTATATAGAATCAAATACCAATAAAAACTCTCATTAAAGGAATATAAAATGATAAAAAAAACGATTTTATTCTCGGCAATTGCCCTCGCTGTAGCGGGCTGTAACAGTACTTCACAACAATCAAATACGCCTATAGTACAAAATCAGACACAATTTGAACGTTACTCTGCCGAAACCTTTTTTGATACGACCAGTATAATGGGCAGTTCATTTTCTCAAGATGGCAAACGTATTTTAGTCAGTTCAGATGAAACGGGTATTTTTAATTTATATTCAATCGATACTGAAAATGGCTCTAAAATACAGCTAACTCAATCAAGTGATACGACTTATCCTGTTCGTTACTTCCCAAATGATGAACGCATTCTGTTAACACGAGATCAAGGCGGCAATGAACTGTTCCACCTTTATGTACGTGATTCAAATGGCTCTATTACTGATTTAACCCCTGGTGATAAAGTCCGCGCTAGGTTCAGTGGTTTTAGCGAAGATGAAAATTCATTTTATGTTTCAACCAATGAACGTGATGCAAAGTTCATGGATTTATACCGTTATGATACTGAAAGTTACAAACGTACACTTGTATACCAAAATAACACAGGTTTAAACGTACAAAGTATTAATGCTGACGGTACCCTATTAGCATTAGGTAAATCTAATTCGAACAAAGATAGTGATATCTTTTTACTAGATCTTAATAAAAAAAATTCAAAACCAAAATTAATTTCAGACTTTAAACAAGATGCTCAAATCAGTGCAAATACATTCTCTAAAGACGGCGCTTATTTATATTACAATACAAATGGTAAAGGAGAGTTTAGCCAAGTCTGGCGCTATGATCTAAAGAGTGGTCAACATAGTCAGTATTTAAAAGACGATTGGGATATCAACTATATTTATTTTTCCAAGTCAGGCAAGTACAGAGTTAAAGTTGTTAATGAAGACTCTAGCGCTAAAGTAACTGTTATCGACACCAAAACCAATCAAGATCTAAAGCTACCTCCTCTGCCAGCAGGGAGTTTAAGCCGTGTTAATTTTTCCGCTGATGAATCCCGTATGTCATTTTATTTAAATTCCGACACCTCACCAAACAACTTATATGTCTGGTCTGTTGGTAGTGATGATGTCAAAAAACTTACCTCATCGTTAAGTACCTCTATTAACTCTAATAATTTAGTAGAAAGTACCATTGCTCGCTTTAAAAGCTTTGACGGATTAGAAGTACCAGGAGTCCTTTATAAACCAAAGCAAGCGAGTAAAGCGAACAAAGTTCCAGCTATTGTTTTTGTGCATGGCGGCCCAGGAGGGCAAAGTAGAACGGGTTACAGTGCAATGAAACAGCATTTAGTTAATCAAGGTTATGCTATTTTTGCCGTCAATAATCGTGGTAGCTCAGGTTACGGTAAAACCTTTAATCACCTTGATGACAAAAAACATGGGGAAGACGATTTACAAGACATTGTTTGGAGTAAAAAATATTTACAGGGCCTTGATTGGGTAGACGGTGAAAAAATTGGCATCATGGGTGGTAGTTATGGTGGTTATATGACCGCTGCAGCTCTAGCATTTGAACCTGAAGAATTTAAAGTCGGGGTGAATATTTTTGGTGTTACTAATTGGGTAAGAACACTGACTTCAATTCCACCTTGGTGGGAAAGTTTCAAAAAGTCGCTTTATGATGAAATGGGCGATCCGGCAACTGATGGCGAACGTCATCGTCGTATATCACCACTATTTCATGCTAAAAATATCACCAAACCATTAATGGTTGTACAAGGTGCTAATGATCCTCGCGTATTACAAGTTGAAAGTGATGAACTTGTAGAAGCTGTAAAATCTAATAATGTTCCAGTTGAATACGTATTATTTGATGACGAAGGACATGGTTTTACTAAAAAAGCAAACCGAATCACTGCATCTAATGCTTATGTGACATTCCTTAATAAGCACTTAAAATAACGAGATACTCACTCTTTTTATAAAGCGTCATAGTTACTCTCTATGACGCTTTATACAAACTGTACTAGTTATATCTAGTTTATTCAGAAATGGATAACTTCCGGAACTAAACCCCATCAATACATAATAGTTTTCAGCTATTTATATGGCTGGAGTTACAAGATACTTATTTAGTTTTATACTTTTCAAACCAAGCTAGTGTATGTTCAATTTTAGTGATCATACGAGAAGGCTTACCAGCAATACCATGCGGTGCACCCGGTACTTTCACCAATACAGTATCAATTTTGCGTAATTTTAACGCTTGATAATATTGCTCAGTTTGTGCCATTGGCGTACGTAAATCTTCTTCACCTGTCATTAATAATGTAGGTGTTGTTACATTACCTACTAAAGACATAGGTGAACGTTGCCAGTAATGTTCAACGTGATCCCAAGGCATACCAGGGAATTGCGTTGGTATCTGGCCTAAACCACTGTCTGCAGTTAATACTTTACTTAACCAGTTAATTACAGGCTTAACAACTGCTGCTGCTGCAAATCTATCAGTCAGACCAATTGCATAAGCTGTTGCGATACCACCAGCAGAACCACCTGCAATAAATAGGTTTTTATTATCTATAAAACCTAAATCGATCATGGCATCTACACCTGAGTTGTGATCTGCAAAGTCTTCTTTAGAGCTGTACTTGTATTTAAGTAACATCGCAAAACGCTCACCGTATGAGCTACTACCACGGTGGTTATCATAAAATACAACATACCCTTGCGCAGCAAAACGCTGAAGTTCAGCTGTAAAATGCGGACCGTAAGCTAAATGTGGACCACCATGTATTTCTAAGATTAAAGGATATTTTTTTGTAGGATCAAAATCTGGTGGTGTAATGTACCAACCTTGAATTTTTTCACCATCAAATGACGATTTGTAGTTAATCTCATGCATTTCACCTAGTTTTTTATGCGCAAGTAAATCTTCATTAAGGCTAGTTAGTTGATTAACTTTACCGCGCGTGCTTACCATAGCAACATCAGCTGGACGTTGTGCAGAACCGGTGGTAAATACGATCTTACCTGATGCATTGGCGTCAAACTCACCACTTATATATGGGCGACCTAATGTAGTTCCAGTTACGGTATCAGTTAAATCTTTAATTTTACCTTTAGTCGTAATAGTTGCGATTTTACGTTTACCAAAATCATCGTAACTAAAAGCCAGTGATGAAGAAGAAATCCACTTTGGCGATCTTACTGAACGATCAAAATCAGCAGCTAACTGCGTTACTTTTTTAGAACCCCAATTAAGGATATTTAATTTAGCATTACGATAAGGATTTAACTCATTAGAGCCAGATAGAAATGCTAAACTTTTACCATTTTCAGAGAAAGTAGGATTATATTCTTTACCAGGAGTCGAAGTTAACTGAGTTATTTCACCTGTATTGATTGCTACCGAAAATAAATCACCTTCAAGTCTTTTATATTCCCAATCACTTATGCGATTAGCTGAAAATACAATTTTTTGATTATCTTTAGTCCAAGCAAGTGTGCCTTTATGATGGTATTCACCATTTGTAACTTGACGAGCTGTGCCTCCATCTGCTGGCAATACAAAAATATGGTTATAGCCTGGTTTAATTAAACCGCTGCCATCAGCTTGATAATAAGCTTTATCGATTACAATAACTGGCTTTGCCCATTTAGCGCCTTTTGGCTTTTTAGGCATTTTTGCAAGTTTAGTATTTTTACCTTTAACTTTTTGACTAAACGCCAACCATTGTCCATCTGGCGACCAAGTTAAACTGCTCACACTTGCCTGCACTTGACTCACCATAGCGGTTTTATTTTCAGCGATATAATGAACATGAATTTGTTTGCTACCCGTTTCATTGCTTACAAAAGCTATTTTTTTACCATCTGGCGACCAAGTTGGTTGTGTATATTGGTTGTCGTTTGAAAATAGCGGTATTTGCCCACCCGATTTAACATCAACTAACCATAGGTTTTTATTTTTGTTATCGG
>Ga0105354_1002532_pt1 | contig 10867 bp, 7 predicted proteins | sample GOMGulsemesocosm_FD_83658 | JGI IMG/M metagenome (GOLD analysis project Ga0105354, IMG submission 83658) | Methane-oxidizing microbial communities from mesocosms in the Gulf of Mexico - GOM9B Gulf of Mexico | ecosystem: Environmental > Aquatic > Marine > Cold seeps | place: USA: Gulf of America...
AGAAAAGTCTGATGTGGTCGTCAATGTCGTTGGAGAAAAAACACCTTTAGACAACGATGTTCTTTTTGCAAATATTCCCCCTATTCGCGCAAAATGTGCAAGTTGCACTTATGGAAAAATAGACTTAGGTGAGGTTGAATTATCACTAGAGAAGTCTGCAAAAGATACCTTGAAAATAAAGAAATTTACCGCTAAACGAGGAAAAACTTCATTAAGCTTTAATGGGAACTGGCAACATAATGAACAGATCTCACAGACTACATTAACGGGTAAGTTGAAAGCTAAACACTTCGATGATGAAATAGAAAAGTTAGGCTATCCTTCAACGATTAAAGATAGTGAATTGGACTTGAAATATGACTTGAATTGGATCGGTAGCCCTTTAGATTTCAAATTAGAAAATTTCAATGGTACAAGCAGAATTGTACTTTCCGATGGTTATTTAGCCGAAGTACCCGACCAAGCCAGAGCTTTTTCACTGTTAAGTTTGCAGTCACTGGTACGTAAACTGAAATTCGATTTTAGAGATATTTTTAGTGACGGTATGTTTTACGATTCCATAAAGGGTGATTTTGAAATAAAACAAGGTCTTATTTATACCGATAATACTTTTATGAAAGGTGCTGCGGGTGATTTGACTATTCAGGGAAACACCAATTTAAGTGAAGAGATATTGGATTATAAAATGTCTTATAAACCTAATATAACATCGAGTCTACCGGCCATTGCCTGGATTGCGACGTTGAACCCTTTGGTGCTTATTGGTGCTGTTGCTCTTGATGGGGTGATCACCTCTAAAGTGGTTTCAGAGTATAAAATTGAAGTAACAGGCCCTATAGAAGAGCCGATAGTTAAAATTGTTGATAAGAAAACTCAAAATATTAAAGTAGGCCGTTCAACGCCACCAGAGATTATTGATACTTTGCCAGAAGAAACAATTGTCCCAGCTGAAACGTTAGAAAGCAGTGGTGTTAAAGAGCAAAAGGAAATGAATAAAAATGGTTAAACTTACCGCGATGCAATTATGCTCGGTACCTGATGTAGGTGAAAATTTCCGCACGATTGATCGTTACCTTGAAACATTAATTACTGATTCATCCCATGACGATGAGCATATTGTCGTGTTGCCTGAGTGCTGTTTATTCTTTGGTGGCAAAGATCTACAGCAATTAGCGCTCGCGAAAGAAAGTGATCAATTAGCTTATCAAAATTTGTTTGTTTCTACTTTGCAAGAGCAGCTGTCCCGTTTGGCTAAGCGTTATCATGTTTACTTAGTCGCAGGAAGCATCCCTTTGTTAGCAACTACAGCAGAGCAATTTACTAATACTTGCTGTGTGTTTTCCCCTGAAGGTGATTTAATCACGCAATATGATAAAATTCATTTATTTGATGTAGATGTCCAAGACAGTGAAAAACAGTATAGAGAGTCACGATATACGCAATGTGGCAGTGAAATTGTGTCAACGACTGCTGCTGGGATAAATATCGGTTTATCAATTTGTTATGATTTGCGTTTTCCTGAATTATATCGGAGCTTAACGACTATGGGGGCAGATATTATTACCGTTCCGAGTGCTTTTACTGCGGTAACAGGTAAAGCGCACTGGCAAGCATTATTGCAAGCACGTGCGATAGAAAATCAAGTTTATATTATTGCTGCAGGACAGCAAGGCGTGCATGAAAATGGCAGAGAAACTTGGGGACATAGTATGATTATTAGTCCTTGGGGAGAAATACTCGCTTGTTTAGAGGAAGGTGTGGGCAGTATAAGTGTCGACTTTTCGCAACAAGCATTAGACAAAGTAAGAAAAGCAATACCTGTTGCTAAACATAATCAATTTGAAAGCACATTAAAACTTCAAAATTAAAATAAAATAATACGATAAGTGAAAAATATGAATAGTGTTGAGCGCGAACTTTTAGCCGATAGTCAGATTGACCGCGATCTTTTAGATCAAACGTTAAACAATATATATCAACGTAAAATTGATTTAGCTGACTTGTATTTTCAATCAAGTTGCCATGAATCATGGATGTTAGAAGACGGTATTGTTAAAGAAGGCTCATACAATATCGAGCGTGGTGTTGGCGTACGTGCAATTTCAGGTGAAAAAACGGGCTTTGCTTACTCTGACGATATTTCTCCAATCGCTTTACAAAAAGCAGCCGATGCCGCTAAAGGCATAGCAAATGCGAACCAAAATGGTCGAGTACTTGCCTTTAAAAATCAAACAGTCAAATCAGTCTATGAAGCAATCGATCCTTTAAGCAGTTTAGCGCAAGAGCAAAAAATCACCTTAATGCATGAAATTGAAGCCCATGCACGTTCAGTTGATAAACGTGTTCAGCAAGTCATTGTGAGTTTGTCTGGCGTTTACGAGAAAATACTCGTTGCAGCGAGTGACGGTACTTTTGCGACGGATATACGTCCACTTGTTCGTTTAAATTGTTCTGTGCTAGTTGAAGATAATGGTAAACGTGAACGTGGCAGTGCTGGCGGGGGGGCTCGCACAGATTATAGCTATTTCTTTGAACTTGAAAATGGCAAAGCGCGTTATTTAGCTTATGCTGAAGAGGCAGTACGTCAAGCCTTAGTTAATGTCATCGCAATAGAATCTCCTGCAGGTATGTTACCGGTTGTACTCGGCTCTGGTTGGCCTGGTGTGTTATTACATGAGGCTGTAGGACATGGTTTAGAAGGTGACTTTAATCGTAAAGGTTCATCTGCATTCTCAGGTAAAGTTGGCCAGCAGGTTACTTCTGACTTATGTACCATTGTTGATGACGGCACTATGGCTAATCGCCGTGGTTCAATCTCAATTGATGATGAAGGTACACCAGGACAATACAATGTCTTGATCGAAAAAGGCATTTTGAAAGGATATATGCAAGACAAGCACAACGCCAAGCTAATGGGGGTAGCACCTACAGGTAATGGTCGTCGTGAGTCTTATGCACATTTACCTATGCCGAGAATGACTAATACTTATATGCTGGCGGGTGAACATGATCCAAAAGATATTATTAAGTCAGTGAAAAAAGGTATCTACGCGCCTCATTTTGCAGGTGGTCAAGTTGATATTACTTCTGGTAAATTTGTTTTCACAAGTTCGGAAGCTTACCTTATAGAAGATGGTGAAATCACTTCGCCGATAAAAGGTGCAACCTTAATTGGTAGCGGCCCAGAAGCCATGAAAAACGTAAGTATGGTGGGAAATGATTTACAACTTGATGCAGGTGTCGGTGTCTGTGGTAAAGACGGACAAAGCGTTCCTGTTGGTGTTGGTCAACCTACGTTGAAAATTGATGAAATGACAATTGGTGGCACGCAATAGTATTAACTTTGCGAAGCATAAAACTCAATAATCACCGTTCTTATAGTAAGCTCACTCGTCATTGAACTATTCAATTGCGGCTGAGCTTTTATACTGTATTGTCATGACACACTGACCGCTAAAGCGTTTGTATTCATTTTTCATCAATGTCTGCATTCATAAGTTTCTTTGTAACCTGAGTCTCCTATTGATATAAAATACCAAAATAGAAGACATAGTCTGAATAGGTCAAAGTAATTTATTTGCACATCTCATGGTGAATTACTCGCTCGTATGAGCGTCTGTTCATTATGTGGTACAACAAACCAATATTTTTAATAGAAAATAGATTCAGTGTATATGTATGAGTCTTGAAAATCGCTATCAATTGTTATATTGTAACAACTTATGCGTATTTTAAATTTTTTCCTACCTAATAGCTTTTCAATGAATCGGCAATCAATACTCAGTGTATTGATCTTGTGCGCATTCTTGTGTGCGACATTGAGTCACAGCGCACACAGTGAATTGATATTAGATAGCGTTGAATTACAGCAATGTAAACTATGCCAACATAACATTGATACGCCCAAAGATACCTTAGTGGTAAAATTGGTGCATATCAGTAATTATGATACGCCAATTCAAACGACGATTACTCCACAACTTGCTGTATCACTTTACTTAGTACCTCAGTTACGGGCCCCACCATTCAATAGATAGACATTAACGCTAAATTAGACATAAATATTATTTAGAAGTGCACTTAGCTGCAGCTCTTCTATAGCATTATCTATTGGAAAAAAAATGAAATCAGTATATATCAATAAAATTGCACCTGTGTGTGCATTATCACTATTTTTTGTAGGGGCTAGTCACGCCCAAAAAATTTCAGGTGTCATACTTGATGCGAATGGCAAAGCGGTGGCAAAAGCTCAAGTTTCTGTAGTAAATACTAAATACAAAGCAATAACCGATGAAAATGGTCAATTCATTTTTAATGATATTAGCGCCGGAAAAGTAGAACTACACGTAAGTGGCAAAAATTTTAGTCATGTGAATGAATATTTCACAGTCATTGATCAAGATCTTAATAACGTAACCATTTCAATGCGATCTACTGTAATGGAGGTTATTGATATTTATGCTACGCCGCTTCACTCTTCTAGTATAGAGTCTGCACTGCCGGTGAATGTAATTTCAGGTGATGAACTACGTTTAAAGCAAGCATCTACATTAGGTGAAACACTGAAAAATGAAGTAGGTGTACATTCAAGCTATTTCGGACCAGTTTCAAGTAGCCCCATCATCCGCGGTATGGACGGACCGAGAGTACTTATCACACAAAATGGTTTAGACGTTGGTGATGCATCTCGTGTAGGACCAGATCATGCAGTTTCAGCTGAAGCTGGTACCGCGCAACAAGTCGAAGTTTTACGTGGTCCATCAACGCTTTTTTACGGCAGTGGCGCTATCGGCGGAGTGGTGAATGTCGTTGATAATCGTGTACCTACAAGTATTGATAATCAGGTGGATTATTTACTAAAACATAATGATGTGGCAGATGAAAGTGAAGCTACACTCAATATAAATACAGGTTATAAACACTTGGCTGTACATTTTGATGCGTTTTGGCGTGAATCAAATGACTACAAAATTCCCGGTTATGCCATGGCAGAAGACAGTCATGATGAAGATGAACACGACGAAGAAACTCATGAAGGTGAGCACGAAGAAGAACAAATTAAGGGGATATTAGAGAACAGTGCTTCGAAGTCATCAGGCTTTACGGTTGGTTCAAGTTATTTGTTTGACTCAGGGTATGTGGGTGTTTCGTATGGCAGAATGGCAAGAACTTACGGTATTCCAGGACATGCCCACTCAGAACACGATGATGAAACGCTTGAAGATGCAGGAGGCGCTGTTTTTGGAGATTTAGTACAAGATAGATATCAGCTACTGAGTGAAATTAGTTTTGATGACAGTTTTATTAACCGTGTGATGAGCAAAGCCGCTTACACTGATTACCAGCATCAAGAAATTGAAGGGGGAGAAGTCGGTACGCAATTTAATAATGACATGTTAGAAACACGCTTTGATCTTTATCATCAAGCAGTCAACGGTTGGAAAGGAGCATGGACGTTACATTACAAAGACAATGACTTTAAAGCGATCGGAGAAGAAGCATTTACGCCTCCTTCAAGTACAGAATCAATTGCAGTTGCTTGGCTTGAAGAAAAACACATAGACAATGTTTTATGGCAATTAGGTGTACGTGTTGAACATGTAGAGTTGAGTGCAAGTGGTGAAGTAGATTCGCATGATGATCATAGCGATGACCTGGACAATCATAACGAAGAAGAAGAGACTCATTTCAATAAGCAGAGCTTTACGCCTATTAGTGCTTCCTTAGGCGCTGTATGGGAATATTCAACGGGTTATAACTTAGGCTTTTCAGTTGCGTTTTCTCAGCGAGCACCATCAGCTAGTGAGTTGTTTTCAAATGGCGCACATATAGGCACCAACACCTATGAAGTAGGTGCATTATTTACTGTACATCAGGAAAGTCATGAAGAATATCATGAGTTACATGTAGAATTGACGGATCAAAATGTTGAATTAGAAACGGCATATAACTTTGATATTACTTGGAGAAAGTTTGAAGGCAACTTTGGTTTTGTTGCGAGTGCTTTTTATAATCATATTGATGACTATTATTATCAAGCGAATACTGGCTTATTTGCAGAAGATGGCCATGAAGATCACGATGAGTCTTTAGAAGAAGAGCATGCTGATGAAGGTTTACCTGTATATGTTTTCCAACAGAATAATGTGGTGATGTACGGGATAGAAGCGGAATTATTTTATCAGATAACACCTTCACTTAAAGCCTCTATGTTTACTGATTATATTCACGCAAAACTAACCGATGGTGATAACTTACCAAGGATCCCTCCTATGCGCCTTGGCGGTCAATTCAATTATATTACTGATGAGTTTTCAGCTGAGCTGAGTGCGACACATTACTTTAAACAGTCAAATACAGCAGAACTAGAAAGTGAAACAGACGGCTATACCATGATTGATGCTAACTTTAGTTATTTTATCAATGATGTTGGTGACGATATGGTGGCTTTTTTGAAAGTGAATAACATTACAGATGAAAAGGCACGAGTACATACGTCGTTTCTTAAAGATGTTTCACCATTGCCGGCACGTGGATTTACGTTGGGTATTAGAGGTAGCTTCTAAGAAGTAGAACATTGGCTTTGTAGATGAGGTTAAAGCTTCATCTACAAAGTATAAAGTATGCTAAAGCGGTTTATTTAAGACGAAGACCATTTTTTTCAATAGTGATTTTATCTTTCTTTAATAAATTTCCAACCGTTGCTTTAAAGGTTTTTTTACTAACCCCTAAAATACGTTGAATGAGTTCAGGGGAACTTTTGTCATGTAATGGACTGAACCCATCATTTTCTGCAATGTGTGCTAATAATTTATCAGCGAAGTCATTTACTTTACCTTCACCTGGTCGTGAAAGTGACAAATCAATGCGGCCATCTTCACGTATATTTTTAATAAAACCGTCAACTATCTTTCCAACACGCAAAGGTTGAAAAATTTCATTGTCGTAAAGTAAGCCCCAATGCTTATCATTGATAATGGCTTTAAAACCAAGATCAGTTTTCCCACCAATCATTAACTTAACTTTATCCCACTTTTGATAATCAGCAGGCCAAATATCAATATATTTATCAAGTTTACTAGAAGCAGCAATTCGGTCTGTGGTGGTATCAAGGAAAATACGCACTAAATAATACTTTCCTTCTTCCATCGCTGTGTGCTGTTGATTGAAAGGCACTAATAAATCTTTTGGTAAACCCCAATCTAGGAAAGCACCCATTTTGTTCAATTGTATGACTTTTAATGATACAAATTCATCGACTTGACCAAAAGGTTTATCGGTTGTAGCTATGATGCGTTCAGCGGAATCAACATAAATAAATACAGTGACTTTATCCTCTGCTTTGCAGTTTTCAGGAACAAAACGGTTTGGCAGTAAAATTTCACCAAGTTCACCACCCGCTAAATAAGCACCTTTTTCGGTGACTGCAACTACAGAAAGCGTATTATATTTACCAATATCGGCCATTTGAATTTACCAAGAAAATTAATTTGAAGATCTTAATGGCTATAATAACGCATATCAAAAATGAATGATGTTATTTTCTTGGTTTGGTTTGAATATATTCTGCATGGCGTAAGTGCAGTAAATCCGCAATTTTACGAATAATATGCTCTTCAATACTCGCAAGTTCACCGTCAGCATAAGCCATGTTCCATAAATTTGTTACGATTGTTATGCGTTGTTCGATAGAGAAGTGCTGATTAATCTTCGAGGTGTATCGATAAAAATCAGTGGCTTGCTCACTTTGAATTAGCGCTTGATCAATAATTTCTTTAACTTCTTCTTCATTCAAATTAAATTGTTCAACCAATAATATAACCAGTTTAGCTTGTTCTTGTTGATCGAAATGTCCGTCAGCACGCATTACTTCGCACAAGAGTACAGCACAGGCCAATTCTATTGTCACTTCATCGGAATTTTGATTGGCAGAAGTATCAGTTAAATCATCGGCCAAATTTTTGAAAAAAGTACTGATTGTAGCGAGCATATATATTCCTTAATAAAATACTTAACTTGATGATTGTTACGCCCAGCCATAAAGAAAACAAGCAGATACTTGTTATATTTGATAACAAAGTGTGTCTAATTGCTATTTCAGGTTTGAGATATTATGATGATAGTCAGGATGACAGCGCTGTCTTGCCTGTGTTATCGAAATATACTTACTTAAGGTCAAATCATGTCGAATGAAGCACTATCAGAAGTTGAACAAGTTAAGCCTATTAAAAAGCGGTTACTGTCAATTGATGCGTTACGCGGCTTTGATATGATTTGGATCTTAGGAGCAGAAAGTTTATTTGCCGCATTATTCATTGTTACGGGTTGGCCTATTTTAGCAGTATTTGCAGAACAGATGCAGCATACGTCTTGGCATGGCTTTCGTGCTTACGACTTTATTTTCCCATTATTTATCTTTTTATCTGGTGTCAGTTTAGGTGTTGCGGCTAAACCGTTGTCAAATTATGAACCAGAAAAAGCAAAATCAATTGTGTTAAATGGCATTAAGCGATTAGTCCTTTTAATCTGTTTTGGCATTATATATAACCATGGTTGGGGAACAGGTATTCCTACGTCATTTGATAGTATTCGCTATGTTAGCGTTTTAGGTCGTATCGGTATTGCTTGGTTTGTTGCTGCTATGCTGGTTTGGTATGTCAGTGAAAAAGCACAATGGTTTGTCGCTGGTGGTATATTAATAGGGTATTGGGTATTATTAAACTTCATCACTTTAGGCGGATATGGTGGCGGAGATTTTTCTGCGGATGGTGCATTAAACGCTTGGTTTGACGTAAATTTATTACCGGGTGTTACCTATAAAAACCTAGCAATTGACCCTGAAGGCTTACTCTCAAATATTGCATCCATCGTAAATGCTTTAGCAGGCGTTTTCATTGGACGTTACATGATGAAGAATATTTCAGCACCTAAAAAGCTGCTAAAAGGTTTATCCATTATTGGAATTTCGGTACTGATACTCGGCTATTTGTGGGGAATGATTTTTCCGATTAACAAAACTTTATGGACGAGTTCATTTGCTCTTGTAACCATTGGTTATAGCACACTTTTACTTACCCTTTTTTATTGGTTAATTGATGTATTAGACTTTACAAAATGGGCTAAGTTCTTTGCCGTTATTGGTACAAACTCTATCATTGTTTATCTTGGTACCAGTATTATTGACTGGAATTACACCTCGCAAAGCATCTTCGGTGGATTGATTAAGATTGTTCCAGTGGGTTGGCAAGAGCTTATTCTTTTTAGTGGAATGGTGTTTTTACAGTGGTTAGTATTATATTGGTTATATCGAAGAAATATTTTTATAAAAGTATAAATATTGGTTAAAAGGACTAACTTAAAAAAAGGCTGTTTATTTTAAACCGTCTTTTTTTGTACCTGTTAATTAAATGTTATTCAGCTAACTTGTTGTTATTTATTGTTAAACTTGGTCGCTTGCTTATTCAGTAACATATTGGACAATGTCGGCGCGCATCTTGTAATAAGCATTTACAACTTAATTAATTGTGCCGGCTTATTATTAGCTATTATATGCATAATTAAATAAATTATTACACTTGATCACATTTATGAGGACATAACCGTGACGCGTACAAAACAAATTATCGTACCCATTGCTATTCTTACTGCCGGCATCTTAACTTTTATGGCTTTTTCTAGTATGAAAAAGCCCCCTGAAGAAAAAGCCGAAGTTGATAATACCCCAATCGTTGCTGTTGAAAAAGTTCATGTTTCATCGATAAATTTAACAGTTAATTCGTACGGCATTGTTAAGCCTAAGTATGAAACTGAATTAGTTGCACAAATTAGCGGTGAAGTCGTTGAGCTTGCTGAAGTATTTGTCCGTGGAGGTTTTGTTGAAAAAAACCAATTGCTCGCACGTATTGATCCAAATGATTATCAAGCAGCTCTTATTGAAGCTGAAGCTACTATGGCATCTGCTCGCGCTGCCTTAGAAAAAGAGCGTGCTCAAGGTCAAGTTGCTGAACGAGAATGGAAACGTATCACGGATAGCTCTCCTACTGAACTTAGTTTACGTAAACCACAATTAGCACAAGAGCTTGCCCGAGTAAAATCAGCACAAGCGTCTGTTCTTCGTGCAAAGCGAAACTTAGAGCGTACCGAAATTAGAGCCCCTTACGATGCAATGATTGAAAGCCGTATGATTGGCTTGGGCTCGTTTGTGAGTACAGGAAGTAAAGTCGGTAAATTATTAGGTACAGATATTGCTGAAATTCGTTTACCCATAGCTGATAACCAACTTCAGTTCTTAGCGGAACAAGGCAAAAATTCCCAAGTTAATTTAATTGGCAACTACGCAGGTAAAAGTGTCATTTGGTCAGCAAAAATTGCTCGAAGTGAAGGTGTTGTTGATAATAAAAGTCGTATGAGTTATTTAGTTGCTGAAGTTAAAGACCCTTATGGTTTAAACAAAGTTAGTAATGAATCAGAAATCAAGCCCATTCGTTTTGGCTCTTATGTAACTGCTGAAATTCTGGGTGTGAGCCTTGAAAGTGCCGCAGTGCTTCCCCGTTATCTTGTTGATAATAGTCGTGTTGCAATTTTAGATGCAGACTCAAAGTTACAATATGTTGAAATCACCGTTGCCCGTCAAGAAGGTTCAAATGTTATTGTAACAAACGGATTACATGAAGGTGACCAGCTCATTGTTTCTGCATTGGATTATCCTATCGATGGTATGAAACTGTCATTGCAAGGTAGCGAAAGTACAGAAAGTGAAGAAGCTTCTGAAACACAAATCGCAAGCATTAAGGACTAGATGATGGATGATACTCATAAAGGCTTAATTGCATGGTTTGCCCGTAACAGCGTAGCGGCAAATTTGTTG
>Ga0105354_1002533_pt1 | contig 10862 bp, 9 predicted proteins | sample GOMGulsemesocosm_FD_83658 | JGI IMG/M metagenome (GOLD analysis project Ga0105354, IMG submission 83658) | Methane-oxidizing microbial communities from mesocosms in the Gulf of Mexico - GOM9B Gulf of Mexico | ecosystem: Environmental > Aquatic > Marine > Cold seeps | place: USA: Gulf of America...
GAAAATGTAGTTATTGCCCGGTTTCTTTTTTGGAGGACAGAAGAGGAAAAATACAGCATATATCTGATGAAGTATTTCATAAAATCATAGCTGATTTAGAAGAAATTGATTTTAGTGAGAAGCTACTTTTTAATTTATACAACGAACCTTTAGCTTCCAAAAAAGAGTTTTATAAAAAAATGAGGTACGTTAAAAAAAGGCTACCTAATGCGAGATTATTTTTTAACAGTAATGGTGACTACATTGATGTAGATACTTTAGATGAGCTTTCAAATATAGGCATTACTTTTATAAATATCACTCGTCATTCCAAAGGGGAGTATATTCATAATGAAAGACTTAACGATTTAGAAGGTTTTTATAAAAAAATTGATGTTCCTTTAAAATTGGATAGTGAAAAGGTTAATAGTTATATTCATAGTTCTTTTATTTACAAAGGCATGAAGGTAGGAGTCAGTTGCGTTAATTATGATGAATTAGGTCACTCTAGAGCTGGCGCGATGGATAAATTAATCATTGAACAAGATAGAGATTACCCCTGTTATAAACCCTTTAGGGAGTTTTCAATTTATTATACTGGCGATGTGTACCCATGTTGTAATTTATTACCAGATATTGATACGGAACGGAAGTATGCATTGGGTCATATCCTCAAAGAAGAATCTATATTTGCAATATATAACAATGAGTTATCAAAGAGGTGGAGGGCTTCTTTATTTGGTTTTAGCAATAAAAAGAAACCATGTGATAAATGTTCGGAAAGGGAGTGTACAGTTGATCGCGAAGATAATCCAATTAGGGATGATATATTAAAACAAGTAGCTTCAAACGAGAATATGAAATTGTTTTTATAATTAATTTTTTTAATTTCATTCTAATAAATGAGTATAAATAGTATGCCAAAGAATAAATTAATGTCTCTTATACAACAGCAAGAGGAGATAGATGATAATTTGAAGAACCTTGTTATGAAAGAGGCAGGTTATTTTGATAAAATTTTGCAAAACTCAGCAGAAATTAATGAACAGCAGCTTGATGAATGGAGGCAGGAAACAGTTCTTCAGCGGCGAATAAGAGTAGCAAACGTTGTTTTTCAACAATTTAACGGTACAATTAAATATGGTCCATTTAAAGGACAGAAATTAATAGATAATCCTTGGTGGGGAACATCAGATAAGGCATCTATGATTTTGGGAGTCTATGAAAAAGAAGTTCTAGATTTTTTAACGTCTGATCTATTCAAAAATAAAAAATCATTTATTGATGTCGGAGCTGCTGACGGATATTACGCCATAGGTTTAATAAAAAACAACTACTTTGATCATTGTTATTGTTTTGAGATGAGCCAGGAGGGGCAAAATATAATAAAAAGAAGTGCAGATGAAAATAACTTGTCAGATAGAGTTTCTATTTATGGCACAGCGACATCTGAGTTTTACAAAGAGATTCCTAAGGATAACTTCGATGATTCTGTTATTTTAATTGACATTGAAGGAGCTGAATTTGAAATTCTTGAAAGTAAATGTCTTAGTGCAATTTCAAATGCGACTGTTATTATTGAGATCCATAATTGGATTGAAGACTTTGAAATAAAATATTTCAAATTACTTGTTGATGCTAGTAAATATTTTTCAGTTTCGTTTTTATCTCCAGCAATAAAAAATATGAATGATTTTGATGAGTTAAATCACTTGAGTGACGATAACCGTTATCTTATTTGTTCAGAAGGAAGGCCTAATGCGATGAGATTTATGGTTTTGACCCCTAAGTAATGATCACATTAGGTTATATTATCTATAAAACAATGCTCTAAGTGCCGCTGACCAGTCTTCTTCTAACGCATTATACTGTTCACGCAGGGCTATTTTTGATATTTTTCCTGTGGCTGTTAATGGTAGCTCATCAGGAAAGAAATACTTCAATGGCCTTTGAAATGAAGCCAATTTTTTATTGGCTAAACGATGTAACTCTCGTTCAATTTCAGCTGGAGAGCTAGTGTTGTCTTTTCCATCAATAACACAGACGGAAATAATAACTTCACCAAGAAAACTATCATCTAAACCTATTACCGCAGTTTCTTTTATTTTAGGGTGTGTTGCAATTATCGACTCTATGTCTTTAGGGTAAATATTAATGCCACCTGAAATGATGATATCTTTTTCTCTACCAACATAAGTTAAAAAACCATCGCTAGAGATTTGCCCTAAATCGCCGGTAAGAAAGTAGCCGTTATGAAGTGAGTTATTGGTTAATGTTTCGCGTTTATAATAGCCATTAAATGCTAAGGGTGATTTTATTGCAATTTCACCAATTTCATTAACAGCAAGTTCAGTTTTATTTTTATCGAGTATTTTTATTTCAACGTTAGGGCAGGCGGTGCCAACACTTTTATATTTTTGTTGGGCAAATTCAGGAAACAAATTTGAACAAGTTGCTACTTCACTTGCGCCATACATCTCATGAAAGTCGCAGCCAATGGCCTTAAAAAGTTGTTCTTTAAAGTGGGCATCTATAGGGGCTGAAGAGGTTACAATAGTTTTTAAGCTTTTTAACTGGTTTGCATTATTTAAAAGTTCATCCTTTAAAGCGTATAAGTGAGAAGAAACACTAATAACTTTACTAACTTTATGTTGCTCTGCAGCAGTTAACCATGCCTTGGGGGTAAATTGTTTTAATTGCACTAAGGTGCAGCCTAACAGTAAAGGCACAAAAAATAGTCGTTGGCCTAAAGAGTGGAAAAAGGGCGATGCACATAACACAACATCGCTTGATTGAATTTGATAAAGCTGCCAACTTTGTTGTGCTCTTTTCACCTTAGCTTGTTGTGATAATGCAATAGGTTTAGGTGAGCCAGTTGAGCCTGAGGATAAGGTAATAATATAATTTTGTTTATCTAGGTTATTTAAGTCATTTTGTTTTTCTTCATTAACTTGTTGTAATGTTTCAATAGCTGTGTGAGGCAAACCTTTTACATTATCAGTTGAAATAAACACCATATGTTGGCTTTGTCCAAGTTGTTGACACTGTAATATTTTGTGGGCAAAAGCGGGCTCATAAATAACAATATTCACATCTGTTGCTAGCCAACCGTCAATGAGTTGTAGATTTGTTAATTGTGGGTTTGTTGGTATACAAATCGCATTTAACTTTGCAACAGCTAAAGATAAAGCGGCAGTGTTTATCGCTTCCTCGGTTAATAATGCCACACATAGGTCTTCATGAGGCGCTAATCTTATTAATCTCTTAGCCCATATCTGGCATTGCTCTAATAATACTTGATAGCTATATTGTTTTTCTTCACTAATTATTGCTATTTTTTTGCTAAATCGTTGTGTTGTTTCTTTAAACATATCAAAAAGAATAGCCATAAATTATAACCTTGGTAGATAGTACTGAATACGCGCTAGTTTATGTTGCTTTATTAGCTATTAACTGGGCAAGCTTGCCAACAATTCGCATATTTTCATCGGCCAGTTCGGCCGACGTTAGTTTTACGGAGAATTCACTTTCAAGTGTCATGATCATACTCAACGTGGCAAAAGAGTCTAGTAAGTGTTCATTAACAAAGTTGCTGTTTTCATCTATGGTCACATCATCTAGCGCAGTGCTGTCAATAATATACTCTATGATAAATTGCAGAATTTTGGCTGATTGTGTGCTGTTACTTACTGAACTCATTGAATCACATCCCATGTTAAACGATCACCTAATGTTAAATCTTGCTTTGCTTTTCGGCCTAAAACGATGTCTTTATACTTAGTGGCCAGACCAAAACCTGGGCGCACTGATTTTATATTTTTTTCTGTAAATATTTCACCTTGTTTCATCGGGGTGCTAATATAAAGTGAACGTCGGCCATTTTTATTTAGATTAGCTGCGGGGGTTAGATCATAGTTAACTATGCCGATGGCTTTTTCTGCTCGCCTAATTTCTAGTACCATTTGTTGAAATTCTTCAATCGTTAAAGAAAAGAAGCTGTCAACGGTTTCTAATTCGTCCGCGAGTTTAATATGCTTTTCAATGACTAATGCACCCATGGCAACAGCTGCAATAGAAACACCAATGCCCATAGTGTGATCTGATAAACCTGCATGGCAACTGAAGGTTTCGGCTAAATTAGCAATGGTTTTTAAATTAACTTCTTCTGGTGGTGTTGGGTAAGCGGTGGTGCATTTTAATAAAATAATATCGTTACAGCCATGAGATTTTAAATGACTCACTGCTGTAAATATATCTCCAACGTTAGCGAGGCCTGTGGAAACTATCACAGGCTTTCCTGTTTTCGCCACTTTTTCTAGTAAAGCTAAATCGACTATTTCAGGGGAAGCAATTTTATAGGCTTTAACAGGGTATTTTTCTAACTCATCTACTGACGTATCATCAAACACAGAGCCAAAAAGCTCAATGCCTAGCTTTTCTGCATGTTTAAATAACTCAGGTAACCATTGCCAGGGAGTGTGTGCGTACTCGTACAGGTTGTATAAGTTTTTATAATCCGCCCATGCATTATCTTTTGCAATAGAAAAATCAGCTTTGTTGCTATTTAATGTAATAGTATCAGGTCGATATACTTGTATTTTTATCGCATCGGCGCCTGCTTTGTGAGCGGCATGAATCATTTTGATAGCTTTTGATATTTCACCGCCATGATTACCTGAAAGCTCGGCAATTATATAAGTTGATTGATTTGTTCCAATAGTCTCTTGACCAATATTTATATCTTTCATTAGTTTTTATCTTCTCTAATTTCTTTGTCGAACTCGACTATATCAACCCAGTTGCGTTTTTTATTTGCTTTTGCCGCTGCTTGAAAAAGTGCTAGCCCCTCATGTGCATGTTGCCAGCCAAAAACATAAGGGGATTGATATTCACCTGTTGTTTTGTATTGCTCTAATGCATCGGCAATATCATGATATAAATTAGCAAATGCTTCTATAAACCCCGAAGGGTGGCCAGGCTTGAAGCGATCTCTTACTTCGTTTTGATGATGGCAATTACCGCGATCATAAGTAACACGAGTCGAATCTTTATTGTATATATGCAGGCGCTCAGGCTCTTCTTGATACCACTCTGCACTGGCTTGATCACCAAACACTCGTATTTTCAAGCCGTTTCTATGGCCCAGTGCTGTTTTACTTACCCACATTGAAGCACGAAAATCTTCTTGGTAATTCACCCACATATAAGCATCATCAACAATACCATCAAATATTGAAAAATGGTGAAAATCAGCATTAATGCTTACTGGTTTTAAGTCAGTAATAAAGCCTGTTAAATGATGAATATGCACAGCTAAATCAAGTAGTATGGTTGGTATTTCCCCATCTTTTAAACGCCATGCTTGTGGCGACATTTTTGTTTTATCTTGAATAAAACCATCTGAAGGCATTTCAATTTGAATTTGTGTTAACTTGCCAAGTTTTCCATCTTGAATATGACGGCGTAAGTCTCTTACCATAGGGTAGCCACTATAATTAAATGTTACTGCTAAGAAGCCTTTTGATTTTTCTAGTGCTTTTTTAATTTGATAAGATTGGGACAGATTAGCAGCCATCGCTTTTTCACAGATTACCGCAATATCGTTTTCAAGTAACTTACACACAACATTATGGTGGTGTGGGGTTGGTGTAAGTACAACAACAGCATCAAGGTTAGCTTTTTCATTAGCTATATAGATTTGCCAGTCATCATAGACTTTATTTTTGCCTAAATGCCAAGCTTGGCCTGTAGCAATATTGGTCTCTTTATTTCGGCTAAAGCAACCTGAAACAACGTGCCAACGTTTATCCAGTTGGCTTGCAACCCAGTGTGCATGACCAACAGCTGATTGAATTGATCCTCCAATAAATCCAAGTTTTAAGGGCTGTTGTGATTGTGAGCCTGTGATCATAGGTTTCTCTTTTATAAGTGTTAATTTTTAATGGCTTTGTGAATCCAAATCATTAGCACCATTAAAGGTGACATAATCAAAATCATCAAAGCTAGCACCGTTAAAAAGTGCTTTAATAGCAGGTTTATATGCATGGTCTGCGCCAATGTCCTCGAAACCTAAATATTTATTTAGTAATTTTACGAATTTATTTTCTCGATGAATAACCGCAATCCAAGGGATATTGGGAAAGGCTTTTTGACAATAACTCAGTTGCCAATTCAATGCGAGTAGCGCTTCTTGAAAGCTGATGTGTTCTTGACAAATAAACCAACCACCAATAAGAAAACGTTGCTCTTGGTAGCTTCGTTGCTCGTGCCATATATACAGACATGGACTGTGCTTATTTGTCAGCAAATACGATTCTCGTTGTGCGTTAAACCACCAACTGTAATGAGATAAAAGTGGAATTTTTTCAGCTTGGATCATGTTTTTGCAATTGCTTGGCAAGTTCCGACTAATTAGGTAGTGGTTAATGTGTTGATCACCAACTGCACCAAGTTGATAATTCTCTGCCAAAGTAATAGGCTCAAATGTCTTTGAGTTAACTTCATTACAGTCTTTTTTTTGTACTCGCTTTTCCTGTGATAAGCATTTAGGTAATAAACCTTCATGCACCAATTTTTTTCCTTTTAAGTAGCTATTAGCTAGTGGTAAGCAGGATAAAAGTAGTTGAGTTATACGGCTAGTACCTTTGCCATCAATAGGCTGTTTAGCTTGGCTAATTAATGTCTTGAACCTAGGGAAGTTGTTGATAACTGCTTCCACAAACGCGGGTACCTGGGCAATATCTGAGGTTGAAAAATTTTCAAGGTGAAAGAAGTGTCCGATTTCTTCTAACTGTTTTTTTTCTGATTTTTGGTTATCTGCAACTGCAAATGTTAACGCAGGTATTTGTAATGCGAGTAATTGATATAAAATACCTCCAGCAGCACCAATGTATAACTGGGTATTTTTTAAATAGGTAAATAGATCTGTTTTACCTTCTAATATCTCGACATTATCACAGTTTTGATAATGATTAATAAATACTTGCCTATTGATGGCTAGTGGTCCTAATACTGCGGTGATTTTAATTGATTTACTCAGAAGGTATTGTTTTTGAAGTAGGCTGTCGATTATTTGTTGGCATTGACTAAAATCCCCGCCACCACCAAGACCAACCATAATATTAAAACTATCAGTTGGTTCATTTACTCCCGTTGTCACCGTTTCATAATGATCAGCCAATAATACATAATCAGGGCCTAATAATTTGTGTGTGTCTTCAGGTACTAACTGATCATAACTGTGCTTTGTTAACTCGCCTCGCCATTTCATGTCAATAAGCACATCACATTGATGTGATCGTAAAATGTCGTCAATCACCACTAGGGTGTGTCTTTTATCATAAACAATAGTTTCCCATACTTTAGCTAAACGGTAGTCGTCAACTATGATGATGTTTGGTTTATGTGTTTTTATTAAGGTCTTAACACGGTTAGCATCTTCTATTTGATTGATTTTTGCTTGTGGCTTACTGTATAGCGCAAAAGTCCTAACTTCAGCTTCTATTAAAAATGCATTAATCTTTGTTTCTATGTAATCAAGAACAAAAATAACTTGGACTTTTTTCTGATGTAGTTTTTTGGCTAATTGCAGACAACGAACTAAATGACCAATACCTGTAAATTGGCCAGCATTTGTTCGAATTAAAACAGTTGTCATTTTAAGGGGCACTTATAACTTTTGTAAGGCATTGAACATGGCTTCAGCTAAAATCCAGTCGTCATTGTTATCAATGTCATGCACTTCATATTTAGGCAAAACATAGGGAATAGCCGCTGGTGAAAACATACATTGCTCAGATAAAAAACCTTGTGTGGTGCCCCAATAAAACTGCCCCGCATCAAAATAAGCGGGTTCTAAATCTTGTGTTCTTTCACCAAAGGAATCTGGTTCAAACATTTCAATTTTATCTTGCGCTAAAATTTTAAACGCTTGTTGAATTGGTACCGGGTATTCACAAACACCAAAGCAATATATTTTTTTTGATTGTGACTTTAGCTGCTCAAAAGAATGTTGTAGAGATTTTGCTTTAACAAAAGGTGATGTGCCATACAGTGTGCATACATAGCTTGGTTTGGTACCCGATTCAATTAGCCAATTTATGCAATGGTTAATAACCGCTAATGTACCGCAATAATCATCAGATAGTTCTTTTGGCCTAACAAAAGGTGTTATGGCGCCATACTGGCGAGCCACTTCAGCTATTTCGTCGTCGTCAGTTGAAACAATAACTTGATCAAAACAACCACTTGCAAGTGCTGCCTTTATTGAATAAGTGATAATAGGTTTACCGCAAAAAAGTTTTACATTTTTACGTGGGATTCGTTTACTACCACCACGGGCAGGTATAATACAAATATTAATTTTAGGCACCTATTTGATTTTTGTTTACTTACGCGTTTGTAACTATCTTGATCTTAAACTTTAGAATAACGACTATTGTATTTAATAACTTGTTATTTTTATAGTAAATTCCCAATAAATATTAACCAGTAATAACTGCCTTTTGGGCTAATTGTTGTTGGCTACTTATAGATTTGGCTAACATATCCAGTATTTTTTTACTCTCAATTAGATCGATACAAGCATCGGTGGTACTTTGACCGTACTGTAAATTATTAATATATTGTAAGCTTTGCCTGCCAGCGACCAGAAAACTTTCTATCATTACCCCAGCAATTTGTTGTGAGCCGTTACTTATTTGTTGTGTTATGTTTTTGGCGACTACAATTTGTTTTTGATGATCTTTTTCTGAATTATTATGGCTAAAATCCACAATTACTTTCTCATTATTGTTTGAACTTCTTAATTGCCTACATGCTTTGCTGATATCTTCCGATGAGTAGTTTGGCAGTTTACCGCCTCGTAATATTAAATGGCCATTGGCGTTGCCTTGACTTTGAGTGATACTACATAGGCCATTATGATCAGGAGTGTAAAAACTGTGGCGGCCTTGAGCGCAGTTAATAGCATCAATAGCTATTTGCACATTGCCTTGGGTATTATTTTTAAAACCAATTGCACAAGGTAGTGAGGATGCCAGCTCTCGATGTATTTGGCTTTCAGTAGTTCTGGCACCAATGGCTCCCCAACTTATTAAGTCTTTAATGTATTGGGCTGTTACCGCATCAAGAAACTCAGTGGCACTGGCAAGGCCTAAGTCAGTTATATCTAACAATAATTTGCGCGCTTGATGTAAACCTGAATTAATATCAAAAGATTGGTCCATATAAGGATCGTTGATCAGGCCTTTCCAACCGAGCGTTGTGCGGGGTTTTTCAAAATAAACCCGCATTACGATAAGTAATTCTTGTTGGTAATTCTCGCTTAACTGTTTTAGTTGTTTTGCGTAATCTAATGCTGCGACAGGGTCATGAATAGAGCAGGGGCCAATAATGACTAACAACCTGTTATCTTTACCTGAAAGAATGTTGTTTATTGAAGTACGTTGATTTTGAATCAAGGTACTGTGCTCTATTAAGCAAGGTAGTTTAGCAAATAACTTTTTAGGGGAAATAAGCTTGTTAAAAACATTGCTATTATCTTCATTATTCATGAATACCACCTAATTTTTTTTGAGGCCAGTTAACGGGTGATAATATTTTTTCATCAGTTAAGTAAAACTGTGTTATTTCATTAATATTGATTTTTGTTTGCGCAGCTTGGCATAGCTGTTCAAGCTGTTGGCAATTATTGATACCGCAAACAATTTGATCGATTTCATTGATACTATTAACAAAGCCTAATGCCAGCTCGTGTAATGAAAGTTTGTTATCTTTTGCATATTGTTGCAATTGTTTTAATGGCTCTACTACTTTTTCAAAAAAAAGCGGTAACTCTGATATCGTTTTGAATAGTAGCCCCTGTAAAAAAACAGACCTAGCATGTACCTCAATACCACGGCGCTTACATTTTTCAAGTAAGCCATTATGTAATAATTGTTGATCAAAAATATTGAAAGGTAGTTGAATCAAGTCGATATCATAATTAGTTAAAACCCGTTCAACTTGTTCCGAGCTATAAACAGAAACGCCAATTTTTTTTATTTTGCCAATTGATTTTTGTTGTTGTAATGCTTGATAAAGACATTCACCACCAGGTTTAAATAAATCATCACATTGATGGATAAGTAAGGCATAAATGGCGGATGATTGTAATTGATGAAGTGAGTTGTTTAATGTTTTTATCAGTTGTTTTGCATGGTCATAGTTTACTCTTGAATCTTTAAATGCAGGCGCTTTAGTTATAATGGAAAAGTTTTCTTTTAAATTTTTATAACTACCTAAAACTGATTCTGCGTTGCCATAGCTACATGATGTATCAAGAGTATTTATACCATGATTTTTAGCGTAATCAAGAATGTTATGTACTTCTTCTTTAGGTGTTTTCCCAGTACAGTTGCTAATACCGTAATCAAGGCCAAACTGAACAGTACCTAAAGCAAGTTTCATGACAAACCTATTACTTTTTCAATGATAAAACCTTGCTCACTTGACTTTAAATCAGGGAATAGTGGTAGTGATATTGCTTGTTGATAATAGTGTTCAGCTTGTGGGAAGTCTCCTGGTTTGAAACCTAATTGCTGATAAAACGGTTGTATATGTATAGGAATATAATGTACATGAGCAAAGATACCTTCGGCTCTTAATTTCTCTACCGCTGATTTATGTTGCTCAACGCTGATATTATCTAATTGAATGATATAAAGGTGATAAGCACAGTAGCAGTCATTATTTTGTTTTAATGGTGTAATACTTTCAACTTGTTCAAAAGCAAGATCGTAAACTTGGGCAAGTTGGTTACGTTTTTCAATAAATGAATCTATTTTTTTTATCTGACTCAAACCAAGTGCAGCTTGCAGCTCAGTCATTCGGTAGTTAAAGCC
>Ga0105354_1002538_pt1 | contig 10851 bp, 9 predicted proteins | sample GOMGulsemesocosm_FD_83658 | JGI IMG/M metagenome (GOLD analysis project Ga0105354, IMG submission 83658) | Methane-oxidizing microbial communities from mesocosms in the Gulf of Mexico - GOM9B Gulf of Mexico | ecosystem: Environmental > Aquatic > Marine > Cold seeps | place: USA: Gulf of America...
ACCCTTTCTAAATTGAATAATTAGCTAACTTTTCGGTTATCGATAAATTCTGATACCAATTATTGAAAACAAGCTCAATTTTTGTGAGCTTTACTGTTCCAAAGCTATAATTTCTATACTTTTGAAAAAGGATTTTTAGTTTATCTTTATCTTTGATTTGCGTGTGAAAACGAACTGCTGATACGTGTGCTGTAGTAATTTTATAACGACTATCTATACTTGAACGTAGACCTGACTCTTTAAAGTTTTTACGTAATCTATCACGCAATATAGCCAAACTAGAATCAACTGGGAAGCCTTGGATAACTACACATGATGAGGAAGCAGTTATACCTTTCAATTCAATTTCTATAGAGCCTATTCCATTGAAAACTTGGTAAAAGATTCTTTCATACTCAGTTGGATTTATATCTGTAAGCTTAAAGCCAGCAATACATGTGATAATGGACAAAATGGTTAGATGAAGTTCATTTATCGGGTGGTAGTATTGTTCAGGTTCAATTTGTTGCACCTGATTGAGAAAATGATCAATTTCATTGACCACGCTTTTGTTGTTTGATTCAAGGTATGCTAATGCTGTAATTCCACGACGAGTATCATTTTTATTGCCTATATTTTGGTCTATTTCACATTGCCCCTTTTCAAGCGCAGAACAAAATATTGCCCACATATCATTGTAGGTTTTTTGAATCATACTCACTCTGTACTACCTTAAGGGTTTAACGCCCAATAATAGGCAAAAAATTATTCTCTAAAACATTGATAAACGAACGTAGTCATCGTCTGTTGAACGCTCAAAACAGCCCGTGGGCTACTTCAATTGTTTGTGAAACTACAATACATGATTTTATTGTTGAAATACAAATTTTAGAAGTTATGACCGACTGGAGTGAGCTTAAACCTGCCCCACAAACGAGCAGTAAATTTCGGTTAATATTGCCCTGAATATCATCATGGATTCACAAAAACTTAATGACCGCTCATGGCTAGGAGCCGAAGTATTAATTTAGTCACTTGAAGCTTCCGCTCTGCGCACCAAGAAGTCGTTAGCATTGGATAAATCTTGAAGCCAAAATTAAACCGATTGAAGTATTTCCCTAAGGCTAACTCATGCCACACAGCGGTCCTCATTATTAGAACGTAGTACTCCACATTTACGTTCACTATCTTCAAGGATAACGGACATTTGAAGTAAATTTCTATCTCGCTAATTTCCTCAGAGCGTTATAGAAAACATGCACATTAACAAAAACATCCATAATTACAATGGATTAAACTAAACGCGACCCGGCCGATAAGTTAACTCAGCCAGTTAATTCAACCAACTGATTTTACTAAAAAAGTCATCTACCTTTATTATAGAACTCGGCATAATAGATAAGATTTCGCCGTCAATGGGAATGGCGGCAGTCGATAATAGTTAGGCGTTTTCAGCAATCGATACATTCGGCTGTTTTCTGAGAACAAGATATGCCATCGCACCGCCGTACATATCAAGCATGGCATGTAATACTATTGGAATAATAATTGAATCGGTCGCCAGATAAATCAACGCCATCACTACACCAAGAATGGCCGTTCTGACAATATGGATTGGTCCCTGATAAATATGCGGTAAACCAAAGGCAATACTCGAAACGATGACCACGCCGTAGGTAGGCATAAAGTCTGCTAACAATTGCATCAAATATCCCCTGAACAACAGTTCTTCACAGATACCAGCCGTTATTGAAATGCCCAGAATAAAATAACGTGATTCTCTCGCCGTGGTCGGCATAAACCACCGGACATAAGCCAATTGTTCTCTGATCTCTTGATGATTTTCAGTTTTTTCACTGAGTTGTTTAAGTGAAAGAAAAAAATATCCACCAATCAATATCAACCCGATGACACCGATTTGGTTAGCCAGCCCCCAATGCCAGCCTAAACCAATGTCATGCATTGAGATATTGTTCTGATAAACCACAACCATCAAAATCAATACTGGCAACCATAGCTGAAACATCGTAGTACGATAGACAGCTATGCGTTTTTCGGGTTGTGCAATAACGCTTTGTTTTTCTTTTTCATGGGTGAGATAAATGTATAGCGGCCAAAGAGCGATATAACCCCATAATATATATTCAAAATACAGCATAGTTCCTCTCATTTACTTGTTTTAATTTCTTGAAATAAGTGTATAAGAAATATACCTGCATAAAAATAGTATATTAGTTTATAGTTAATAAACTAATAGTTTATAAAAAATCATTATGTTCAAAACAGAAACCCTGATTGCCTTTACTCTTGTCGCCAAACATCGCAGCTTTACCGTTGCCGCTAATGTGCAAAAACAAACACCAATGGCGATGAGCAAGCAGGTTTCGCAACTTGAAAACCGTCTGGCAGAGCCCTTATTTGAGCGCAGTACCCGAAAAATTAGATTGACCGAATTTGGTGAGCAGTTTTTAGTCAAAGCACAAAAAATACTTGCTCAACATGACTCACTGTCTTATTGGTTGGAATCAAGACAAGGTAAATTTTCCGGCACCCTAAGAGTAATTGCGCATGATGTCCAAGTTTACGAAGAAACTGTTTTCCCTTGGCTCGCTGAATTTCAACAACTTTATCCTGATATTGAACTGATGATTGATGTTAAACAAAATATGATTGATCTCGATACAGACGCACATGATATTTATTGGGGACTATCAGATTACTTAGGGATAAAACATCCAGGCCTAAAACGCAGATCATTATGGGAGGCGAAATATGGTATTTTTGCCGCTCCCGATTACTTGAAAGAATTTGGCACCCCAAAAACACCCAATGACTTAAACAATCATCGGATGATAGGCCATCCACATCAAGAACCTAATAATTTACTGGTGGTTAACAAAAGCGCCAACAGTACACAAAAGGAGATGGAGTTCGTATTAATGAAAGCGCCTATTAAGACAGTCGATGGTCATGCAAAACTAGCCGTGCAAGGGTTAGGTTTGTTTAATGTGTTGGCTGATAATCACGATGTTAAAGCCTATCTAGCCAGTCAACAACTGGTACCTGTTTTAGAGGAATACTGGTACTCATCGGTAGAAATTTATATTTATTACCACCAAGTTAAACTTGAGCAACCAAAGATCCGTGCTTTTATTGATTTTTTTCTTTCAAAAAGAAAATATTGGTAATGTAGCAAATCGATTCTGGATTGATGAGCTACTTGTAATAATAGGGAGTCAGTGAAATTAAAAGTAGCAATTGTACATATGTAAGTTTTAAGTACAGTCAAAGAAGCCGTAACTTTGATTTCCAAGTTGTATCAATTTTAAGTGTTTAACGAAGTTAAATTGACAGTTCATGCTGTTTTTTAGAGCCTAAACATACAATTAATTATTAAAATGAAAAATATTCGGCATAAAATCTATCTAGCTTTGTGCCCCATGGAGCCTTAGAACCATTAAATTTATGTCTGCTGTATGATCGGAAAGTTAACCTTTATATTCGGGAAGGATTTATGTCTTCTGTGCGCACCAAGAAGCCCTTAAAAATATAAGCGTACGACGACTTTTTATTCTAGCATCAAAGATTATTCAACATAACAACAATAAATTATACCCGTAAAAAAATGGGCCTCGTATATTGAGGCCCATTTCATGAGTAGTTAACCGTATCGAAAATTATAGTTTTAACTTAAATCCGATTTTATTTAATAAACTGCCCAGATACATCACTCCTATTGTAAACGCGGTAACCCAAAGTACGCCAATCAATCCAGCATCAAAAGCACTAGGTCTTATGCTGAGTCCAAAAATAGAAAATAGTGCAACCAATACAGCGGGTAGTATGTAAATTAATAAAGCATTGTTTGCTGCGGGTTCAATTAATTTTGTCCAGCGCGTAATTTTATTTTTTTCTATTATCCAATGTATTACAACAAAACACATAATACTGGCTGCTGCACTAAATAGTGCCCAAGGAGGAGTAGCCCAGATTTTAGAGATAGTAGATACCTGCCAGCTTACGAATGCCACAACAACGGTCACGCCGAAATAGATTGCCGAGTTTGAAAGGTACTTTTCTGCGTGGTCTTTGTGGTACATCAAAATAGACAATATAGCGCCCATCAGAACCAAAGCAGCATGAGTGGTATTTCGACGGTTTTCAATCAGCCAATGCAGAATTGGGTTATCACTAGGAGCAAGATTATCAAATAAAATAAATGCACCGAAGAAAGTCAAAACGGAAACACTTAGAACAACGATCTTATTGCTCATCAAATAGATTGGTAGTGCAATCACATAGGCCCAACCGATAAGTCCTAGAATCCCCCACCATTGCACTGTCATACCTTGGCCTTCAGCACCTTCATATAACCACCAAAGTGCTAGTAAACTGAATGCACCAAGAACCTTCAGTCCATTGGTAAGTTTTGGTGAAAGGTGTTTAGGGTAATACGCCCAAATCAACATAATACTTGCAAACATCAATGTTGCCCAAATATGAATGGAGAAAGGCATTTCAACCTCGTCCCATCCCCAAATGTTATTAACCATAAATACGCCAATAATAATTAAGCTTCCGCCCCGAATTAAGCCATCTTTAAAAACAGAAAATACACTAGAGCCACGCGAGAGCTTAATTTGAGTAGCGAATGGCATTGACATACCAACGATAAAAAGAAAAGCGGGGAATACAATATCCACGAATGTCATTGCATTGGCGTCAGCGGGCAAATGTTTTGCCCAAAGGGGGATCCCCTCAATGCCAGAAAGTTCGTTTACAAAAATCATAACGAGTATTGTCAGACCACGAAAAATATCAATGGGCAAAATACGGCGGTTTGGAAATGATGTCGACATGCTGTGACCTTTAATTCTGGGGTACCTGTAATGTTCATATGAAGCGTTACAGGCATAGTTTTTTTTTAACAGTACACATTCAAATAATCATAAACAAAAGCATGTTTTTATATGCTCTGTATTGTTATCCATTTGAATTAAAATTTAGTATATATGACTATACAATAGAAAACTGGCTAAAATCGATATATAACAGGATGATATTGATTGGTTATCTGTGAACGTCTGACCAATAGCACATTTATCTAGCTAATCTTTAACTTTATAGTTTCTTCTCATTCATTCAGAAGAGCAACTCATGAGCCTTAAAATATTTGACGACTGGAAAGGTCTTGTTGAAAAACAAATAGCCTGTAATAGTCAACTAAAAGTGGAAACTCGATATCGATTCATTACTACCTTGGAACGTAAAGCTTAGCTAAGTGCCTTCCCCAGAACTTCACCTATTAGCTAACTTTCCAGTACTCTAGTTTATGTCAGTTTTTATACATCCATAGTGTTACGACTACGATTACGACTTTGCAAGTGACCGCTTCAGGCTAATCTAGAGAAGTCTCTAATTATCATTAGCCAATGTTAACAAAGATACGAATGCTGACGTTGAACTCACTGATGAAGAAAGCGTCTCATCTCTTTAACTACCCCCTCTTTATTGAAGTGCAGAACCAATATTGTACGGCCTTTGAAATTTTTCACTATATCGTTTTTGTAGTAAGAAGATTCCTCATTAACCACAACTACAGCTGTATCACTCCCTAAAATCATATCTTCAATTGATTTTTTAACTCCAATCATTCTAGAGCGGCTAGATAAAAGGGATTTCCTGAACTTCTCCTTACCTTTTTTCTCAACATCATATTGAACATGAACATCAAGAATATCATCTGACATCATGGCTAAAAACACTTCAATATCTTCTTCAGTAGCCTTAGGTTTTTTGCTGTTTTCTGAGGCCTTAACAAATTGAATTATCCATTCTTTAGTTGGTTCTGCATTTGAAGTAAATGAAGACAATAATAAGGCAAGAGTTAAAACTTTAATTAGCAATTTCATATTGGTATCTTTATTGAATTTAAAAAATAATTATATCACTTAGGTGATGACACGTTAACTCCCATCTGCTTCAGTGCAACCGTTAGTGACTCAAAACTTTATGTCAGATTTTGCCACACTGAGGAAGTTAGCATTTGATAATTCCATCTGAAATTTTCTGTATATTTTGATCTAGAGCAGATATAGACTCGCCCCCGATTTCACTAAAGAGTTTGTAATTCAGAAAATACGTTCCTTTGAATCAAGAGCCAGGTTCTCTGTGCTGCGCCCCTACTTAGTTCTTGAAATAACCTATATCTAACCCTACTTAAACTTGCGAGTTTATTATTACCGATAGTCCTTCATTGAATTAAATGATGAAATCATATTATGGGAACGAATGAAAATATCTAAAAAAACAGTATTCCTAAATGATTGATTGTTGAAGGATGATTGTTTTGAATATTGATTACCGAACATATGTCATCCAAAGCTTATAATAAACAGCATTACAAGTGGCATTATCATCCATAAAACCATCTCTATCGCAATCTGAACCTGTTAGAGATTTAACGACATCTGTACCATACTCTGCAAAATCTTCTGGTTCTGGCTTAACTATAATCGTGACTTTGGGAGAGTTATCGATAAAATCCCCAACATCTTTATATGATGAAAATTCTTCTTTGGAAATAATTTCACTAATATCAACTTTTTCCGTTTCTGAAGACATTGCGTCACTTGTAATAAGCTGTAACAAGCAAACAATAAACACATTTATAATTTTCACGTGATTCTCCATAAAAATAAACATTATATAGGTACCGCTGAAATGTCTGTTATTTAATTTTTATTATTTCACCAATAATGAGTTAATTCGTTTTCTTTTATGGCCGATTTGATATTACTTGTTCAAGTATTTAGAATAATTTCAATCGGTTTACTTTTGTTGACTGTTCACACTAAAAGTACGCGCTAATCTATGTGTATAAACCTATTTATTCGATGATAAGTATTTAAAAAATGATAACGATTGAACTAATAAGCCGTTAGCTTTAACATTCGGTTTATTAGTTCAATGTCATTAAAAAATAATAACAACAACTGAAAGTATTTGAACCAGACTAACTTAACCAATTTCTACTAAAACATCTTCAGCTAAATAAAATCAAGGGAGCCTTTTGTGCCATCTTCTTTTACCAGTAAACTGCCCAACTTAGATACCAGTATTTTCACTGAAATGTCGATGATGGCGAATCAATATCAAGCAATTAACCTATCTCAAGGCTTTCCAGAATTTGATACACCTGACTTTTTGAAAGACAAAATTAATCAAGCGATAACTGAAGGTAAAAATCAATACTCGCCATCAAACGGCTTGCCGGACTTGTTAACGCAAATTGCCGAAATGGTACATAGACAGTATCAAACCGATTTAGCCGACGAACAAAAGCTTGATGGACTAAGCAACGTAACGATTACTTCCGGCGCTACTGAAGCATTATGGGTTGCGATACAAGTGCTGGTACGTGCAAATGATGAAGTAATTATATTTGATCCCGCCTACGATTCTTATGAGCCGGCTATTGAACTTGCTGGAGGCGTTTGTCGTCATATCGCATTAGATGCGCCAAGTTATGCGATAAACTGGGCACTGGTTGAGCAAACCATTAATGCAAAAACACGCGCTATTATTATCAACAGTCCGCACAACCCAACAGGTTCAATACTGAGTGAGTCTGATCTGAATACGTTGCAAGCTTTGGTTGAAAAATATAATTTATATGTCATCAGCGACGAAGTATACGAACACATGACTTTTGACGGTTTACGTCATGAGAGTGTTTTACGTTATCCTGAATTATTTAAACGTGCCTTTGTCGTTTCTAGCTTTGGTAAAACCTTTCATTGTACTGGTTGGAAAATGGGCTATTGCGCCGCCCCCGATGAGCTTACAACCGAATTTAGAAAGATTCATCAATACGTGACCTTCTGTTCTTTTACGCCAGCACAAATAGCCATTGCACAAATGTTAAAAGAACAACCTGCGCATATCACTGAGTTAGCGAGTTTTTATCAACAAAAAAGAGATTTACTGGTTAACGCACTGAAAAATTCTCGTTTTAAATTACTGCCGTCAAAAGGTACGTATTTCTTATTATTGGATTATTCAGCGCTGTCAGAACACTCAGCGCTAAATGATCGTCAGTTTTGTGAGTGGTTAACTAAAGAAGTCGGCGTTGCTGCCATCCCACTTAGCCCACTTTATCCTGCAGACAAAAGAGAGTCTTATCATCAAAATAATAAGGTTATTCGACTCTGCTTTGCTAAAAATGATGACACCTTACTTAAAGCCGCAGGAATATTATGTCAACTTTAACCATAGCCGCAGTACAGTACGATATTCGTTGGTTAGACCAACAAGCCAACTTTAATGCCTTAGAACAACTCATCAAAGAGCACTTTGCTGACAATGCTGCTGCCGACTTATTATTGCTGCCAGAAACATTTTCCACGGGTTTTTGTATTAATAGAAAAGACGTGCAAGAACCCGTAGGCGGAGGTATTGCACTGACATGGCTAAAGAAAATAGCAAAACAGTATAACTGCGTAGTGGCTGGTACTGTGCTGGTGAGTCAAAACGATAAAAAAGTGAATCGTTTTTATTGGGTATATGCAAATGGCACTGTTGAACATTACGACAAACGCCATTTATTTCGTTTAGGTAAAGAGCAAGACTACGTTGAACAAGGTCATAGTAGAAAGATATTCACTATTAAGGGTATCAAAATACTGCCTATGGTTTGTTATGACTTGCGCTTTCCTGTTTGGTCGAGAAACCGCCAAGATTATGATTTGATGGTCAATGTTGCTAATTGGCCTGCGGTAAGACGCCATGTTTGGGATACTTTGCTAAAAGCGCGAGCAATGGAGAATCAAGCATTTGTTGTCGGTGTTAACCGTATAGGTGAAGACGGTAACAATACCGCTCACTCTGGAGGAACGACCATCATAAATTTTGATGGTGAGAATATTATTTGTGCCAATGATAATCAGCAAAAAATCATCACAACGAAACTCGACTTTAGCAAGCTTGATGAATTCAGACATAAATTTCCAGCATTTTTAGATGCAGATGAATTTGAATTGAGCTTAGATTCGCAGTAAAGGTTTAGCGCAAAGTTAGTGCTAACTTAGAACAAATAGGAAGTAAACGTTGATAACTGAAGAAGCTAGCTGGACCTTATGTCAAGAGTGTCAGGGCTTAGGTAAAAAAAGGAAGAGGCCTCGTAAAAAAATGCGACTTCTCTACCAGAGAGCGTTGGAACAGTTCGAAAAAAATGGCGGCGAAGGCACACCACCTGTTCGTACTAAAGGTCACCTGTATTCATGCTTAAACTGCTCAGGAAGCGGTATTATTCGTTCTGATAGTTATGTTGTTGCGGATATTGAAAACTATCCGCACGTTGCCATTATTGGTGGCGGCATTGGCGGAGTAGCTCTGGCTGTGGCATGTTTACACCGCGGAATTCCCTTTACACTTTATGAACGAGATAAAGGCTTCGATGAACGTTCTCAAGGGTATGGACTCACTTTACAGCAAGCCAGTAAAGCAATAGAAGGTTTGGGTGTTGCGTCATTAGCAGAAGGTGTTATTTCTACAAGACATGTGGTTCATACGACACAAGGGAAAGAGATCGCTGAATGGGGTAATAGAAAGTGGATGCAGTCAAAAGAAAATAGCTCAGCGAAGCGCACAAATGTACACATCGCACGACAGTCTTTACGGTTAGCTTTACTTGAACAACTCGGTGGGCATAGTGCTGTCAAATGGGGACACAAGTTAGTCGGTTTTAAAGAAAGTGTTGTAGAAAACTCTAAAGGATCTGAGCGTGATGGTGTTGAACTGAATTTTCAGATAGATGGCGAGTTAAAGAGCATCAAGGCTGATCTTGTGGTGGGGGCAGACGGCATTCGCAGCTCAGTCCGCAAGCTAATAATTGATGATGAGACTGCCCCGTTACGTTATCTAGGCTGTATGGTAATTTTAGGAATTTGTCCTTTAGCAGACCTCAACGGTCTTGAACATGCTTTATTAGACTCAGCTACCGTATTCCAAACAGCTAATGGCCATGAACGTATATATATGATGCCTTATGCGTCAGACTCAGTAATGTGGCAGCTTAGTTTTCCAATGCCAGAAGAACAAGCTAAAGCCCTAAATGTTCTGGGCGCTAAAGCCCTTAAAGAAGAAGCCTGTCGACGATGCCAATGGCACGATCCCATTCCGCAGATTTTATCGGCGACTCTAAACACTAAAATTTCTGGTTATCCCGTGTATGACCGCGCGTTACTCGAGCCAGAATGGTTCGAACAAGGCGCTCACGTGACACTGATCGGAGATGCGGCTCACCCTATGAGTCCATTCAAAGGACAAGGGGCCAATCAAGCGCTACTTGATGCGCTCGCACTGGCTCGAAAGATTTCAACACAATGTAGACCTTTATCTCAATGGAGAAAATCAGGGATCAGACGAAGTGTCTTAACTGAGTTTGAATTAGAAATGATAGAGCGCAGTACCTCAAAAGTAAACGACTCGGCAGAAGCTGCACAGTTCCTTCATTCAGATACTGTGCTTCATGAAGGCGATGAGCCTAGAGGATTATGTTTAAAAAGAAAAGATGGCTAAATAAAACATCACAGGGTAAAGATTGTTATTGTTTGACAATTAATACCTGATAATATTTATACAATTAAAATACGTTCAATTAATCAATATAAAACCAAAAGACCTCTTAAATGAATAATAATAAAAATATCATAACTTGCCTTTTTTTAATAATAGCATTAGCAGCTTGTTGTGGAATAGATCCCGCACTAAACACTGTAAATAAGTTTATTACTAAACAAGCGGTGGATAAAACAAATCCGGCTTGGAAAACGGAATTAAGTAAACCACCATTACTTACTTTCACACCAG
>Ga0105354_1002542_pt1 | contig 10843 bp, 4 predicted proteins | sample GOMGulsemesocosm_FD_83658 | JGI IMG/M metagenome (GOLD analysis project Ga0105354, IMG submission 83658) | Methane-oxidizing microbial communities from mesocosms in the Gulf of Mexico - GOM9B Gulf of Mexico | ecosystem: Environmental > Aquatic > Marine > Cold seeps | place: USA: Gulf of America...
CAGCTTGTCCTCCAAAAATCTTAACACCTAAACGTTTTGATTCTGATTCTCTACCATTCTTAGAACTACCAACTCCTTTTTTATGAGCCATCTCTTTAAGGTTTTATTTGTTAATAATTATTTCGATAAAGCAGCTACTAAATCTGCTTTTTTCATAGAAGAAATCCCTTCTATCCCTTGGCTTTTCGCCATTTCTTTTAATTCAGCTACAGTTTTTGAGCTTAAATCAGAAGTTGCAGCTTCCTTTACAGGAGTAGCCTTTTTAGCTTCTTTCTTAGGAGCAGGTTTCTTAGCTCCAGAAGCGTTAATCCCTTCAATTAAAATCTCAGTTAAGGCTTGTCTGTGACCATTTTTTACACGGTAACCTTTTCTTCTTTTCTTTTTGAAAACGATAACTTTGTCACCTTTAAGGTGTCTTAAAACTTTTGCTTCAACAGAAGCTCCGTTTATAGCTGGGGCGCCAATAGTAACATCTCCATCATTGTCTAATAAAAGAACATTATCAAAAGAAACGTTATTTCCTTCTTCAGTTCCTAAACGATGAACAAATACTTTTTGGTCTTGCGCAACTTTAAATTGCTGCCCTGCTATCTCTACAATTGCGTACATAGCGTAACGTATTTTAATTTATTGTTAAAAATAATTGAGTGCAAATGTACACTTAATTCACTAAACGACAAATTGTAAAGTTATTTTTTACAACATTATTTCAAAGCTATAACAAAGATAACTTTGCTATTAGAATAAAAAACGAAAATACTTTATTATGAACAGTTCATTATTCTACTTAAACTAACAATGTTTTAATTTACTTAAAAACAAGCCTTACGTCTTGATTTCTTTATCTAAACGAAGACTAATGTATATCATTAAAAAACACACTATACAACTCAATATTAATTACTAATTGTTAATTACACATTACTAACGTATCTTCGTGTTCCTATTTTATATTGTAATATTACATCTCGTGAGTAAACAACAACTTTTAGCTGTTTTTGATGATTCATCTCAAACAAAGCAGCTTATCGAACGTTTGTCAGTCCCTAAATCAGCTACAAAAATTTCTAATTTAGTGGGTTCGTCGTTTTCATTTGTCATTTCAAACTTATTTAAAAATAGTGATACACCTATCCTTTTAATATTAGAAGATAAGGAAGAAGCTGCATTTTATTTAAATGATTTAGAATTATTTTTAAATGATAAAGATGTACTGTTTTATCCTGGAAGTTATCGCCAAGCATATCAATTAGAAGAAACTGACAATGCCAATGTATTATTGCGTGCTGAAGTGCTAAACAGGATTAATTCTCGTAAAAAACCAGCCTTAATTGTTACCTACCCAGAAGCATTGTTTGAAAAGGTAGTTACTAAGAAAGAACTAGATAAAAACACCTTAAAAATTGCACTTAACGATACCATATCTATCGATTTTATAAACGAAGTATTATTTACCTATAAATTTAAGCGTGTAGATTTTGTTACCGAACCAGGTGAATTTTCTGTGCGTGGTGGTATTGTAGATGTATTTTCCTACTCTAACGACGAACCGTATAGAATTGAATTTTTCGGTGATGATGTAGATAATATCCGGACTTTTGATGTAGAAACACAATTATCGCAGGAACAGCTAAAGAAAATTAGCGTAATCCCAAACGTTGAAAATAAACAATTACAAGAAAACAGAGAAAGTTTTTTAAAATACATCTCGTCTAAAACCACTGTATTTGTTAAAAACAAAGAGCTCTTTGCTGCAAAAATTGATAAATTATTTTCAAAAGCGATTGAGACCTTTGATAAAATTAATACTGAAGTACATCATTTAAAACCCGAACAACTATTTTGTAATGCTGAGTTATTATTAAAGCAATTTAAAAATTATACTTCAGTTGAAGTAGCTAAAAGCACTGATTCTGACATTGCTTATCATGTAAAACCACAACCTTCATTTAATAAACAATTCGATTTATTAATTGAAGACTTAAACAAGAATACCGCAAATGGGTTCACCAACTACATTGCCTGTTCAAACAAACAACAAGCAAAACGTTTTAAAGATATTTTTGACGATGTTGAGCAAGATGTAGTATATAAAACTGTTGTTTTTCCATTATATCAAGGGTTTATTGATTTAAATAGTAAAACTGTTTGCTATACTGATCATCAGATATTTGAACGTTATCATAAATTTCATTTAAAAAATGGGTACGCCAAAAAGCAAGCCATCACCTTAAAAGAACTAACACAACTGCAAAAAGGCGATTATGTTACACATATTGATCATGGTATAGGACGATTTGCTGGATTACAAAAAATAGATGTAGAAGGAAATCAGCAAGAAGCTATCAAACTAATTTATGGCGAACGTGATATTCTATATGTTAGTATTCATTCACTACACAAAATATCTAAGTACTCTGGAAAAGACGGTAAAACACCTAAAATGTTCAAACTAGGTTCTGGAGCTTGGAAAAAATTAAAACAAAAAACGAAAAGCAGAGTTAAACATATTGCATTTAACCTGATAAAGCTTTACGCTAAAAGACGTGAACAAAAAGGATTTCAATTTGATCCAGATTCATACCTACAACATGAACTAGAAGCCTCGTTTATGTATGAGGACACTCCTGATCAATTTACAGCTACTCAAGCTGTAAAAGCAGATATGGAAAGTGAACGACCTATGGACCGATTGGTTTGTGGTGATGTGGGTTTTGGAAAAACTGAAGTTGCTATTCGCGCAGCCTTTAAAGCAGTAGACAATAGCAAACAAGTTGCTATATTAGTCCCTACTACAATTTTAGCTTTTCAACATTTTAAAACCTTTACAGAACGTTTCAAAGATATGCCTGTAAGTGTTGGATACATCAACCGATTTAAAACAGCAAAACAAAAATTAGAGACCTTAAAGCAATTAGAAGAAGGGAAACTAGACATCATTATTGGTACACATCAACTCGCTGGAGCTAAAGTAAAGTTTAAAGATTTAGGTTTGCTAATTGTTGATGAAGAACAGAAATTTGGTGTTGCCGTAAAAGAGAAACTAAAAACTATTAAGGAAAATGTCGATACTCTTACCTTAACTGCTACGCCAATACCAAGGACTTTACAGTTCTCTTTAATGGCGGCACGTGATTTAAGTACTATCAATACCCCTCCACCAAACCGATATCCTATAGAAACACAAGTAATCCGCTTTACTGAAGATGTGTTGCGTGATGCTATTTCTTATGAGATACAACGTGGTGGACAAGTATATTTTGTTCATAACAGAATTGAAAACATTAAGGAAGTAGCTGGTATGATACAACGTTTGGTCCCTGACGCAAAAATTGCTATTGGTCACGGACAAATGGACGGTAAAAAACTAGAGCAACTCATGTTAGCTTTTATGAATGGTGAATTTGACATATTAGTAGCCACTACTATCATTGAATCAGGTTTAGATGTACCTAATGCCAACACGATATTTATCAATAACGCCAATAATTTTGGATTATCAGACTTACATCAAATGCGTGGTAGAGTTGGTAGAAGTAATAAAAAAGCTTTCTGTTACTTTATTACTCCCCCCGAAACTGTTATGACCGATGATGCTCGAAAAAGGATTCAAGCTTTAGAATTGCATTCAGATTTAGGGAGTGGTTTTAATATCGCGATGAAGGATTTAGAAATCCGTGGTGCGGGAGATATTTTAGGAGGAGAACAAAGTGGATTTATCAACGAAATAGGTTTTGCTACGTATCAGAAAATATTAAATGAAGCTATTGATGAATTAAAAGAAAATGAATTCAAAGAACTCTATGATGAAGTAGATATCGATACCAAAAAAGTATTTGTAAAAGATACTCAAATAGATTCCGATTTTGAATTGTTATTCCCTGATGATTATATCAATAACATCACGGAACGATTAACCTTATATAATAAGCTAGGAGAATTAAAAACAGAAGAGGAATTAGTACAGTACGAAAAGGAACTAGTGGACCGTTTTGGAGAATTGCCAACCCAAGCAGTTGATTTACTAGATTCAGTACGTATCAAATGGGTAGCTGCAAACATAGGATTGGAGAAAATTGTTATGAAACAAAACCGATTGATTGGATATTTTATTTCAGACCAAAACGCTACTTTTTACCAAAGTGAGCAGTTTACCAAAGTATTGCAATTTGTACAAGCACACAAAACATTGTGTAAAATGAAAGAAAAACAAACTAAGAACGGATTACGTTTATTATTGACTTTTGAGAATATTAAAAGTACCCGTAAGGCATTAGAGGCATTGAGTAAGTTTTAGTTTAGACCTTTTAATTTGGTTGTATACTTGTAGTATTATCGTTAGTATATATTAAAGATGATCGTTTTATACTACTATTAAAACAACCCTTCCTTACTACTCAATCCAATTACTTTTAAAACAGAAGCGCCAAATTCCATAGCGCGTTTTCCATTCCATCCGAGTTTTAAGTTGGGATTGGTATCACTATCTTTAAAAGGCATTTCTAAGGTGTACGCCATGTTTCCAAAACGCTCGCCTATTTGTTTAGAGCATACTTTTAAGTTTGCTTTTCCTGGCAAACTGTTTTCGTATTTGTATTCGTCCTGAAACTCCTTGGTCACATTCATCCAATGTTGCTTAAAAGTATTTTCTTTTGTTATAGTATCTTCTTTCAAACTCGGTATTCCCATAAGGCTAGTTACAAAATTATAAGGTATAGCTTCATCACCATGTACATCCATTAAAAAATCAACACCTACGGCGTCCATCTTCTCTAGGCAATAATATACTTCAGGACTTTGTTCAATACTTGGGTTCTCCCATTCCCTGTTATAATTGACCCCTAAGCTGTTTACACGTAAATTCCCAGCGATACTACCATCAATATTCATGTTAGGAATAATGTAGAAGCAGTGGTTTTTTAAGAGCTCTTGACTGTCCTTATTTGTTTCATCTAACAATTCCTTTACCAAACCTTGTATAAACCATTCTGCCATAGTTTCCCCTGGGTGTTGGCGTGCTGTAAACCAAATTTTTTTCTTATCCACAGTTGGCGCTCCGACAACCAATAGCGCTACAGCTTTCCCTTCAGGGCTATTACATAAGCTTTCTACTTCACATAAGTCGCTATTATTAGCAAAATCAACTAGTGCTAAATGTTGTTGGTAGGAAAAGGGTTCAAAATATGCCACATACAATTCTTGTTGATCTGTAGGAATATCAAAACCCAACGCACCTTTTTCATAACTAGTGTCAATGCGAAACCAATTTTCATTGTCATAAGACACATTCACTCGGTAATTCTCCCAACCATCAGGATAAGTACTATCTCCAGCATTTATGATACGTACGTTTTGAGCACTGCCAACTTCGATTTCTGACATTTTAAAATAAAACCACTGCAAAAAATCTGAATTGGTATCCTTAGGGATATGTAATGTTACGTTTTGTGGTTTTACGGAAACTACTTCAATATTTCCTGCGTCAAAGTTACTGTGTATTTGCATCGCTTATTTTTTTTGTAAAACTAGTTAATTTTATTGTCATAAAAATCTCTTGTTACGTAGTATTGCCTATTTTTATCCTGCCTATCAGTACATTTAACAGCTCTAAATTTGAGTTTGGCGTAAATAAATTATACCAATTAAATTTCAAGGTGCTCATACGTAAATTGAATTATTTTAGATTTAGTTGAGTTTAAAAATATAAGCATAGCCATAGTTATGGTTATATTTTTAAGCGATAAATAGATTTAAAAGAAACTATTTAATTGTGCATTTCGGATTTTAATTGGTATTACTTAATTTCGACACAAAATTATTCCAGAAGCACACTCAATCTGACGTGACTTACAATCAAAAACACGTCAATTCGAGTGATTTTTAATAAAAAATCGTGTCGGAAATAGTATTTTTGGTACTATTATTAACTTACATCTATGGCAAGGTTAAAATTTATGTAGATTTAAAAAAAGCGGTTTAACATATGAGTATTCAAAAAATATCAGGAAATATTGTAGATGTAGTTGCAAAGCGAATTTTTAGTGGAACGGTACATATCTTAGATGGGAAGATTGCTAAAATCATAGAAGAATCAGTTTCCAAAAATCATTATATAATTCCCGGTTTTGTGGACGCTCATGTACATGTGGAAAGCTCAATGCTTATTCCTTCTGAATTTGCACGTTTAGCAGTATGTCATGGCTCAGTAGCAACTATTTCTGATCCGCATGAAATAGGAAATGTATTAGGAGTAGATGGAGTAAAATACATGATTACTAACGGAAAAAAAACACCGTTTAAGTTTCATTTTGGTGCTCCCTCTTGTGTGCCAGCTACTGCGTTTGAAACGGCAGGCGCTGAGATTACTGTTAGTGATGTAAAAGAGTTATTGGCCTTACCAGAAATTCATTACTTAACAGAAGTAATGAACTTCCCAGGAGTATTATTTGATGACCCAATGGTATTGGCAAAAATACAAGCTGCTAAAGATACTGGAAAACCAATTGATGGGCATGCTCCTGGATTAATAGGTGCTGATGTAGAAAAATACATCAATGCAGGAATTACTACCGATCATGAATGCTTTACCAAGCTTGAAGCTCTAGAGAAACTAAAATACGGAATGAAGATTCTGATTAGAGAAGGGAGCGCTGCGAAAAATTTTAATGAACTTATTTCTTTATTGGATGAATACCCTAATGAAATTATGTTTTGCTCCGACGACAAACATCCCAATGACTTAATAGATGGACATATAAATACCTTAGCCAAAAGGGCTGTTGCAAAAGGGTGTAATGTTATAAATGTGCTTAGAGCAGCTTCTTACAACATCATTAAACATTACAACATGAATGTTGGTTTACTACAAGTAAACGATCCCGCAGATTTTTGTGTAGTGACTGACTTAACTGACTTCAAGGTAATGCAAACCTATATTGATGGAAAGTTAGTTGCAAAAAATAATAGTACGTTAATTCCGTCTATAAAGGAAATATTGGTAAACAATTTTAACTGTTCACAAATTACAATAAATCAAATAAAGGTACCATCAACTTCAGAAAACATAAAAGTCATTGAGGTATCAGACGGACAATTGGTAACCAAAAAAGGAGCCGCTCAATTAAGTGCTATTAATGGCTATTTAAAGAGTGACACAAATCAAGATGTATTAAAAATAGTAGTGGTCAACCGCTATTATGATGCACCACCTGCTGTTGCTTTTGTAAAAAACTACGGATTGCAACAAGGAGCTTTGGCATCATGTGTAGCACATGATAGTCATAATATAATTGCTGTAGGAGTAAGCGATACTGATATTGTAAATGCAATTAACTTAGTGGTACAACACAAAGGAGGCGTATCCTTAGCTAACGGAACTGAAGAGCTTATATTGCCTCTACCTGTTGCTGGGATTATGTCAGAAAAAGACGGATACGAAGTAGCTAAGACTTACGAAAAATTAGACAAACGCTCCAAAGAACTAGGAGTAAAACTACAGGCTCCATACATGACCATGTCTTTTTGTGCCTTATTAGTCATTCCAGAATTAAAACTAAGTGACAAAGGCTTGTTTGATGGTCACAAATTTGAATTTACCAATTTACATAATTAAGACTCACATCAATACCCTCAAAAGCAAGCTCACAAGGTGTAAATTATCTGATATTATTTTTTTCAGATAAACCTGCTAATATATCAAAGATAATAACTTTTTTATCAACACGCTCAGCGAAATGTTCTGCTATATTATTCTGTTTTTCGAATAATATTCTTGGATACGTTTGATATCCCTATTCTTTACAAATGTTTTCATTAAACTATTTTTTTTAGTATATCACATTTCAGGACGAGACATAGGTATAATTGCCTTTTTCTACTACGGATACTAAGGCTAATTTAAAACCTAAGTTGTAATTGCGTTACGTACGCTTAACTCCCTTGTTTGTTTCTTTACTCATAATAAGTCGACTTTATGTCAACTTATTTCAGGACGAGACAATTAAAATAAAAAAGGCTTCGCATTATACGAAGCCTTTTTTATTGGGTGACAAACTATTATCTCTTTATGGAGAAATGTGCTTTAAACTCCTTTTGAGTATTATTATTTCCTTCAATATAAATAATCTTAAACCAGTAATCAGTTGCTGGCATTTGTGATCCATTATACATCCCATCCCATCCTGCTCCATCAGGGTCTATTTGCTTTAACAATTTACCAAAACGGTCAAATATATAAATCTGAGAAATTGGAATCCCTTCTTGACCTATAATTGCCCATGTGTCATTTATTCCATCACCGTTTGGCGTAAAGAAATGCGGGTAATCAATAATTGTTACTGTATCAGTATATTCCCAACATCTTTCACTATCAATAATTGTAACCACGTGTATTCCTGGACTTACGTCATTAAATATTCCATTTGTAGTAGGTTCTGATCCATCTAAGCTATATAAAAATTCAATTCCCGGAATCGTTGAGCTTGCTACTGCAACAATTTGGTGTGAATCAGAAAATGCAGTAGTGGTTACATTTGCATCAAATCCGTCTGGTTCTCCTGATACGGTTATTGTTTGCACGTTAGATACATTGATACAATCAAAATCAGTTGGACCAGAAACGGTTACTGTATAATCCCCAGGTTCCGTAACTGCTAAAGTTTCGTTTATCGCTCCCTGGATTGCTACTCCATTTAATGCCCATTGATAATTATATGGTGCTACTGGTGTTGCATTTGCAGTTAATACAGGTAAGCTCGCATTTGTTAATGGTACTCCATTAGCATCTATACAAATCACATCTCTATCAAAAGATATAAAAATCTCAGGTACTGGTACAAAAATATCAAATTCTACTATGGTATAACATCCCGTTCCTGTTGTGACAGGATTTACCCCTGTTCCATCGTTTATAACACTTACATAAATTGTTTGTGGATTAGAAGTGTTTAAAAATGTTTCTGGATTATTAATTGCATTCACTCCTGCTTCTGCATCTTCAATGCTGATATAATAACTTGCTGACACACCTAATTCAATATCTACTCCTGCTGTTCCTGTAAGAATAATTTCTTCCCATTCAGTCAAGTCAAATGTAGCTATTTGCTCTGAGGTGCCTCCAGAACCATCTACATTACCATCACAAGAAGTCATAACTCCTAAAACATTCAATATTTCTTGAGTGCTTAATGGAGTTGGATTTGCACTTACATGTAATGTTATAAGTGCTACTGCAAAACATCCTGTATCGGAATTATATACTCTTGCATATATAGACTGTACATTTGAAGTATTATAATAACTTTCTGGATTTGGTATTTCCGTGGTCAATACTACATCTTCAATATCACCACCTGCATCAAAGGTCGCTTCTTCATAAAATAAAACTGGTAGTGGGTTCGTCTCTCCAGCTGTAATTTCAGCAATATAATTATTTAAATTAAATAATGTTATTCCGTCACTTAATTCATCTGCTGTATTATCATCACACAAAACAATTCTTGTAGGATTAACAACCGGTAGAGCATCTACACGTAATGTAATTTCCGTTATAGTTTCGCAACCATCACCATTACCATCAATATTTATAGCACTAACAACACTCGCATAAATAACCTGATTATATGCTTGAGTATTGGTGTAAATTGTTGGCATTAAGATATTATTTGTAAGGTTAGTACCATCATAATTTTCATAATAGTTAACCGTATAATCAGCTGGATCCTCTGAAGCGGCTATAATTTCTGTAAATAATTCCGAATCTTCAAAAGACTCTAAATTAAATATCATAAATCCATCAGTACTTTCATCAAAAACAGTATTCTCATCATCAGTATCATCACATTGTTGATATACTACAGTCCCTGGCAACTTCGGACTTGGAAGAACATTTAATGTTATTGTTGCTCCTGAATAACTACAACCTGTTGCATTATCTGTTATATTAACAAATAATATTTGTGAACCTCCTGAGCCTGTATTATCGGTATCTACATTTTGGTATAATTCATTTACATTAATAGGTAATACTCCTTGTTGCGCTTCTACAAGTGTCTCGTGGATCGTAACATCTATATCATATGTTCCAACTATCTGATCTTGAGCTACTGATAAATCAAAATAATTAAACGTATCATTTTCATCATCACATACATATAAATCATTCGGGGAATTAAAAATTACTGTGTTTACATTTAAAATTACTGCTGTAGTATTAACACATCCTGTCACTTGGTTTTCTAACCTCACATAAACTGTTTGTGGGTTAGAAATATTTAGATATGCTGTCTCATTAGTAATAATATCAGTATTAGAAATAGCTCCACCAGAGGTTAAGTGATAACTGACATTTATCCCTGTTTGCCCTCCTAATAAACTTCCATTATCTAACGTTAAATCAAACTCAACATTAATCTCGTCTAAATCATCATCACATAATGCTGGTAATGTAAATGCATTTACTATTGGCAATGGGTTAATAGTAACTGTTCCTACAGTACTTACTGTTCCACAACCTCCTGTCAACGTAACTGTATAATTAAATGGTGAGCCTACCGCTGTGGTTGGTGTTCCACTAATCGTAACTACATTTCCAGCCCAACTCCCAGTTACCCCCGCAGGTAATCCTGTAAAAGTAGCACCAGTAGCGCCTGTGGTAGCATACGTAATATCCGTTAATACAGTATTTTCACAAAGCGTTTGAGCGTCAGTGCCTGCCGCCGATGTTAAAGCTATTGTATTGTCTGGAGTAACAGTTATTGTTCCTGTGGTACTTACTGTTCCACAGCCTCCAGTTAAAGTAACTGTATAATTAAATGGTGACCCTACTGCTGTAGTTGGTGTTCCA